>Ga0157371_10001597_pt1 | contig 23238 bp, 18 predicted proteins | sample C45metaG_FD_113462 | JGI IMG/M metagenome (GOLD analysis project Ga0157371, IMG submission 113462) | Corn rhizosphere microbial communities from Kellogg Biological Station, Michigan, USA - C4-5 metaG | ecosystem: Host-associated > Plants > Roots > Rhizosphere > Soil | place: USA: Michigan...
AAAGGACAAAAAATATTGGCTTCAGAAAGTGTTTCTGCTTTAGAAACGCGCGGGCATTATGATTTTCCTGACGGAATTAAAGCGTGGCCAACAAAACACGGTGCTCCGTTTGATGGAAATGCCGATTGGACTGTTTCGGCTTACGATCAGGTGAAATCGTATTGGGGCGCAACGCACGAAGAAAACTGGAAAACAATTAAAAGTCAGGATTTCATGGCGGGCACTTTTATCTGGACAGGTTTTGATTATATCGGAGAACCAGATCCGTATCCTTTTCCTGCAAGAAGTTCTTATTTCGGGATTGTTGATTTAGCAGGACTACCAAAAGATGTGTATTATATGTACCAAAGCGAATGGTCGAACAAAACGGTCCTGCATATTTTACCGCATTGGAACTGGAAAAAAGATCAGGAAGTGGAAGTTTGGGCGTATTACAATAATGCCGATGAAGTAGAATTGTTCTTAAATGGCAAATCACTCGGAAAAAAAGCCAAACAAAATGATGATCTGCATATTTCTTGGCGTGTAAAATTTGAGCCAGGAACATTAAAAGCGGTTTCCAGAAAGAACGGAAAAGTGGTTTTAGAAAAAGAAATCCATACAGCAGGAGAAGCTTCTAAAATTGATTTAAAAGCTGAAAAAACTACAATCAAAAACGATACTTACGATTTGGTTTACGTAACCGTTTCCATGACTGATAAAGACGGAAATTTAGTGCCAAACGCAATGGATTTAATCAATTTTGAAGTTTCTGGCGGAGGAAAATTAGTTGGTGTTGATAATGGTTATCAGGCTAATTTGGATTCTTTTAAAGCTAATTCCTGCAAGCTGTTTAATGGAAAGTGTATTGCCATAATTCAATCAAATGGAAAGAAAGAAAGTATTCAGTTAAAGGCGTCTACAGGAAATGGAATTCCGGTTTCAACAATTGATATAAAAGTAAAATAGAGTAAAAGAACTAAAAAAAATGCTCCTTTAATATTTATTAAAGGAGCATTTTTTTTAAGAAAGCTATCCGGCATTTGCTGGTGCTGGCGGAGCTGTAATAGTAATATTTTTTACTGTAATTGATGTGCCTCCAGGTCGATTTACAATTAATTTTACAATATATATACCTGGATCGGCATATATGTGAGTAGGATTTTTTTCTATTGAAGATTTGTTGTCTCCAAAATCCCATGAATAATCTGTTGCATTAGTAGATGTATTTTCAAAATTAATTGTTGCCGGTGCAGATTGATTATTTCCAGTAAATAAAAAATTTGCTTCAGGGGTTAATGTTTGATCTTTTTCTTCTTCTGAAAAGTCGTTAGATGAACAACTTATAAAAAGTAATATTGATAATGCGGTAAAAGATCGAAATAGATAATTTTTCATGTTATATTTAATTATTAAAAATCTTACAAAAGTACATTTATATTTAATTATTAATAATAAAAATATGTTAAGTAAATATTTATCAGGTAATTAAAAAAAACATTCCGCTCCAAAACTGAAGCGGAATGTCACCATTAAAAAAAAATCAAGAATTATCGCTATAACTCAAGTTATCGTTTTTAGAAAACACCAATGTAGTGGTTTCCTGGTTTGTTAACCAATTTTGCACCTTTTGTAACGGCACCTGTTACTGCATCAATAATATAGATATTTCCATCTTTGCCAACTGGAGTAACCGCAATGTAAATTTCGTTTCCGTCAACTACAAAACCTTGGTATTGGCCAAAATTTAAGTCCGCATCGTAAGCAATTCCATCTACTAATTTTGCTGTTTTTGCGTTTAGGTCAAGTCTTGCAACGTATCCCTGATCATTTGCATTATGGTGATAAACAGCATATGCAATTCCGTTTCCTACATATCTCCAGGCGTCGATGTAAGAACCTGTAATTCCAAGAGCAGCATCTAAACTAAAAGAATAAGAGTTATCGTATTCGTTGCTTTGATTGATTTTCAGGATATAAGAACCTTTTTTAGTATCTCTTTGAGTTGCCTGATAGATATTTCCATCATTCGCTGCAAAGCTGTTAAAACTTCTGTATCCGCTTGTATCACCAAAACCAACTGTAGAAGTAATTACTTTAGGATTTTTTAATGAAGGATAATCAACTACAACCGATTTAGATCCTAAACGATCAAATGTACTTTCGTTTGTTCCTGTAGCCGGATTTGTTTTACGCATCCATGTTCCAATAATCAGTTTGTCTCCTGCTTTATTTAAGGTTGGAGCATCTAAACGGAAAATATGATGTCCTAAAGCTTCTTCTGCAGCAGATAAAGCAATTTCATATTGTTCGTAAGTAGAAATATTAATTTTTTGGAAATCTAAGCTTAATACGGTTGCAGAACCTCTTGTGTATTTGTATGTTTTTCCATCATCTTCTGTTTTTACAACAGGAGCGGTTACGTTTACAGCTACACCGGTTTTGTCGCCGTCAAAAAGTTTTACCCATCTTGGTGATGCTCCTGCATATTGTGCAATGCTTACTGTTTGTCCTGACTGAACGAAGTTTTTACCTCCATTTACATTATAAGTCATAAACTGACCTCCGTTTGCACCTGTGTAAGTAATATTAAAAAGTGTTTTTCCATCTACAGAAGATTGTAAACGCGCTGTTCTGCTTGACTGAACAGGTTCTCCGTTTTCGTAAACATCAATAGATACATTTGGATTTTTTGCATCTGCTTTGCTTACAGAAAATACTTTAGTTCCGCCGTCTCCGTCTCCGGGATTAGTCTGCATTACAGCACCGGCAACAGTTATCCATCTGTCTTCTGTTGGAGCAGGATCAGGAGTTTCTTCATTTTTATTATCGTCACTGCTGCAGCTTGTCAGCGCAAATGTGGTAAAAACCAATCCACATGCCAGTAGTTTAAATGTACTTTTTTTCATATTTATTACATTAAAAGTTATTAATTAGTTACTAAAATTTATTGAGTATGTAGTTTACTTTTAAATAGAAAGCTCTTCCGGGTTTTTGAACCGCAAAGTTGTCATAAACCTCTTCGTTGGTTATGTTTTTAGCATCAAAGCTTACAATATATCTTTTGCTTGGAAAGATGTAACTTAAACCCAGATCATGAGGAAACTGTGATGGAGTTTTGTCCATTTCTGTTTGAAGCCATGTTGTATAAAATTCACCTACATAACTAAAATTGTAATACAGGTTCAATTCTGATTTTTCCTGCAATACATTTTTAAAGTTGTATTGTGCATTTGTATTGATAATGAAGTAAGGTTCATTTGGATACTGCTTATTATAATTGTCATAAATTTTACCGTTTGGATCGTATTTGAGTTTGAACAATGAATTAAATCGTGACATATTCATTGATACAAACAATTTGTTTTTATTCGAATATTCTAATGAAGCTTCATAACCAAGAGATTGTGCAGTTCCCATATTTACAGATGGCGTTGCCTGCAGAGCCTCATTAACTCTGGTGCTGAACTGGCGCACAATTTTATCTTTAGAATTTCTCCAGAATCCTGAACCCGAAAAGCTGAATTTGTGTTCATTGATTTTAAAAGGACCAAATCGAAGACCAACATTTAAGTTATTACTCTGCTCAGGTTTTAATGAACTATTTGAAGTTTGATTTTCACCGGGATTACCAAAAATTTCATTTTCAGACGGAAGCCTGATTGCCTTTTCTGCAGATGTTGATAACATTAATTTAGGCAGAACAAAATAAGATGCTGCAAATCCGTATCCGTAAAAAGTCGTATTGTTATTTTCCAGATTTTCGGTAATTGTAGTCTGTCCGTTTGTTGTAGTCAAAACAGGAGTTCTCTGCTCCGTTTTTTGGTTGTATCTTTTACCAAATACATTTGTTCTTAAGCGGGAACCAAGACCTTCAAATTCGTAGGCAAATGATAAAATGTTTTTTTGCAGGTCGCGTTTCTGCTGAAAATTTCTTTCCAGTTCAGATTTCATTTCATCGTAATCATCTCTCATAAATGAGTAGAGCATTGTACTGAATACGAATCTGTGATTTTCATTTACAGAATAATTTAAACCGCCCCTTGTACTGAAAATTTTATTATTAATATGAAGAATCGTCGGTGCTCCCTGCTGTGCTCCGTTTGGTGTTAGAATAGGAAGACCTTTAAGGCCAATTGCTTTTTCGTTAAACCAGTTGTAATTCCATTTTACGGTATCGTTTAAAACCTCATTTCTCTGGCTGAAAACTGAATTAATATTAAATTCAAGGCCTTTTATTATAAAATCTTTTTTAGCGTAATTAATGCTTATTACTTTGGCATCTGCTTCTGTAAACCTTCCTTTATATGGAGTAGACATTGCCTGCCCATGCTGGATTTCATTATAATCATCAGACATATTTATGCCCACCAAAAAAGTATCAGCCCACTCCACATCTGTAAAACCAAGTTCAAAACGGCCTCCATAAGAACGATAAGCATCATTAAAACGTTTAGCGCGTATTTGTTTCATTACACCATCGGCCTGTACGTCACGGGCAAATTTCCCCCATATTTCATAATTATTGTCAGAGTAATTATAAAATCCTGATCCTTTTAAAGTAAAACCAGATTTGTCGCGGTATGTCGTATTAAAATTTGATTGAATGGTATTAAATGAACCATAAGATACAGAAGCATTCAACGAATTTTTAGCTCCTTTTTTCAGGATTACATTAATAGCGCCGCCCAAAGCATCATCGGCTAAATGTGCCGGAATTACACCTTTGTAAACTTCAATTCTTTCAATTAAAGCAGGAGGAATGCTATTTAAATTAAAAGATGAACCGTAAGTAGAAATAGGAATTCCGTCAATAAATATTCGGATGGCGTTGCCCGACATTCCGTTTAGATTGTAATTTACGCTAGAACCTAAACCTCCGTTTTGTCTGATTCTGACTCCCGCAGACTGTCCTAATAAATCATTGGTTTGGATATTTCTTTTGGCCGCCTCCTGAGTTTCGATAACATTTACAGAAAAGCCTTTTTCGATAATTTCTTTTTTGGCAGTTTTTTTCTGAATCAATACTTCGTTTAAAGCTTTTGGATCCGTTATTTTTTCCAGAGAAATCGTAATTTGTTGTGAAGGACGATTTAAAACAATATTTACACTTTTGTTTTGGGCTTCCATTGAAGAAATTTCCAATGTATAATTTCCGTAAGAAAGGTTTCTAAATTCAAATTGACCATCGTTATCAACAACGGCAAATTTTTTTGTACCGCTGATTTGTACTGAAGCACCTGTGGCAATTTCGTTAGTAGTGAAGGTTACTTTTCCTGTAATTTTTCCAGTTTGAGACCAGCCAGAAAGGGTTATCATGAAAAGGAGAAAGTAAAGAATTCTCATATTTTAAGTTGTACTGATTTTATATGGCAGCAAACTTATAGTATTATTTAAATTTGATCTAAATAAACCTGTTAGAAGATTATTAGATTTACATTAGAGATTTTAATGTTGGAAATAAGCAGTAATTGTTATAATGGAAAACCGTGCTGAAAACTTAGAGCCTCAGCACCTTAGAATCTTAGTATCTTAAATTTACAATTTTGCTTTGAACTTTTTAATTGAGAAATTCTTAGACTTAATAACTTTTCCGTTATCAGTAATCATTACACAGCTGTAATCTGGAAATTTTTGAAGTAAAAGCAAGCCTTCTGTCTGTCCCAAAACCATCATTGAAGTGCTTAATCCGTTTGCGGTTTCGGCATTTGGACCAAAGACAGTCACGCTGCACAAACCCGTTGCTGGATATCCGGTTGCAGGATTTATAATGTGAGAATATCGTTTTCCGTTAAAAATAACGAACTTTTCATAACTGCCGGATGTAGTGACCGCACCTTGATTTAAAGGAACGACTGCCAGAAGTTTTTCTGGTTTAAACGGGTTTGTGATTCCAATTTTCCAGGGCTGTCCGTTGGGCTGTTTCCCCCAGGTGCTCATATCTCCGGAACCGTTTACAATTCCGGCTTCAATGCCTTTTGCAATCATCATTGTACGGCATTTATCGGTTGCGTAGCCTTCACCTAAAGCGCCAAAACCAATCTTCATTCCTTTTAGTTTTAAGAAAATTGTAGATTGAACAGAATCTAAAATAATGTTTTTATAACCCACTTTCTCAACCGATTTTTTTATGGCTTCCACCGAAGGCATTTCGGTCATTGATCCGTCAAATTTCCAGATTCGGTCCATTGCGGCAAAACTAACATCAAATCCGCCGTTGGTTATTTCTGATAATTTTAAAGCTCTTTGTGCAAGTTCAAATACTTCGCGATCCACTTTTATGGGTTTAATTCCGGCATTTTGATTTACCTGAGAAACCTGCGAATCCGGTTTCCAGTCAGAAATTAGGTTTTCAATTCGGGTAATTTCGGTAATCACTTCGTTTATATTTTGTTCGGCAGTTAGAGAATCCTTTGCCACAATACTAATGTCAAAACGTCCGCCCATAAGCAGAGTAGTTCTTTTTCGCAATACCTGTGAATGTGCTGAAAAACAACAGGTAATTACAAGCAGGATTAAGAATTTATGTGACAATAATTTGTGCATATTTTTAAAGAATTTGAATAGATATATGTGCCGCCCCGCTGGGGCTTTGGCTTGTTATGAATTAAATTAATCTATAAATATATCACCCCGCTGGGGCTATTTTTTTTAGATATGTCAATTTAATCTATAAATATATCATCCCTCCGGGATTTGTATTTCTAAAATCAACACAGCTCCTGAGGAGCAAAATATTTATAGATAATTATTGACCTATTGTTAATAAGCTCCAGCGGAGCGATATATATTACCCAGTGGGATTTTGTTTTTTAGATTTGTCAATTTAATCTATAAATATATCATCCCTCCGGGATTTGTATTCCTAAAATCAGCATGGCTCCAGCGGAGCAAAATATTTATAGATAATAATTGATTTATCGTTAATAAAGCTCCAGCGGAGCGATATATTACCTCGCTGGTGTTATTTTTTTAGATCTGTCAATTAATCTATATGTCATCTCTGTGATTGGTAGTATCTATTTGTAATATCAATAATCAACAATCTAAAATCAACACTCTAAAATTTCACTCCTAATAACAATCGGTTAAAATTTGTCCTTTTTCCTTGTAATCATCGAGATTTAGCATTTTGTTATCACGACACAATTCACCCAGAATCACTTCTACATCTTTCTGCATTGCAAGCGAACCGCAAATCATGATTACACCGCCGTCTTTCAATAAATTAACAAAAAATGCGGTATCCCTTTTTATCAAATCCATTACATAAATATGTTCGGCTTCTCGCGATAAAGCGACATGAAAATTATCCAGATATTCTTTTTGGATCATTATATTGGCAAACTTTTTATAAGCCAGCAGTGTCGGCGTTTCCATTCTAAATCCGCTGTAAAGATGTATTTCTTTCTTAGCTTTATTTTGTTCAATCATTCCAAGAAAAGGAGCGATTCCTGTTCCGTTAGAAATAAAAGCCACTTTTGACGCTTTCTTTGGGAAATGGAAAGCATGATTATTAATAATTCTGGCTTTAATAGTATCGCCTGGTTCCAGATTGTTTAAATATCCAGAACCTAATCCGTTTGGATGCAGTTTTACAACCAATTGTACATTTCCGGAATGATTTCCAATAGAGTAAAGGCGTTCTCTCGAATCATTGGCAGGATAAACAGCCAGTAAATCGCCAGAAGCAAATTTCGTTCGGCTATTGGCACGCAGTGTTAAAATAAAAGTATGTTCAGTATCTGAGATTGGCGTTTTATCTAAAACCATTAATTTCTGTAAACCTTTTGGAACATGGTTGTACAGCGATGGAGTAGAGGCAAGCGGAATTTCGGTTTTCTCACTCCATAATTTCACCCATTCTGTAAACTCAACTGCCGATTTATCATTAACGGTTTGTAAATCTAAAAAGCGTTCTGCCCAATTTTGATTTTCCAGAAGCTGATCGATTTCAACAGCAAACTGACAGAAATCAGGATAAGATTTTGATCCAAAACCAACAACCGAAAACTGAATTTTCTGTTCCTGAATTTGTTTTTGTAAAAGGGTTTTGAATTTTCTGGCGTTTGAAGGCGGATCACCCAAACCATGCGTAGACGAAAAAACAATAATATGCTCAGCTTTTGGGTAAACCGAAAAACTATTTAATTCGGCTGTAAAAACTTTTTTTCCATGGCTCATTAACTGCTTCGCAATAGCATTGGCAAATCGAAACGAACTTCCGTTTTCAGAACCAACCAGCAGAATATAATTACTTTCACTGGCTTTGGATTTATTTTTAATCCGGCTTGATCTTCGTTTTAAAGTAATAGCAAAACCAGAATAAATAAAGAAAAGAATGTTAAGACACGCAATGGCTAAAATAACAGCCCAGACAGCATTAATTCGTCCTGTATGCAGGTCAAGGCTTAAAGCCGATAACTGAACAGTAAAAGGTGAACGTTTTTCTGAAAGTAAAGTGCCGTCAACCTGATTGACTTCAATTTCGCGGTCTTTTAGTTCAATGATGTAATATTCTTGAGGATCATCTGTAAAGGGAAATTCGATTTTCTTTACATCAGAAAGAAATGTGGTTTTAAATACCGAAGTTTTTTTGGCTTCCGCCGAAAGTTCTGTTTTTACCGGTTTTGCTTTTTCTTCACCCATAAAAAAGTTAAACCTTTCCAGCGATAAATAAGTTCCGGTAAGTGCGATAATCAAAATTGGAATTAAAGCCGGACGACCTAAAACAACATGATAATATTGTGCAAAATATTCTTTAATTACTTTTGAAAAGAAGTTGCGGATGCCTCTTTGTCTTTTTAAAACCAGTACAAATCCCGAAATTGAAATTAACAGTAAACAAAAAGAAATCACGCCCACAAAGAATCGGCCGGTTTCATGAAGAAACAGCGAACGATGAAAACCTGTAATCCATTTAATAAATTCACTCTTTTTTGCAGGCGTTCCTAATACTTTTCCTGTTTTAGGATCAATATAAGCATTCACATCATTTCCGTCTTTATCAATGGCCTGGAGTGTTACAAACTCATTGTAATTGACACTCAATTCGGTAATTTCTGAGTATTCTTTTTTTAATACCGGCAGTGTTTCTCCCAAAGTAATTTTATCAAAATCAGCAGCTTTGTACGGAAGCGTTTTTTCCTGTACTGCATCGACTGCGAGAATGATTCCGGTAACAGAAGCTAAAAGCAGAAATATCGAAGAAAATAAGGCCAGAGCCAAATGTGCGTAGCGCCAGAAAGAAAGAGTCATTTAGTGTATTCTAAAAATGTAATAAAATATTTAAAGCTTTGTCAAGGTTTTTACAACTTTGACAAAGCTCGGATTTTAAGTTTAAGCAGAAAAATAATTCATGCTTATGTAAGTTAAAATAAGATTATATTTTGTTCAGTCTTACATATTTAATGTAACCTTTACCTTCTGTTTTGTCAGCAAGACCTTCTGTTGTAAGCGGAATTTCAAGATCGCTCACATAATATTTCTGATCTTCTACTGCTGACTCAAAACGCAGTTTGTAACCTTTATTGATTTTAGAATCTTCAATTTCGATTGTGGTAACACTGCGGTCACCTCCCGTAACAGATGCTCCGGTTTTTGCGCTGATGTCTTCACTTTTCTGAGCATGGAATTTATTCCATTCTTTTAATGATTTGTACCATTTTTTGTCGTCGCCCATTACATAAAGTGTTTTTTCGTAAGCACCGCTTGGGTTAATAAGCGATACAACGATATAAGCACCTTCTCCCATATAATTTGTCATTTGCAGCATGCATTTGTATTTGCTCGATTGTGCATTTGCATGTAAAGCAACAAAGAATATAAGAACGATTTTAAGTATAGATTTCATTTTAATTAATTGTGAATTATGAGTTTTGAATTATGAGTTTTGAGTTATGAATTATGAGTTTTTTTTGAGTTATAATGTATGAGTAGTCTACAACTCATAACTTATAACTCAAAACTCATAACTTTAAAAAGCTATTTTAAAAAGTCAATTGAGACATTATTTTTTGTAAGTAACTCATTTTCTTTAGCCAGAGCATAAGGAGTTTCGTCAAACTCAGTGTTAATATCTTTTTTTGCTCCTGCAGAAATAAGATATTTCAAGATAGAATCATCTTTAGATGTCATAGCAGCTCTGTGCAAAGCGGTTAAACCATCTTTGTTTTTTGCATTTACATCTACTTTTAAATCTGTAATTTTTTTAAGAAGCGAAACGTCATTTTTTGTAATTGCTAAATGATACAAAGTGTTACCGTCTTTTTGAGCCACTGCTAAATTTAAACCTTTATCCTGCAATAATTTTGCTTTAGTATTAAACGGATCTGCAGCATTGTCTTTTCCTGCCGGACGGTAAGATTGTACTAAATAAACACCTAGATTGTTTCCGTCTTTGTCTTTTACATTTACATCAGCGCCTTTGTTTAAAAGTATATTTACAGCTTCTGGCGTTCCATATCTAACCGCATTTGTCAAAGCCGATTCACCTTTTAGATTTTGAGCGTTGATATTTTTAGCGACAGGAAGTAAAATCTCTAAAACAGCTGTTTCTCGTGCCGAAGCTGCTGCCATTAAAGGAGTGTTTCCTTCTTTATCTGCTTTGTTAGCATCAGTACCTTTGCTCAAAAAGTATTTTACAATTTCTGCCTGATTTGGTTTTCCGGCTAAAATATGTAATACATTTTGTCCAATTTTATTTTGTGCCGTTGGTTTCAGTTTTACTTCTTCAACTAAATATTTATAAGTTTCGATTGTATTGGTTTCTCTTCGGCTTCCCTGAGCAGCTGTAAACAATGCATTATCATTTGTTTTTACTCCTTTTGCCAAAAGCTTTTTCAAAAGATCAATATTCCCAGATCTTGCCGCATAAACAAAAGCAGTATTTCCGTCATTATCTACATCTTTAAGAGACATTCCTTTTGTTGCAAAATAATCAGCAGCTTTTAAATCTTTATCAGAAGAAATGGCTAAAAGCAATAAGTTGGCACCATTATTATATTTTTTCTTAGGATCGATTCCGGCTTTAAAAAAAGCATCATATAAAGCAGGATTTGATTGTCCGTTAGAAGCAGCAAAATCTATTGGAGTAGTTCCGTGGCTGTCTTCAAATTTAACATCAGAACCTTTTGCTATTAAATATTCAACCAATTCTGTATTTCCTCTATATGCCGCCCAGTGTAAATAAATACGGTTGTCATGCGTTAATTTTGTTATTGAGTTTCCAGGCTGCTCAATTAAGAATTTAATTGCTGCAATTGGTGCATCATTGTTAATTGCCAGCGTAGTTACATCAAAAGCATTTATGTTTGCTTCGGCTGGATTGTTTCCTTTTGCAATTTCAGCTTTAATCGTTTCAACAGTTGGAGATGTTTTCCAGAAAGACTGCTCTAATAAGGTGTTTTTTTGCTGTGCATTAACAAAGAACACTGCCGCTAATGCTAAAGAAATAAAAAGATTCTTTTTCATGTTTTGTTATTTTGTTTATTGGAGTATAACGTCCAAAAATTATAGATGAAATAAATGTCTATTTAGAATAAATCAAAATAATCGCAAATGTAAAGATTAATATTTTTAAATCAAGTTTTATTGTACCCAAAAGTTTAATTCTAATGATTTTTTAATTTATTTCTGCATTTCCGGTTTTCTGTTTCAACTATATCGATTTTTTAAAATTGTAAGACAATAATTTTATGTTTTAGTTTAATAGTGTTTAATATTTTTTTTATTATAATTAATTTAAAATATTGGTAATTAGTATTTTAACTTTTTTATAAGTATAACATTTTGACTATCAACAGTTTTTCTTTCTTACTTAAATGAAGGCCTTTTCATGACGAAATATACCCTTCAAAATTTATCAGATTTTGGCTAAAAATGACCAAAATTGAAATTTATCTGTTGATAACTGTTTTTTTGTTTCAAGTAATATTTCTGTTTTTTTTGTTGACAACTCTATTTAGATTTAGTATAAATAACTGATAATTCGGTAACTACGGAAAATTATGCAGCTGTTAATAAATAGTTTTTTTAATGGTTTTTAACATTGTTCTTTACTGTTGATAATTGCCCGGATTTTTAACATCAAAACTTAGACAATAGAAAATTGAGGGGTTAATTTTGTATGTATAGAAAACGCAGTTACTCACCCTCAAATCCTGTTTGTTTTCTATTCTAAATTAGTCACCGATAAATACTATATATATGTCTATATTTGATAAAAGAGTCAATTATAAACCTTTTGAATACCCGGAGGTTTTACAATTTACAGAAGCGATAAATAAAGCGTATTGGGTTCATACAGAAGTTGATTTTACTGCTGATACTCAGGATTTTCATGCTCACTTATCCTTGGCAGAGAAAACAGCGGTAAAGAACAGTCTGCTGGCAATTGCACAGATCGAGGTAGCTGTAAAAAGTTTTTGGGGAAACATTTACGAGCATTTTCCAAAACCAGAATTTAATGGCTTGGGAAGTACTTTTGCTGAGTGTGAATTCAGACATTCTGAAGCATATTCTCGTCTTTTGGAAGTGTTAGGTTATAATGATGAATTTGAAAAACTTCTGGATGTACCAGTTATTCGTCGTCGTGTAGATTATCTTTCAAATGTACTTAAAGACACTAAATCTCAGGACAACAGAAAATATATGGTTTCGCTGATCTTATTCAGCATTCTGATCGAAAATGTTTCGCTTTTCAGCCAGTTTGCCATCTTGCTTTCTTTTACAAGATTTAAAGGTTACATGAAAAATGTGAGCAACATTATTGCCTGGACTTCTATCGATGAGCAGATTCATGCAAATGGAGGAATCTATATCATCAATAAAATCAGAGAAGAATTCCCGGATTATTTTGATGCTGCAACTTTAGAGTTAGTTAGAGAAACAGTTAAAGATTCTATTGCAGTCGAATCAGACATATTAGACTGGATATTTGAAGAAGGTGAAATTGAAAGTATTAAAAAAGGTGATTTAGTCAATTTTATGAAATTTAGAATTGACGAAAGCCTGAAACAAATTGGAATTCCAACAATATTCAACGTTAATATTGAAGACTACAAAGCTCTGGCTTGGTTTGAAGAAGAAGTTTTTGCCAACAGTCTGGACGATTTCTTTGCAAAACGCCCTGTAGAATATACCAAACACGATAAAAGTATCACGGCAAACGACCTTTTCTAAAAAGCAGCACAATATGAATACAATAGATCCAAATGAAGTAAATAGTCTTCCGCATAATGAAGCAGGAACCAAAATGTGGTGGAAGAACTCTGAGAGTGAACAAATTTTAAATCGCGGTTATCTTTTAAAAGGAGAAACAGTAGAAGGTGCAATTGACAGAATTTGTACGGCTGCTGCCAGAAGATTATACAAGCCAGAATTAAAAGAGTCTTTTGTAGAAATGATCGAACGCGGCTGGATGAGTATCAGCTCGCCGGTTTGGGCTAATATGGGAACCGAAAGAGGTCTGCCTATTTCTTGTTTTAACGTTCACGTTCCGGATAAAATTGAAGGAATTACACATAAATTAGGCGAAGTAATCATGCAGACTAAAATAGGCGGTGGAACATCTGGTTATTTTGGAGAATTGCGTGAGCGAGGAAGTGCCGTAACCGATAACGGGAAAAGCAGCGGCGCCGTAAGTTTTATGAAACTTTTTGATACGGCTATGGATACGATTTCACAAGGCGGAGTGCGCCGCGGTGCATTTGCAGCATATTTAGATATTGACCACCCGGATATCGAGGAGTTTTTGAAAATTAAAAGTATTGGAAATCCAATCCAGAATTTATTTACCGGAATCTGTGTGCCGGATTACTGGATGCAGGAAATGATTGATGGTGATGCAGATAAAAGACAAATTTGGGCAAAAGTATTAGAAAGCCGTCAGCAGAAAGGACTTCCGTATATCTTTTTCAGTGATAACGTAAATAAAAACAAACCGCAGGTTTATAAGGATCAAAACCTAAGAATCAATGCAAGTAATTTATGCAGTGAGATTATGCTTCCGTCAACTCATGACGAATCATTTATCTGCTGTCTGTCTTCTATGAACTTAGAGTTGTATGAAGAATGGAAAGATACTGAAGCAGTAAAACTGGCGATCTTTTTCTTAGATGCTGTTTTACAGGAATTCATCGAAAAAACAGAAGGCAACTATTATCTTTCTGCAGCAAATAAATTTGCTAAAAGACACCGTGCGCTTGGATTAGGAGTTTTAGGATGGCATTCTTACCTGCAAAAAAATATGATTCCGTTTGAAGGAATGGAAGCTAAAATGAAAACAACAGAGATTTTCAAACATATAAGCGATAAAGCAGATAAAGCAAGTCAGGAACTGGCTAGAATTTACGGTGAACCAGAATTGTTAAAAGGTTACGGAAGACGTAATACAACTACAATGGCAATTGCTCCAACGACTTCATCTTCTGCTATTTTAGGACAGACTTCACCAGGAATCGAACCTTTCAGCAGTAATTATTATAAAGCTGGATTAAGCAAAGGTAATTTCATGCGTAAGAACAAATACCTGAAAAAATTACTTGAAGAAAAAGGTTTAGACAATGAAGAAGTCTGGAGAGAAATTATGCTAAATGGAGGAAGTGTTCAGCATATGTCACAGCTTTCTCAAAATGAAAAAGATGTTTTTAAAACATTTAAGGAAATCAGCCAGTTAGAAATTGTACAGCAGGCAGGAATTCGTCAGAAATTTGTAGATCAGGGACAAAGTTTAAATCTTAATATTCCGGCTGAATTAGCGATTAAAGATGTAAACCGTTTAATGATCGAAGCCTGGCAGCAAGGAGTTAAAAGTTTGTACTACCAAAGAAGCCAGAGTGTTTCTAAAGAATTAGTAACGAGCCTTGTTTCTTGCAGCAGCTGTGAGTCATAAAAAAATAAAAGCCGAATCTAAATAAGATTCGGCTTTTTTATTCATATTGTCATGTCGACGAAGGAGACATCTCCGCAATGATTGTCATTTTAAACACATAGAAGCATAGATTTACTATTACTAAAAGAATTCGAAAGTAAGCCTGCTTTCCAAACATAGTTACTATGATTGTTAATGCAAGTGAAACGCCTTCTTTCAAGTTAAAAAACTATGTTTCTATGTGTTAAAGAAAAACCTCAAACTTTAGACTTCAACCTGCTCAGCGTTTCCTGAGAAATGTTGATATAAGAAGCCACTATTTTATTTGGCAGTCTTTTTACAATAGTGGGATTAATTTTGAGTAATTGATTGTAACGTTCCAAAGCGTCCATAGTGGTAAACGACATTAACCGATTGGCATTATTTACATAAGCTTTCTCTAAATAATTGCTGTAAAACTCTCGCCATTGCGGAATAATCTTCATTAAATGATTAAAATCTTCGTGTGTGATGGCGAGTAATTCAGATTTCTCGATTACCTGAATATTTTCCTGAGCGGGCATTTTGGTTATAAAACTGACTAAAGCTGTGGCAAACTGATTTTCAAAAGCAATATATCGGGTAACGTCTTTTCCTTCTTCATTAATAAAAAAGATTCTTATACAGCCTTTTCCAATAAAAAAAGTCTGCTGGCTGGTTTGTCCCTGTGCCAGCAGTAACTCATTTTTACTTTTTTCAAAGGTTTGAAATAGGAGAGAATAGTATTTAAATCTTCATCCGAAACTTCAATGCTTTTTCTAATATAATTACCAAGCTGTTCGTATATCATTTTTAGTTATAATCACGCACAAATTTACGGTAGTGTAGAATATCTTCGATAGATAAAACTACTAAGTCGTGCTGTTGTGCAAAGCTAATAATTTTGTCCAGTTTAGCCATGCTGCCGTCTTCATTCATTAATTCGCAAAGAACGGCTTCGGGCTGTAAACCCGCCAGTTTCATTAAATCGACACTTCCTTCAGTATGGCCGTTTCGCTCTAAAACGCCATTATCTCTCGCACGAAGCGGAAAAATATGTCCGGGTCTTGCCAGATCTTCCGGTTTAGCATTTTGCGCAATGGCGGCTTTAATGGTTGTAATTCTGTCAGCAGCAGAAACTCCGGTTGTAACGCCTTTTTTGGCTTCGATCGTAATGGTAAAAGGAGTCTGGAAACTGCTTGTATTTTCTTTTACCATATAAGGAAGGTCGAGCTGGTCTGCTTTTTCATTTGGAAGGCAGAGACAGACAATACCGCTGCATTCACGAATCATTAAAGCCATATCTGCAGTATTCATGTGGTGTGCAGAAAAAATCAGATCGCCTTCATTTTCGCGGTCTTCATCATCGGTTACGATAATTCCTTTTCCGTTTTTAAGCTGTTCGAGGGCGTTTTCTACCCGTTCTTTACTGGTTATTCCAAATTGTACTAACGGACTTATTTCTGTACTTATCATTGTATTGTGTTTTGAAACTTTTTAAAATAATTGGATTTCAAATGTACAGTTGTCCGGAATCTAAAAGTTTGATATAAGTCAATAAATTGGATATACTTTTTTAGTGTTATTCTAATTTAATTATCATAAAATCTTAATTTAGTACCCAGAAATTATAATCCTAAACAATAAAATACCCGCAGTAAAAAATGGAAAATATCACAGTAATTATAATGTTACTCTTTGGCGTAGCTTTTCTTAGTTTAATAAGTAAAAGATATAATTTTCCAATTCCTATTGTTTTGGTAATGTGCGGTGTAATTATCAGCGTTATTCCGGGGCTTCCGGTAATAGCAATGAGCCCGGAAATTGTTTTTATTATCTTTTTGCCGCCTCTTTTATACCATGCGGCGTGGCATACAAGCTGGTCAGATTTTAAACAAACCATACGCCCCATAACGTTAGCAGCTGTTGGTTTGGTTTTTTTTACTACAGGTTTGGTCGCTGTTGTGGCGCACTGGCTTATAGATGATATTTCCTGGCCGTTAGCTTTTTTACTTGGCGCTATTGTTTCGCCTCCGGATGCAGTTTCGGCAACAGCGATTACTAAAGGTTTAGGGCTGCATCCCAGATTAATTGCTATTCTAGAAGGAGAAAGTCTCGTAAATGATGCCAGTGGTCTTGTTGCTTACAAATATGCTCTTACGGCTATTACAGCAGGAAATTTCGTTTTATGGCAGGCAGGATTAAACTTTGTTTTAATGTCGGTTCTGGGTATTGCAGTAGGTTTGGCAGTTGGTTTTATCATGTATTACATTCATAAAAAATTTGTCTGCGATGACATTATCGAAGTAACGCTTACTTTGCTGACACCTTTTGCATCGTATTTAATTGCAGAACATTTTCATGGTTCAGGAGTTTTAGCGGTAGTTGCAACGGGTCTTTTTTTAGCGGCAAGAACAGGAGCTATTTTTTCTCATGAAAGCCGAATCATGACCAATACTATATGGGATGTTTTAAATAACATTCTCAATGGATTAATTTTTATTTTAATTGGTCTTCAGCTGCGCCAGATTATGGAAGGCATCAGCAATTACTCAGGTAATGCTTTATTTATCTGGGGATCAGTAATTAGTATTGTAGTTATTGTTGTTCGTTTTTTATGGGTGATTCCAGCCACAGTTATTCCTAGAATGTTAAGTAAAAGAATTCGTGAAAAAGAAGAATTTGATTATCGAAACATGATTGTTTTTGGCTGGTCTGGTATGCGCGGTGTGGTTTCGATGGCTGCTGCTCTGGCACTTCCGTTAATGTTGAATAAAACAGATGAATTTCCGCTTCGTAATTTAATTATATATTTGGTTTTCTGTGTGATATTGTCAACATTGGTTATTCAGGGGCTTACGCTTCCGTGGCTAATTAAAAAACTCAAAATCGAACGCTATTCTATTTTAGCAGAAGAATATAATGTCCGCAACGTAATCGTTTCTGAAACCATTTCGCATATTGAAGATAATTTTTCTTTATTAGATGATGAATTACTGCACAACATCAAAAGCAAATACGAAGTAAAATTTAACCGTTTGCAAAAAACAGAACTTCCGGCTAACTTTTTTGGAAACGGAAAAGTATTAGACGGCCAGATTTTTAATGAGTTTACCAGAGTTCAAATCGATCTTTTGAACGTTGAACGCAGTAAACTAGAGAGCATGCACAAAAAGGGTTCTGTAAACGAAGAAATTTTCCGAAAAATAGAAAAAGAACTCGATCTGGAAGAAACGCGCCTTTGGATGGAAATGTACGAAGAGTAATATTTCTTGGATTTTTATAAATGATAGTAATAATTATGTAATTGTATTGACTTCCATTTTTTTAAATTTGAAATATTAAGTTGAATACAAACAGTAAAAAATATAATTATGAAAACGATATTAAAAACTAAAATTGCATTATTGATCCTGCTGGCAGGATTGGCATTTTCATGTAAGAAGAACGAAACAACCATCGAACCTGCAGCAGCAGATTCTACAGAAACTATGATTGACACTGTTGGTCCTGAAGTAGATACAACTTCTACAGATACTGTTAGAACAATGCCGGCAGATTCTATTAAAAAATAAGATTTAAAATTAGAAAAGTAAACCTGCAATGAGCAATCATTGCAGGTTTTTCTTTTTGTAGTACAGGAGTATAAGACTTTGAAATGTTAAAAAGTATTATATTTCCTATATTTTAATTTTATTTACTACATTTGAAATTCATTTATGTAATATTTTATTTACTTAAATACCACTTCTCATTTATTGATTAAGGTTGTTAAATATTATTCAAGCCTGAAACTTAATCAATACCTATATAAATATGAGTTTTTTAGCAAAGCTGAAATTAGACAATGAAACATTTACTGTTTTAGAGTTTAATATTCATTTTACCCAGCACACAGACAATAATGGCAGACCAGCCAGTAAAACAAAAGGAGGCAGCATTAAATTAGTTGTAGAAAGCACACAGACTGATTTATTTTCAGACTGGATGGTTTCTAAGACCAGTGTAAAGGACGGAGAAATTATTTTTTACCGCAGAGATGCCATGAGCACGATGAAAAATGTCACTTTTAAAAAAGCCTACTGTATTTCTTTTAGAAAAAGGTTTCAAAGTGAAGGGGTTTCTCCTATGACAACCGAAATTTTGCTTACTTCAAACGAGGTTAAAATTGGCAGTACTGTATTTGAAAGCAGCTGGAAAACAGATAATCTTTAATCCAGACGTATCATGGCTTTACAAACTAGTACCACAATAAAAATTGGCCAAACCGTAATTACCAATTTTAGCGGCTTAAAAATTACACAAAAAATTCACGATCATCATACATTTTCCCTGGAAATACGGCAGGATTTATTAGTAGAGGAATTTAGAAGTGTTATGCCGGTTTCGCAGCAATTATACGGCGAAAAAATAAGTATTGAGATAAAACCTATTGACGGACTTGATGACCCAATGGCCAACGCAAACCCTAAAAACTATATCATGCAGTTTTATGGAATCGTTACCGGTGTCAGCATGAAAAATCAAATATAGACAATATCGAAGAAAGCTTTTTGATAGAAGGCTGCAGTACTTCTATTTTATTAGAAAACGGACCGGAATCCAACTCATTTACGGCAATGACGCTGAGCGATATTGTAAATTTTGTAAAATCAAGTTACAATATCGATATGCAGGTAAGACCTTTTTATAAAGAAGTTCTTTCATACACCGTACAGTATAACGAAAGCTGTTTTGCTTTTTTAAATCGTCTGGCAATGCGCTACGGACAGTATTTTTATGATAACGGCCGTGTTTTAATTTTTGGGGATTCTGCCGATGTAATACAGCCGGATTTAATTTATGGTGTAAATATGCAGGAGTTTAAGTATAGTATAAAACTTCTGCCGGTATCTTTTACGGTTTTAGAAAATGACAACCGCGACGGAAATTACAGTAAAGACGATACATTAAATTACAGAAAAGAACTAAACGGTTTTCATCAAAATTTTATCAATAAATCAAATGCTGTTTTTAACAAAAACACCATAATACAGCTCAATCAAAATGTTGCCGGCGGATCAGGACGAAAAACAGGCGCCGTATATGCCCAAAATAAAATGCGGGCAGTTTCAGGCAGTTTAATGGAGGTCAACGCATTGAGCGAAGTTCCCGGCATTACGGTAGGAAACAACGTTAAAATAACCGGTGTTGATAAACAGCAGGAAAGCACCTACCGCGTAACCGAAATTGTGCATACCTGCGATGATGGAGGCGGGTATGAAAACCATTTTAAAGCTGTAAACACCAGCGATTCGGTTTTTTCGCCCAAAACAAATCCGGATTTAATTCCTTATTGCAGCAGCCAGACTGCTGTGGTTATTGCCAACGCCGATCCCGAAGGACTTAGCGGCATACAAGTACAAATGCCCTGGCAGAAATTGAAAGGACAGACAACGCCTTATATATCAATCGTACAGGAATACGGCGGTGAAGCAAAAGGCTCACACTGGATTCCTGAAATTGGCGAAACGGTTTTTGTAGATTTTCAGGGAAACAATGCCGAAATGCCAATTGTAGTTGGCACTATGACCAGCCGAAAACAAAAAAGCGGGTACAGTACAGAAAACAATGATATTAAGGCACTTCATACCCGAAGCAATAACCTATTGCTCATGAACGATGCACAGGGAAGCGTTTTATTACAAGACGCGTCCAAAAGTTTTATTGACATGGATGGACGCCGAAAAATAGAAATAAATACTGATGAACTGCATATTAATGTAAAAAAGCTGTTGATAAACGCCTCACAAAGCACTGAAATTACCACAAACGATTATGTGCTCAACGCTTTAACCCGCATTTATGTTTTAAGTAAAACCATGCAGCAAAAAATATCTGGTTTTATGAACCTGTTTAGCGGTACAGCCCTTATAAACAGCAGCGACAAAATAGATATTGAAGCCAGAACAGCCAAACTGCACGGCAGCGAAACAGCATTGCTGCATTCAGACAAAGAAGCCGTTGTAAACAGTACAGGAACGGCAAAAATGCACGGTGCACAAGGCAACAGCCTCACCAATAAAGCAAAAAATGTAGAAGTTTCTAATATCGATGCTGATGCTTTGGCAGTTGTATATTTTAGACCACTGGATTCATGGAAAGGCGAATTTGGTTTTGACTGGCTGCGCGAAAAAGATAATGGACTAACAGCCGAAACTGATTATGAAAGCATAATTGAAAGCGGTTATAAGGACGGAAAAACCAATTTAAACAAGCAGGAAGCGTATGCACAACTAAAACAAGAATACCAAAAAATAACAATGACGAGAAAAAAAGCGCAGACTGACGGTGCTTTTAGGACAGACTATTTTGTGCCTTATTTAACCTTATTTTCTCAGGAATTTGTTGATACTATGCCAAACGATACATTCTTAAAACCACCATACTGCGCAGAATTAAGAATGCTGGTAGATATTGATGAAAATCTGGAAAAATTAGCGTTTGAATACGACGATGCATTTTTTAATGTAAGTACCAGTAGAGCCATAGAACCAGTAAAAACTGCAGCCTTAAAGCAGAGCAGTGCCAATGTTAAAATAGAATGCCTTAAAGATCTTGATCGTGACCATGAAATAATAGTTTACGCATATCCTAAAAATACAGCAGGCTCTCCTAAAACGGAATTACAAACTATTACCGAAAGGAAAATAGCAGGGAAAATTATAGTGCTTAGAAATGATGAGAAAATACGTAAGGAAGAAAAAATTGTGCTTATAGAGGTTGTCACTAATATTACAAAAAGTTTAAAAAATAGCGATATAAAGGGAGAATTTTATGAAGAAGAAAAGTGCATATTCTATAAAATACTACACCAAGCATTAATATTACCTGTAGTAGAAAAAGCTGTTTTAAATTTGTCGAACAACGCTGATTTTCAGATTGGAGGAAAATTTATTGATGTAAATAAAGAAAATAGTATTGCTCATTTAAATAAGACTAATTTAGATATAAAAAATATACCGCTGTTTACTGAAATAAAGTCTTTATTTCTAGATGAAAAAAATAACATCGGTGAACTTAATCGATCTGTTTATGATGGTTGTTTTACGATATTTAAATTTGGGATATACTCCAACAAAAATACACTTGCGGGTTCAGTTCAGAACGTTTATATAAAAAATGCAATTCTTTATACACTTCCAGAAATATATGAAATTAAAAATTCAACTTTAGTTCACGAAACTCTTCATGGCTTAGGGCTTTGTCATACTCATAAAGATGTAGACCCACTTTATATTAATTATAAGTATGTGTATCCTTACGGTATGAACGATCCTGTAAGTGGCACCAACAATATAATGAGTTATGGCAGCGATAAATATACAAGTTGGTACTGGCAATGGAAAATTATTAATCCAAATTTTTAGACGAAATGAGATTTTTTATAATGATAGTATTGTTTTATATACAAAATGTATATAGTCAAAACAATTCAAATAATTATTCAATTAAAAGAGACAGTATGGAATATTTTAACATCGATAAATACAAAGATTGGGAGGTAGATGAGAGTCACTCAACAACAGAGGGGTATAAATTTTTAAAAAGGGGAAATGACAGGATAGAAATATGCTATAATAATGAAGGTATCTTGGTTCGTTTTAAAAATATAAAAAAAATTTATTCTGTGCAAAAAGGTTTTTCAAATGATACAAAAAGATTAATATTCATTGCAGATTATTTTGGTCAAATCGAAATAGGAATAGATAAAGAATATAACGAAAATGGGCAGATAATTAAAGAGACCAATAATGAATTGCCTTATAATTTTACATTAAAACAAGTAATCGAGAAAATAAAAAAAGAAGAGATGATCGATTTAGAAGATAGAACCCAAGGTGGGGTTTTATCAAGGTTTGTTTATAAAAGTCTCAATAATAAACCCTTTTATAAAGTTTCTTTACAATCTAAAAAAAGTGAATTAAAACGAGATTATCTAATAATAGACGGTAATACTGGAGAATTGTTGTTTAGGACTATACGCTATTTTCCTACATATGATGAAGATAAAGAGTTATCGCCTTTTGATGAATACTTGAGTAATTTGAAAAAGAAAGAAGCAGAAGACAACGCCTATTATAAAAGCTACAAAGGCAAAGATTACACTAAAAAAGAATGGGAAATTTTTGTAGAGAAATTTCACGAAGACTATCAAAAGAACAAAAAACGAAGTTTTTGGGATGATATCTTTAGCCGTTCTACTGATGATTAATTCTGGATTTTTTTATAGAAAAAACTCATTTTAAAATGAAAAAAATACTATTCTTTTTATGGGCTGTTCTGCTTTACGGTTGTAACAGCCAATCACAGCTGCTGAATAAAAAAAT
>Ga0157371_10001598_pt1 | contig 23238 bp, 24 predicted proteins | sample C45metaG_FD_113462 | JGI IMG/M metagenome (GOLD analysis project Ga0157371, IMG submission 113462) | Corn rhizosphere microbial communities from Kellogg Biological Station, Michigan, USA - C4-5 metaG | ecosystem: Host-associated > Plants > Roots > Rhizosphere > Soil | place: USA: Michigan...
TAGGAAGATATCATTCATGGATTGTTAGTAAAGAAAACTTTCCTGATGATTTAGAGATCACGGCAGAAGATAAAAGCGGATACATTATGAGCTTGCGACACAAAACTTTTGATGTACAGGGGGTGCAATTTCATCCTGAAAGTGTATTGACGCCGATGGGAGAAAAAATAATGAGGAATTGGCTCAATGTTTAGAAGCGTTTGCAAACTTCAGATTGTTTAGATTGACTGCAATATAACGGTTATCAGTAAACGAAGTTTTAATAAAGAATTTTATTTTATGAAAAAGATTTTACAATATTTATTTGAACACAAAACGTTATCCCGCGAAGCGGCAAAAGAGGTTTTATTAAATATCTCCAAAGGGATTTATTCTGATTCGGAAATTGCTTCTTTCACCACCGTTTTTTTAATGCGCAGCATTACCATTCCGGAATTGCTCGGCTTTCGGGATGCACTAATGGAGCTTTGTATTCCTGTAAAGCTTGATGAACACAGCGTTATAGATATTGTTGGAACCGGAGGCGACGGAAAAAATACTTTTAATATTTCTACTTTAAGTTGTTTTATTGTAGCAGGCGCAGGACATAAAGTGGCTAAGCATGGGAATTACGGAGCGACATCGATCAGCGGGTCCAGCAATGTGATGGAAACTTTGGGTTATCGTTTTTCCAATGAAAATAAAAAATTGCTTCACGAAATTGAAGAAGCAAACCTTTGTTTTATGCACGCGCCTATGTTTCATCCTGCATTAAAAGTAGTTGGAGGAATAAGAAAAAACCTTGGCGTTCGTACTTTTTTTAATATGCTCGGCCCGATGGTAAATCCTGCAAATCCGGAAGTGCAAATGATTGGCGTTTACAATCTGGAAATGGCCAGAATCTACTCTTATTTTTTGCAGCAAACGAATGCAAAATTTATGATCATTCACAGCCTTGAAGGTTATGATGAAATTTCGCTAACCGGTGATACAAAAGTTATTACCAATGAAGGCGAAAAAATATTATCTGCTGAATATTTAGGAAAAAGAACAGTAAATCCATCAGATATTTATGGAGGAAATTCTACAGACGAAGCTGCGAAAATATTTTTAAAAATTTTAAAAGGTGAAGGTTCATGGGCACAAAATGCAGTGGTGATGGCGAATGCAGCTATGGCGCTTTTTGCAACAGGAAAATTTAGAGATTATGATGAGTGTTATGCACTCAGTGTAGAAAGCCTGGAAAGCGGAAAAGCGTATCAAAACTTTCAAAAACTTATGAGCCTTCAATGATGAATATTTTAGAAAATATAATTGCAAAAAAGAAAATTGAAGTTGCAGAGAGAAAGCAAAAAACAACGATTGCAACGTTAGAAAAAATGCCTTTCTTTCAGAACAAAACATTTTCTTTTAAAGAATTTTTATTGCGAAATGACAAGACTGGCATTATCGCTGAATTCAAAAGGCGTTCTCCATCAAAAGGAATTATTAATAATTCTTCGTTTACTGTTGATGTAACTAAAGACTATGTGAAATATGGTGCCAGCGCGGTTTCTGTTCTTACTGATGAAGAATTTTTTGGAGGTTCGTTGATTGATTTACTGGAAGCAAGAATTAATATGATTCCACTTTTAAGAAAAGATTTTATCATTGATGAATATCAGATTGTGGAATCAAGGAGTTACGGCGCTGATATTATTTTATTGATCGCAGCATGTCTTTCAAAAAAAGAAGTAAAAAAGTTTTCAGCATTTGCAAAAAATGTTGGACTAAATGTTTTGCTGGAAATTCATAATGAAAATGAATTAGGACACATTTGTGATGATGTAGATGTGGTTGGAATTAATAATCGCGATTTGAAAAGTTTTAACGTTGACTTGAATCATTCAATCGCATTATGCAAAAAAGTTCCTGCCGATAAAATTAAAATTTCCGAAAGCGGAATTGATGATGTAAAAACCATTCAGCATTTAAAAGAAAATGGATTTAGCGGATTTTTAATTGGAGAAAAATTTATGAAAGAAAAAAATCCCGGAAAAGCGTTTGCAGATTTTGTAAACGAATTGAAAATGCCGGATAACAATAATTTTAATAACCTGGATTTAAAGCACGAAGTGCATTAGTTTAATTTCAACGCTTTCTAAAATTAGTATTAAAAGTTTCGCAAGCGTGTTTTATAAAAAGATATAATGAAAATAAAAGTTTGTGGCAATACAGAGCTTACGCAGTTAAAGGAATTAGACAATTTAAAAATTGATTATGCCGGTTTTATTTTTTATGAACATTCTTCCCGTTATATTTTAAAAAAAATAAGCGGGAAGGATGTGCGTAAATTAAATTTATCCTTCCCTAAGGTTGGCGTTTTTGTAAATGCAAATGAAGAAGAGATTATGAAACAGGTTGAGGATTTTGGACTTGATATGGTTCAGCTTCACGGTGATGAAACAGCTTCTTTTTGTAACCGCATCAGTGATCATATAAAAGTGATCAAAGCCTTTCGGATATCAGATCTCGAGACCAATATTGATTGGCTGGTTAAAGAATATGAAGAGGTTTGTGATTACTATTTATTTGATAAAGGATCAGCAGGCTTATATGGCGGCACCGGAGAAAAATTTAATTGGGAATTGCTTAAAGAATCAAATCTGAAAAAACCATTTTTTTTATCGGGAGGCATAAGCAGCAAAGATGCAGATGCCTTAAAGGAATTCGATCATCCGTTTTTTTATGGTGTTGATGTGAATAGCAAATTTGAAACAGAACCTGGAATAAAAGATATGAAATTGATAATAGAATTTGTAAACAATCTGCGAAAATAAAATTTTTAAAAAAATGTGGACAGTAGATGAAAACGGTTACTATGGCAATTTTGGGGGCGCCTATGTTCCTGAAATGCTGTATAACAATGTAGAGAATTTAAAAGATAATTACTTGAAAATTATCAATGAAAATAGCTTTCAAAAAGAATTTGATTCTCTTTTAAAAGATTATGTAGGAAGGCCAACGCCATTATATCCGGCAGAAAGATTAAGTGAAAAATATGGCGCTCAAATTTTTCTAAAACGGGAAGATCTTTGTCACACGGGTGCGCATAAAATAAACAATACAATCGGACAAATCTTACTTGCAGAAAAATTGGGAAAGAAGAGAATTATTGCTGAAACCGGAGCTGGCCAACATGGGGTAGCTACTGCAACAGTTTGCGCTTTAAAAGGATTGGAATGTATTGTATATATGGGGGAAAAAGATATTGAACGTCAGGCACCAAATGTAGCGCGAATGAAAATGCTTGGTGCAAAAGTAATTCCGGCAGTCAGCGGAAGCAAAACGCTGAAAGACGCTACCAATGAGGCAATCAGGGATTGGATCAACAATCCAAACGATACGTATTATCTGATAGGAAGTGTAGTTGGCCCACATCCGTATCCGGATATGGTGGCTCGTTTTCAAAGTGTTATCAGTAAGGAAATCCGGATTCAATTAAAAGAAAAAACCGGCCAGCACGTTCCTGATTATATCATTGCTTGTGTTGGTGGAGGAAGTAATGCGGCCGGAGCTTTTTTCCATTTTTTGGATGATGAAACAGTAAATTTAATTGCTGTGGAAGCAGCCGGTCTTGGTATTGAAAGTGGCATGAGCGCCGCAACAACTCAATTAGGTTCCGTTGGTATTTTACACGGCAGTAAAAGCTTCGTAATGCAAACTGAAGATGGCCAGGTAATAGAGCCACACAGCATTTCAGCAGGTTTGGATTATCCCGGAATTGGTCCGATGCATGCGAATTTATTTTATCAAAAAAGGGCAGAATTTATGAATGCAACCGACGACGAAGCGCTGGCTGCGGCTTTTGAATTGGCAAAAATGGAAGGAATTATTCCAGCGCTTGAATCTGCACATGCTTTAGCTGTTCTTAATAAAATAAATCTTAAAAAAGAAGATGTAGTTGTAGTAAATCTGAGCGGAAGAGGTGATAAAGATATGGATACTTACATGAAGAAGTTGAAAAGCTAATTCCTGGTCTTCTAAGCTGATAAAGAGCAAATAATTTATTAAAAAACAATTCAGCTAATTTGTTTGTTTACTATAATTCTTCTAAAAGTTGTAAGCAGTTTTACCAGCCTTTTTCAAGAGGCAATAAAAAAATGAAAAAAATGAATGCTATTCAAAAATTATTTTCAGGAAAGAAAAAAAATATTATCAGTATTTATTTTACCGCAGGTTTTCCTCAATTAAATGATACCGAAAAAATTCTAAAATCATTACAAAAGAATGGAGCAGATTTGATTGAAATCGGAATGCCATACAGTGATCCTTTGGCGGATGGACCGGTGATACAAAACAGCAGCATGAAAGCTTTGCAAAATGGAATGACCATGAATCTCCTTTTTGAACAACTATATTCTTGTAAAAACCAAATTCATCTTCCGCTTATTTTAATGGGATATTTAAATCCTGTGTTGCAATATGGTTTTCAAAAGTTTTGTAAGGATGCAAAAAATGCCGGAATCAGCGGGGTCATACTTCCGGATCTTCCGATAACAGAATATGAAAAGGAATACAAAAACATTTTTGAAGAAAATGATCTGACTTTTATTTTCTTGATCACTCCGGAAACTTCAGAGGAAAGAATCAGGAAAATTGACTCAATCAGTAATGGCTTTATTTATGCAGTTTCTTCATCATCAATTACGGGAAAAAACACAGACATGAACGCCCAGGAAAGTTATTTCAAAAGAATAAACAACATGAATTTAAAAAATAAAGTACTTATTGGATTTGGAATCAGAGATCACGAAACTTTTACGCAAGCCTGTAAATATGCAAGTGGCGCCATTTTAGGAACAGCTTATATTAGAGCGATTGAAAATGCAGAAAATATCGACCTGGCAACCCAGAAATTTCTTAACGCAATTTTACAAGCCTGATCTTTTACCGTAAATTCATTTTAGAATAAAAAAATTAAATTTGCTCTTTATATAAATATGGTAAAAATGAAAAAAATACTTTTTCTTCTTTTAACGATTCCTTTTTTTGCATTCTCTCAAACTTCTTCAGAAAAAAATATTTCTTCTTCGAAAGATTTTGAAATATCAGGGAATGTTTCCGGTTTTGAAGATGGCACTTCTGTTTCGTTTCTAAACCAACAAACGGGCGTTCCGGAAAAACAAGCCACAATCGAAAAGGGCAAATTTTTAATAAAAGGAAGTCTGAAAGAACCATCTTTTCTCGTTTTAATTTTCGGAGATCAGCCTCCTGCAATTCCTTTATTTATTGACAACAGCAAAATTGCCATAGCCGGTGATAAAAATAATTTAGACGATCTTTCGATAACTGGGTCAAAAACACAAAATGAATTTGCTGAATATTCAAAAGAAATAAAACCATATGAAAAAATATTTGCTGATGGTGCAGAAAAAGATGCTGCGTCGGTGTCTGCAGTAGAAAAGGCAAGCGAAAACTTTGTAAAAAAACATCCGGCTTCATTTGTCGCTCCTATCGCAGTTATCCGCGTTTTACAATCGTCTGGAAACGTTGCCCTGGCTACTAAATTATACCAGTTAATGTCTAACGATGTAAAACAATCTGAGTTATCGAAGTATGTAAATCAGCAGTTGGCTTTGGCAAAAATAAATCCAATTGGTTCTCAGGTTGCAGATTTTTCACAAGCGGATACATCCGGCCATCCGGTAAAGATCTCTTCCTTTCGTGGTAAATATGTTTTGATAGATTTTTGGGCAAGCTGGTGCCGTCCATGCCGCGCTGAAAATCCAAATGTAGTTGCCGCGTTTAATAAATATCATCAAAAAAACTTTACAGTTCTCGGCGTTTCGCTTGATCAGGCAAAGCCGGCCTGGCTAAATGCAATTCATATGGATGGACTTACATGGACACATGTAAGTGATCTAAAAGGATGGGGAAATGAAGTGGCCTCACTGTTTCATGTTGTTAGCATTCCGCAAAATCTTTTGATAGATCCGACAGGAAAAATCATTGCCAAAAATCTTCGCGGCGAAGCATTAGAGAAAGAATTAGAACAGCTATTTAACTGATTAGTGGGCACATCTTATTGCCGATGATTGAGAGTAACAGCCTATAAGCAGAATTCAAATTGGCTGATCGTCTAGTTAACAGCTGAACTGATTAATTGTCTTTTATACAACTGAACTGTATTTTCCAGCCCAAGATATAATGCGTCACAAATGAGCGCGTGTCCAATAGAAACTTCCAAAAGATTGGGAATATTTTCAGCAAAATATTTTAAGTTATGTAAGTCAAGATCGTGACCTGCATTGATTCCTACGCCAAGTTCCGCCGCTTTTTCTGCCGCTTTAACGTAAGGAGCGATTGCTTTTTCATGATTTCCCGTTTGAAATTCTTTCGCATAATTTTCTGTATATAATTCTATCCTGTCTGTCCCTGTCTCTTTTGCAGCTACAATCATTTCTTCTATAGGATCTACAAAAAGAGAAACGCGAATTCCGTCTTTCTGAAAAACATTTACTATTTCCACCAAATACTCTTTATATTTTACAGTATCCCACCCATGGTCAGAAGTCAACTGGCCCAAAGCGTCGGGAACCAGAGTTACCTGATCCGGTTTGTTAGCAAGAACAAGATCAATGAATTTCTGTTCATTGCAATTTCCTTCGATGTTAAATTCGATGTCTTTTGAAGAAGAAATTATTTTTTTTAATTCATAAACATCAGCGTAGCGAATGTGTCTTTCATCGGGCCGCGGGTGCACAGTAATTCCTTCTGTGCCAAAAGTGATAATATCTTTTGCGGTTTTGATCAGATCCGGATTATTACCGCCGCGGGAATTTCGTAAAGTCGCTATTTTATTGATGTTTACCGAAAGTTTAGTCATAATTTTAATTACTCAGTTTCATTAATTTATTACCTCAATTATTTTTATAAAATTAAAAGAAATTGTGTTTTTTTCTTTTATAAATTATTTTCAACTCTCTGAAGTAAAAATAACAATGATATTAGCAATCTAATTGAATGTTTAAAATAGCTGCTTTTTAAAATTATAAATCTTAATTCTTTATTGTTTTACTGCAAGGCTTACTCGCTGAATAGTTTCAATATTATTTATCCTTTTTATTCAAACGCGTTGCTTTAATTTAGCAATTGATTTAAAATATCGTGCTGAAAGGCTTTTGAAATAAAGATTGAAATACTATGAGTAAAAAAACAGGAAAGAAAAAACCTACCCCTTTAGTAAAAGGGAAATTGGAGATTACGCGATCCGGAATGGGTTATGTAATCGTAGAAGGAAGAGAAAAAGATTTATTGGTTCGTCCCCAGGATTTTAATAAAGCAATGGATGGAGATATCGTTCGTGTAAAAATTAAAGATACTCATGGAAAGCGTGTTGAAGGCGTGATTGAAGATGTTTTGGAAAGAAAACAGACAGAATTTATTGGCAATATTCATGTAAGCGAAAACTTTGCTTTCTTCACTCCCGATAGTGCGAAACCGTTGCCTGATTTTTACATCAGTTTGAAAAATCTGAACGGAGCAAAAGATAAAGAAAGAGTAGTAGTGAAGTTTTTGAATTGGGAAAGCGGCGCAAAAAAGCCTGAAGGCGAAGTACTTTCAGTGTTACAGGCCAAAGACCCAAGTGATCTTGCGATGAAAGAAATTATTATTCAAAATGGATTTACGCTAAAATTTCCACAAGCAGTAATTGAAGAAGCGAATAATCTTCAGGCAACAATTGATCCGGCTGAGCTGATGAAAAGAAGAGATTACCGGGACGTGCTTACGATTACAATTGATCCGGCTGATGCAAAAGATTTCGATGATGCACTTTCGATAAAAAAACTGAGTAATAATGATTGGGAAATTGGAGTTCACATTGCTGATGTTAGTCATTTTGTAACGCCTGGAACTGCAATGGATGAAGAAGGATATTCCAGGGCTACCAGCGTTTATCTTCCTGACCGCGTCAACCCCATGTTGCCCGAAAAAATTTCCAATGAGCTTTGTTCACTGCGGCCGAATGAAGATAAATATACCTTCTCCGTAATTTTTAAAATAAGTAATAAAGGAAAAGTAAAAGAATATTGGCTTGGCAAAACTTTTATTCACAGCGATCATCGGTTTAATTATGATGAAGTTCAGGAAATAATAGATTCAGCAAATGGAACATACAGTGAAGAAATTTCTTTATTAAATTCTATTGCAAAAATTCTTAGAAAAGAAAGATTCAAAAATGGAGCAATTAATTTTTCATCAACCGAAGTAAAATTTCAACTGGATGAAAATGGAAAGCCAATTGGCATTATTGTAAAGGAAAATAAAGAATCACATCAATTGATCGAAGAATTTATGTTGCTTGCAAACCGGACCGTTGCGGAACATGTTTCAAAAATAAAGATTAATAAAAAACCCATTCCATTTCCTTATCGTGTGCACGATACGCCGGATGAAGAAAAGCTAAAACCGTTTGTAGCGTTCGCAAAAAAATTTGGTTACCAGTTTAATATGAAAGATGAAGAACAAACAGCAAAATCTTTTAATCAATTAATGATTGATGTGCATGGGAAGCCTGAGCAACATGTACTTGAGCAGTTAGGCATCCGCACAATGGCGAAGGCAGTTTATTCTACAGAAAATATTGGACATTATGGTTTAGGCTTCAAAGATTATTGTCATTTTACTTCGCCGATCCGCCGCTACCCGGATATTATGGTGCACCGGATTCTGCACGAACTTTTAGAAAATAATATTCAGATTGATAAAAAAATGGAAGAGAAATGTGTGCATTGTAGCGAAAGGGAAAGAGCAGCAATGGAGGCCGAACGAGCAGGAAATAAATACAAACAAGTTCAGTTTATGATGGACAAATTGGGTGAAGAAATGGAAGGCGTGATCAGTGGCGTTTCTTCCTTTGGCTTCTGGGTCGAGACTGTAAATGAAAAATGTGAGGGCCTTGTTTCGATAAGAGATCTTTCTGAATATGATGATTTTCAGCATGACAGCGAAGAGTACGCACTGGTGGGCATTCACACTGGAAAAAAATTCAGAATGGGTGATAAAGTGGAGATAAAATTGGTAGCTGCGAATTTGGAAAAACGGCAGTTGGATTTTGAATGGATTCCAGGTTTACAAAGCCTGAAAAAGAAAGCAGAGAAAGCAAAAAAAAGAAAGAAATAAAATTATAAAAAGTAGGAAATAGGATAAGGTAAAAAAGAAATTAATGAATGAAGTTGACTTGATTAAAAGCGATTTCGCGACAAAAAAAAATAATTTTACCTTTTCTCAGTTAAATGAAATGCAACAAAGAAACGAGCTTCATTCTTTTAAAGAATTATCAGCACTTTTTGAAGAAAGATTTAATGCCCGGCATTTTCCGCCCCAGCCTGAAAATTTATACAATGCTTCCCAATATTTATTAACGGTAAAGGGCAAACGAATCCGTCCGGTGATGTGCCTGATGGCGAATGAATTGTTTAATGAAATAAAAGAAGATGCATACCAGGTGGCGATTGCCATTGAATTATTTCACAACTTTACCCTCGTCCACGATGATATTATGGATAAAGCTCCGTTGCGCCGCGGAATCCAAACCGTCCATCAAAAATATGGAGAATCTACAGCATTGCTGGCAGGCGACGTGATCCTGATTACTGCTTATGAATATTTAAATAAAATCAGCAGTCACTATATTCACCGGATTTTAAATTTATTTAATTCAACTGCAAAAAAAGTTTGTGAAGGACAGCAACTTGATATGGAATTTGAAAAAGTGGCTGTTGTCAATTTCGATGATTATGTAAAAATGATTGGATTAAAAACTTCCGTTTTGCTGGCTGCCAGTCTACAATTGGGCGCTATTCTTGGAGGTGCAGGATTAGGAAACCAGGGACATTTATTTGAGTTCGGAAAAAATCTTGGAATTGCTTTTCAGATACAGGATGATTATTTAGATGCTTTTGGAAATCCCGAAAAATTTGGGAAGAAGCGTGGCGGCGATATTATGAGCAACAAAAAAACATTTTTATTGTTACAGGCGATGAAAGTAGCGACACCTCAGCAACGGAAAGAATTGAACCAGTTGTTATCACAACAAGGAGAAAGTAAAATTGAGCCGATACTTGAAATTTATAAGTCGTGTAACATTGATGAATGGGCAAAGGAACTAAAGGAACAATATTTCAATATTGGCATGGATCATTTGGAAGAAATCGCCGTTCTTTCTATAAGAAAAAAACCTTTGGAAGATCTTGCAAAATATTTGATGGAAAGGGATGTGTAGAAGTTTAAGCATCTATAAGACATAAAAGCCAGTTAGCACTTTTATGAAAAAAACCAACTGGCTTTTATCTTTAATACTTCTTATTTTTTATAAATTTCTTACCCAAATATTTCTAAAACTAATTGGTTTACTTTTATCACCATGTGCCTGTAACTTAATCGGAGAAGGGCCATGTGCTTTATAGGAAGGGTTTCCAATATAAAGGGTTTGCCCTTTTAATTTCACATCATTTTGAATTAATACTCCATTGAAAAATGCAGTAACTTTTGCAGGAGATTTTAAAGTACCATCATCATTAAAACGAGGCGCAGTCCATATTACGTCGTACGATTGCCAGACACCGGGAGGAAAATTGGCATTTACCAAAGGTGGGTACTGTTTGTAAATACTTCCTGCCTGTCCATTTACATAAGTTGAATTATTATAAGAATCTAAAATTTGCAGCTCATAGCCGTCATCGCCTTTTCCGGTAGATGCGAGAAACAATCCGCTGTTTCCACGTCCCTGGCCCGATCCTTCAATATCTTTAGGTTCTTTCCATTCCAGATGCAATTGATAATCCATGAACGATTGCTTTGTCTGAATATTGCCAGAAGCTTTGTTTACTGTAAGAACTCCATTTTTTACAAGCCAATCAGCTTCTTTTGTTGTATCGCTTGTCAAAACCCATTTGCTTAAATCTTTACCATTAAATAAGATAATCGCGTCAGAAGGCGCGTCGCCACAGCTTTTCCCCGGTGTAACAACGGGGGGAACAGGTGAATAAATTTCTGTTTCTTCAGGTTTCATCTTCTCCTGCGCTTTTACAAAGGTAATACCGCTGGAAATAAAAGCGATCATAATAAATATGGTCTTTTTCATGTTTCTATTTTTTGTATTTTTAAAATCTAGCGAGCAATTTAAAATTAATTAACCTTGGAGTTAACCGGTTCGGAATACTGAAAGTATCATTGTTAAAATCTTTTATTAGTTGATAAGAAATAATATTGGCACGATCAATCAGATTAAATATCTCAACACTTGCCCAGATATTTTCAAAACTTTTGAATGGAGAATGACTCCGTCTCAAAGATTTTTCACTTAATAATAATGCGCTGAAACCCACATCCACTCTGATATATGGCTCCAGAATAAGCGCATTTCGATACTTTACGCTGTTCGGAATATTGTAACTCATGTTACTGCCATAAATCATATTTAAATGTACTTTAAAATTTTTATTTGTGCTTAAATAATCCTGTAAAAATAAACCCATTGTAATTAATCGGTCGCTCGGTCTTCTTATCCAGCCAACATTTGTTTTTACACTATCAACCACTACCTGATCGGCACTTTTCGCAGAAATAATCTCTCCTTCAGCATTTTTATAGCTATAATAAAAATCATTGTCAATATTTTCTTTTGTCTGGCTAATTCCCAGGCTGAACGAGCTTTCAGCATCTTTTACCAACTCTGTAAATATTCTTGTTTCAATTCCTGCCGCGTATGCGCGCGCATCATTTTCACCAAAATAACGAATGCGTACATTATCAATATCATAAGGATCCACGTCCCAAAGAGATTTATAGTACGCTTCAGTTGTGATTCGCATTGGCCTGTTACTGTTCGATAACGTATAATCAAATCCAGCGACGTACTGAATGCTCTTCTGGCTTTTTAAAGCAGTATTTATTGTGCCATCGTATCTTCTCATTTCCCGGTAGAATGGAGGTTGGTCGTATATCCCAGCCGAAGCTTTTAAAATAATATCGCGTTTCCAAGCTGGTTTATAACTTACTTGAGCGCGCGGGCTAATTAAAAATTCTTTGTTCAACGAATTGTAGTTAAACCGGACACCGGCTTGCAAAGTCACCGGTGTAACGCTACCGGACAAACGAATATTATCCTGTAGATAACCGCTGTATTTATCAACCGTAAGATTTGCGTTTGATTTTAAAACATCGCTCAGGTTAATTTGATCGGGATTAAAAGGCAAAGAATATCCGGCACTGTCCTGGTATTCCCACTCATTCAAATGGTCGCTGATGAGCGTATGATCCACACCGGCGCCCCACTGTATAAAATGTTTTCCAAGATCATAACTTCCTTTATGGCTGATATTGTAAACGTCTATGTTTAATTGGTTGCGGGCATAATTTTGATAAATGCCTGCACCAAGCGGATTGGTAATCTTTCCAAAATCAGGCTGGGTTTTATCAAAGCTTCTTTCGCCAAAAAGATATGCGCCGGTAATATCAAAATTTTCATTTTCGTTATCACTGTAACGGCTAAGCATCCATTTCAATTTTACTTTTTTATTTAGGTTCTGTACAAGACTTAAACCAAGTAAGTTGCTGCTGTAATGATCTTTTTCCTGCCCATCAAAAAATATATCAAGACCGATATTCGAGGTAAATAACGGCGAAAAAACTGCCGTCGATTTTTGTGCTGATTCAGGAATGAGGGAAAATTTAGAACCTGAAATTATTCCCAAAACCTCCAGTTGTAATTTTTTAGATATCTGGTAAGTAAGATAGGCCTGAAGGTCTGAAGCAGAAGGAACATAATTACCTTTAGTTTCCTGGCTGCTTAATAGATTCCTGTTGGTTTTGCTTCTTACCCCGAACAGCCACGTAAATTTTTTATTTTTCGACGCACCTTCCAAATGCAATCCTTGTTCCAGTAGGCTTACATAAACAGAGCCGCGGAAGGAAACCGGTTTTTTATATTGAATGTCTAAAACACTACTGATCTTATCCCCATATTTCGCCTGAAAACCTCCGGTATAAAAATCTATATTTTTTACAAGTTCAGGATTAATAAAACTGAGTCCTTCCTGTTGCCCGTTCCGAACAAGATACGGTCTAAAAATTTCAAAATCATTTACATAAATAAGGTTCTCATCATAATTTCCCCCACGAACAGAATATTGAGAAGTTAATTCGTTGTTACTTCCAACCAGTGTTTTAATCAATCCTTCAACACCACCAGTGACGCTGGGAAGAGCTTCCGCGCTTTTTGGATTTATTTTGATCAATCCAGTTTCCTTTCTTTCCTTTTGATCAGTAATGACAACCGTTTCAAGCGTTTTACTACTTCGTGTAAGCTTCACAGTTAGTTGTTCTTGCTCGCCTTCACTTAAATAAAAATTTTTTTGTTCTTGCTGAAAGCCTGAATGTGAAAAAATTAACGCGAATGCTTTTTCCGCAGGAACTTTTATCAAAAATGTTCCGGAGTCGGAAGTTAGAATTCCAGTTTGTTTTCCAAGAATTGTGATGGTAGTGCCAGCTACAGGATCTTCGTTTTCATCAATAACTTTACCAGATACAGACGCGGTTTTCTTTTGAGCAGAAGATGAAAGAGTAGCAAAAAGAAGATAAATAAAAACCGTCAATCGCATAAAAATGAAGATAAAATTTTTATGAAATTACATTTATTATTTGCTTCATTTCAATTTTATTATTTTTGAAAAATGCAAAAACAAATTCCACTGATAATCATTTTTACAGCAATGTTTTTTTGTAATTGCGTTATGCCCTCGCAAAATAAAAATGAGAAAATTGTCGATGCGGGTTCCAATATTCAAAAAGATACGTTTCATCTTTTATGCGAATACTGGAAATTAGAAGACGCGGACCATCCTACGTCCAAAGACATTTCTTTTACTAATGATGAAGGAATTCTTTTCCAATGTGGTATCGTGTTTATCACTGATTCTTCCGTTCTTGAAAATCCTGCCGGCGAAATGACCTATGGAAAATTTAAATTAAATGGAAATGATACTATTCGCGTAGATTTTGAAGACGGAAGAAAAGCAGTTTACAAAATAATAAGTTTGAAGGATTCACTATTATTAAATAGAACCGAAAAGAAACATACAACTGAATTAACCTACAAGTCAACAAATACATCATGGCCGGACGCAAGTAAAAATCCTTTTTCTAAACAAAATTATGAATGGACAAAAAAACCTAAAAAGCCGGAAACAGATGAAGAAATTAGAAAACGGGTGAAAGAAAGCGTTTTGTTTTACAAATATTATTTTGACGGTTTTGTAAATGGAGGAGCCACAAATATTGATTTTACCGGCCTTCCTTGTTGTTTGAATTGGTACCAGGGCGGAATCACGATTCAAAGTGAAAGTAAGCTGGATGAAAAATGGATCAATTGTTTTTATTCTACAGACCAGGCTTACAAAGGAAGGCAAATATTGCAGGATGCAATTACAAAAAAATATGATTGGGATTTAAAAGAGACCAACTGGCTAAAGCAGACTGCATCTGTATTACAGCAGATTTATGATAGAATGTAAGATGCAATTCGTACTGTTACCAAATACAAATCAATAATATTTATTTGCCTGCTGTAATATTTTAAATATAAATAGTTCACACTATTCACAAATATTTTATGAAATTAGAATAACAGAATAAAAATAGAAATCGATGCTATTTGTTTATTTACTGTGGAAAATTGCTGTTACAAGCTCTTCAATTTTTTAATCGTTTCTTTCCGATTTCCTGAACTGAAAATAGCATTACCGACGACAAGAATATCAGCGCCGGCATTAATAATTTCCTTCCCGTTTTTTAAAGAAATTCCACCATCCACTTCAATCTTTGCTGATGAATTTGTTTGCCTTATCAGTGATTTTAATTCTTTAATCTTTTCAATAGAATGTGATATAAATGATTGCCCTCCAAATCCCGGATTTACACTCATTATTAAAACCAGATCAACATCAGTAATAATATCTTTCAGAAGAGAAACAGGAGTAGAAGGGTTTAAAGCAACGCCAGCGTTCATTTCCATTGATTTGATCTGCTGAATATTTCTATGCAAATGTGGACAAGCTTCTAAATGAACGGTCAAACTATTGGCGCCGGCATCTTTAAATTCATCCACATATTTTTCAGGTTCTGCAATCATTAAATGAACATCAAAAAACTTTGCCGTTGTTTTTCTTATTTGCTTTATGATCGACATTCCAAAACTAATATTCGGCACAAATCTACCATCCATCACATCAAGATGAAACCAATCGGCTTCGCTTTCATCCAGCATTTTGCATTCCGACTGAAGATGCAAAAAGTCAGCGTTTAAAATCGATGGAGCTAAGAGCATGTTTTAAGATTTAAAAGTTCAATTTTGATTTGTTCGAAGATTATTATTTACTTCTTATTTTTATTCCCTTCAAGCCGCTCTAATGCTTCGCGCGCTTCTGTATAATTTTTATCATACAGTAAAGCATTCTGGTAACTTTCAATCGCCTCATCTTTTTTATTTAATTTTTCGTAACATTTTCCCAGCCAATAATATCCTTCATCAAAATTATTTTGAATAGTTACCGCCCGTTTTAATACTTTTATTGCTTCTTCATATTTCATTTCAGAATATAGTGCTATCGCCTTTTCACGATAGGCGTACATGTAAGTAAAATCAAGATGAAGGCAGCTATCTAAATTTAAAATCGCTTTTTGCGGCTGATTGACATAATTATAATAAAGCCCTTTTATAAAGTAAGCGTCTTTGCCGGATTTTGTTTTATTTGAGCGCAATAGCTCATCAGCAATAGCTAAAGATTTTTTATTTTTTATTTCTGCATAAACCGTTCCCAGCGCAACTAAATAATCAGGAAGCGGATAAATATTAATTGCATGCTGAAGACACTTTATCGCATTCAGCGTATCGTCGTTTTCAAAATACAATGACGCTTTAATATTCCATAAATACGCGCTGCCACTGTCTTTCTGCAATTCCTGGTTTGCAACGGAAATGGCAGAATCATAATAACCGGCGTTTCTGTATGCTTCAATTAAATTTTCCTTCAGCATTAAAGAATCAGGATTTTCTTTGATTGCATTTTTAATAGATTGAATGGAATTTGGATCGGTTGAAAAATGATGTTCCCTTTCTTTATCGCTGGATTTACATGAAACCAGCGGCAGCAAAAAAAACAAAAAATAATAGAATATTTTACACCGCATCATGTTGCAAATTTAATCTTCCCGCTTTTAAATTTCCCATGCTTTTAAAATGACATTTTACCGCGAACCTAATTCAATCACTTCGCAATTTTTAATATCTTTTCCGTCGATAGCAAAACGAATGAGCGTTCTTGTTTTATGCCATCCGTGTTTTCCCGCAGCACCGGGATTCATGTGTAAACAATTTAATTTTTCATCGTACATTACTTTTAAAATATGTGAATGCCCGCTGATAAAGAGTTGTGGCTGATGTATCAAAATTTCTTTTTTTGTTTCCGGATTATACTTTGGTGGATACCCTCCAATGTGGCGGATCATAACTTTTACATCTTCACACTTAAAAACTAACTGTTCAGGGTAAACGCTTTTTATATCATAACCATCAATATTTCCATAAACTCCGCGAAGCGGTTTAAAAGATTTTAATTCATCTGCAATTGCTGCTGACCCAAAATCTCCTGCATGCCAGATTTCGTCACAGTTTTTAAAATGCTCTAATACTGTCGGATCAAGATAATTATGTGTATCACAAATAAGCCCGATCTGTGTCAAAATTTTTAATTGCGAATTTACAAAGCAAATGAAACATGAAATAGAAATCATCGGAGTTTGTTTGTTTACTGGAAATTGCGCCATTACTATTTGATCAGATGAATGAAAATACGTGCAAGGTTTTATTTGTAATTTTATAAATAAAAAAAATAAAAAAATTTTTAAGATCATGCCTCATTATCATAAACTTGGCTCCATTCCTCATAAAAGACATACACAATTCAGAAAGCCCGATGGAAGTTTGTATTCGGAACAATTGTTTTCTACTGAAGGTTTTTCTTCAGATTCTTCTTTGCTTTATCATTCTCATCCGCCAACTCAAATCATTCGAACAGATAAACCTTATAGTGTAATTCCGGAAGTGGCGGAAGAAAAAATGCTGAAACACCGCAGTTTGCAGGGCTTTGATATCAAACCGGAAAATGATTATTTGAAAAGCCGCAAACCGGTTTTGGTAAATAACGATGTTCATATTTCGTTGGCTGCTCCAAAAGAAAGTATATCGGATTATTTTTATAAAAATGCAGATGCCGATGAAGTTATTTTCGTGCATGAAGGAAATGGAAGATTAAAAACACAGTATGGAGAAATTCCATTTGCTTATGGTGATTATTTAGTGATTCCAAGAGGTACTATTTACCAGATTGAATTTGAAAAAGAAAATAATCGCTTACTAATCATCGAATCTTTCAGCCCTGTTCGTTATCCCAAAAAATATTTAAGTAATTATGGACAGTTACTGGAGAATTCTCCTTATTGTGAAAGAGATATTCGTGCTCCTGAAAATTTACAGACCATAGATGAAGAAGGAGATTTTGTGTTAATGGTAAAAAAGAAAGGTATGATGTATGGCATTCATTATTTGCATCATCCTTTTGATGTGATAGGCTGGGATGGATGTTGTTATCCGTTTGCCTTTTCCATTCATGATTTTGAACCTATTACCGGAAGAGTTCATCAGCCACCGCCTGTGCATCTGACTTTCGAAGGACACAATTTTGTTCTTTGTTCCTTTGTTCCCAGAATGTTTGATTATCATCCTTTATCAATTCCGGCGCCCTACAATCATAGTAATATCGACAGCGATGAAATGCTTTATTATGTGGATGGAGATTTTATGAGCCGTAAACATGTTACCCGTGGAATGATCACTTTGCATCCCGGCGGAATTCCACATGGACCGCATCCGGGAGCTGTAGAGAAAAGTATTGGCGCAAAAAAAACAGATGAACTGGCAGTAATGATTGATACTTTTCATCCGCTGCAACTTACGAAACAAGCATTGGAAATTGAAGATGAAAATTATGTTATGAGCTGGGCAGAATAATCTGTGAGTTGATGTTCTGATTATTAGGAAAACGAAAAATTTTCCAAATAACCCAACGATCAAATAATTCAATAATTCAATCTTTTTCCTAAATTGAGCAAAAATTCTTCAATATGATAAAATTCAGCGAATTAAAGCAGGGAGATTATGTACTTGCCGAAAGCGACGGGCAGGCATGGCAAGGAGAAGTAACCAATTTCAATCATGATGAAAAAGAGATTTGTGTAAACAACGGCGTACAGGAAATGTATTTTAAAAGTGAAGATCTTTATCCTTTGCCGCTTGACGAGGCACAATTACTTAAATTGAAATTTACGAAACATGTAAATGAAGACGGCTCTGTTAAGTATATGAAAGGCGCTTTCAGGGTTCAAACGCCGAAACAAGATGATTTTTCTCATTTTGAAATTTGGTATAGAAATGAAAAAAGGATTATAACTCATCTCATTCCGGTTCATGTATTACAGAACCATTATCATGCGATGACTAAGGTACACCTTACAGATGATGTTATTTAATTATTTTAAATCAGAACTCATCAATTTTATTTGGATATTGACATTTTCACTCAGACCCATAAAATCGAGTTTGACAACAGTTGAATTTTCGATCATTCCATAGTTTGGAGCGTAATAGCTGTCGATACTGGAGGTTAATCCTGAAGGAATTAAAGCTGAAGAAAGACTGGTGGAAACATGAGTCACATTGCTATAATCAATTCCGTTTACTGTTCTGGAAATCCCTTTTTCAGCAATTTTATTTGTCACAACCAGTGTTACCGGAACCGGTACATCAGGAATGGTTAAAGGAAAATTTTGAGTCCACGTTGTTCCTACAGAAGCATCATCTTTTAAATACAATCTCTCTATGAACGATCCTCCTACAAGAGGAACAGAATCATACTGATAATAATCATGACCTGAAACAGAAAGATATTGGTTGCCACCATAAGAATAGTTATAAACATGATACTTCCTGCCATTGATCGTTGAATCCTGGGTGCTGGAAGTAATTGTGTAATCAAAATTTATAGGAGTAGCGCCGGACGAATTGTCTTCATGGTAAGTCCAGCTACTTCCCGCGTTAGTATTAATATAACTTGCAGAATTATTTGTATCCGGGTTTGAATCATTCTTTTTGCAGGCTGTAAAAATTAAAGTGGCAGCAAAAAGAGGAAGAAAGGCTTTTATTTTCATGGTACTTATTTTTAAGGATTTTATACAAATATAGAAAGTTTCATAATCTTAACAGCAGAGGAACTTCGAAACTTTTTTATCGCAGAACTTCTTTTGAGATGTTTTGATAAGGATAAAATGCAGGTATATTTTTTTAAAAATTAAAATATTAAACTTATCTTTGCGCCTCCAAAAATTATATGGCCAAACAAGCATTAATTAAACAAGACGGTACAATCCTGGAAGCCTTATCCAATGCGATGTTCAGGGTAAAGCTTGAAAATGGACATGAAATTTTGGCGACAATTTCCGGTAAAATGAGAATGCATTATATCAGGATTTTGCCGGGGGATAAAGTAGGTGTAGAGATGAGCCCTTACGATTTATCAAGGGGTCGAATCATTTTTAGATATAAATAACAAACTTTTCACAGGCAAAAAACAAGTGAGATCATGAAAGTAAGGGCTGCAATTAAAAAAAGAAGTGTTGACTGCAAAATCGTTAGACGAAAAGGAACGCTTTATGTAATCAACAAAAAGAATCCTCGTTTCAAACAAAGGCAGGGTTAACGCCTTCGATAGGATCAGGGTGACATAACAACAGTATTAAAAAATTAAAAAAATAAATTCTTATGGCGCGTATTGCCGGTATAGATTTACCTAAAAACAAAAGAGGCGAAATAGGGCTTACTTATATATATGGTATTGGCAGAGCAACTGCCCGTTATATTTTAGAGAAAGCCAATGTGGATATCAATAAAAAAGTGAATCAATGGAATGATGAGGAACAAACGGCCATCAGGAACATTATCAGTAGCGAATTTAAAACAGAAGGTGCTTTACGCAGTGAAGTTCAAACCAATATTAAGCGTTTGCTGGATATTGCCTGCTATCGTGGATTAAGACATCGTAAAGGTTTGCCGTTACGTGGTCAGCGTACACGCACCAACAGCCGTACACGTAAAGGAAAACGTAAGACAGTTGCGGGAAAGAAGAAAGCACCGAAGAAATAAAATCAGCTTTGAGCTGTCAACAATCAGTTGGCGGCTCAAAGTTTTTTATAAGGCTTATTTTTTGAATCAACACCAGACATCTTAAGCCGGAAATAGGATTGATTCACTCCCGGTTATTATCGGGAATCATTTTTTAAAAGATTACCTACAGAATTTCATTATGGCAAAAGCGACAAACACAAAAACAAATGCAAAAGCGTCTTCAAAGAAAAGGGTTGTAAAAGTAGACCCGTATGGAGAAGCACACATCGTAGCAAGTTTCAACAACATCATTATCAGTTTAACCAACAAGCAAGGACAGGTAATTTCTTGGTCTTCTGCTGGCAAAATGGGTTTCCGTGGTTCTAAAAAGAACACTCCATATGCTGCACAGATGGCAGCCGCCGATGCAGCAAAAACAGCATCAGATGCAGGTTTAAAACGGGTTGATGTTTTTGTAAAAGGACCAGGTTCCGGCCGTGAAGGGGCTATCAGGTCTTTATCACAATCAGGTATTGAAGTAGTAATGATCAAAGACATTACTCCTTTGCCGCACAATGGTTGCCGTCCTCCGAAAAAGAGAAGAGTTTAAGAACGACTGATATCTGATTTTTTTGATGCAGGATAAAGAGGAATTTTCAAAATCCGACATCATAAAATGCGGCATCATAAATTTTATATATTTCATAACTGGGTGCACCATTAATTTTCGATTTTTAATGATGATGCACCGACACTAAAAAATCAATAAACAATTATGGCTCGTTACACAGGACCAAAAACCAAGATCTCCAGGATTTTCGGAGAGCCGATTACAGGCAATGGAAAATGGTTGACAAAAAACAGCAACCCCCCGGGGATGCACGGAGCAGCACGGAAGCGCAAAAGCCTTGGTGAATATGCTCTTCAGCTTCGCGAAAAACAAAAAGCCAAATACACTTATGGCTTATTGGAAAAACAATTTCATAATACTTTTGATGAAGCGTCACGCCGTAAAGGTGTTACAGGTGAACAACTGATCAAATTGCTGGAAGCACGTTTGGATAACACGGTTTATCGTATGGGGATTGCTCCAAGCCGGCAAGCTGCCCGCCAGTTAGTTTCTCACAAGCACATTACAGTAAACGGAGAAGTATCCAATATTCCTTCTTATTCCCTTAAACCGGGAGATGTAATTGGCCTTAAAGAAAAAGCTGCTCATAATACTTCCATCACTTCAAACTTTCGCCCAAAAAATCCAAAATTCAATTGGCTTGAATGGAACGAGGCAGAAATGAAAGGAACTTTTATTGCATATCCGGAAAGAGAAAGTGTACCTGAAAATATTAAGGAATCTCTTATCGTGGAATTGTATAGTAAATAATCATTCAGTTGCTGACATCCAGTAAATGAATAAATAAACATGTTTCTTAATTAAAATTCTTGATCTCCAGGGGAGTTAAAGATAAAAATCTAAAACAAAATAAAAAATGGCCATTTTAAATTTTGTAAAACCAGACAAAATTGTTCTTCAAAAAAGTACAGATTTCGAAGCGCAATTCGAATTCCGCCCATTAGAGCCGGGGTACGGCGTTACCATTGGTAATGCACTTCGCAGGGTATTGCTTAATTCATTGGAAGGATATGCAATCGTAGGCATTAGCATCGCAGGTGCGGACCACGAATTTGCAACAATTAAAGGTATTACAGAAGATGTCACTGAAATTATTCTTAATTTGAAACAAGTACGTTTCAAAAAGAAAACCGATCAGGATAGCGGTATCGAAAAAATTAATTTATCCTTAAAAAATAAAACAGAATTTACTGCAGGAATGATCGGAGAAGCTTCTCCCCTGTTTGAAGTAATGAACCCTGATTTGCTGATTTGCACCATGGATAATTCTGCAAAATTAGACATCGAAATTACGATTGCAAAAGGACGGGGATATGTTCCGGCAGAAGAAAACAAAGAAAGAAGTTCTCATTTTGGATACATTCCAATTGACGCAATTTACACGCCCATTAAAAATGTAAAATACAGCATTGAAAATACGCGTGTTGAACAAAGAACTGACTTTGAAAAATTAGTAATGGATGTAGTTACTGATGGAACCATTCATCCGGAAGAAGCTGTTAAACAAGCTTCAAGGATTTTGATCCAGCACCTGATGATTATTACTGATGAGAACATCACTTTTGATAACAAAGAAGAAAAGAAAGAAGACCTGGTAGACGAACAAACTTTACAGCTTCGCAAAGTGTTGAAAACTCCGCTGGAAGATTTGGACCTTTCTGTAAGAGCGTTCAACTGTTTGAAAGCTGCTAAAATTAATTCATTGAGCGAACTGGTTCAGTACGAGCAGGAAGACTTGATGAAATTCAGAAACTTCGGCCAGAAATCATTAAGTGAGATCGAACAGGTTTTGAACGAGAGAGGCCTTGGATTTGGATTAGACCTTAGCAAAATAAAATTAGACGAAGAATAATTAGCTAATCAGCAGATCAGCACATTAAATAATTAATCCTGTAATTCCTGACACGGTACAGGGTTTCAAAAAACAAAAGTCATGCGTCACGGAGACAAAATCAACAACTTAGGCAGAACGGCGAGCCATAGAAACGCCTTGCTTATCAATCTTACTTGTCAATTATTCGAACATAAAAAGATTGTAACTACATTGGCAAAAGCAAAAGCGCTTCGCCCGTTTGTAGAACCTTTGATTACTAAATCAAAACAAAATACTACACATCAGCGCCGGTTGGTATTCAGCCGCTTGCAGGATAAAGTAGCTGTAAAAGAATTATTTGATGTGATCAGCCCAAAAATCGCAAGCCGTCCGGGCGGTTATACAAGAGTAATTAAACTTGGAAAAAGGGTAGGCGATAATGCAGAATTGGCAATTATAGAATTAGTAGATTACAACGAAATTTACGGGAAAGGAATCGGGGAAAAAGAAACAACAGGAGTTAAGAAAACACGCAGGGCAGGACGAAGCAAAAAA
>Ga0157371_10001599_pt1 | contig 23231 bp, 22 predicted proteins | sample C45metaG_FD_113462 | JGI IMG/M metagenome (GOLD analysis project Ga0157371, IMG submission 113462) | Corn rhizosphere microbial communities from Kellogg Biological Station, Michigan, USA - C4-5 metaG | ecosystem: Host-associated > Plants > Roots > Rhizosphere > Soil | place: USA: Michigan...
ACTTCCGGCTCCCGGGTTACCAGAAAGGGTTCCGGTCCAATTTCATCTTCCTCCACCTCTGGCGTTGGTTCCAGCTGTATATCTTCAACCGTTTCAATTTCTTGCTGCTCAAACACGTCTTCCTGCCTGCTGTTAAATTCTTCATCCCGGGATGAGGAAACCGGTGTTACAAGCGGCACAGGGTTTACAGGCTGACTGATCGGATTGCTCTCCTGAACGATCGTCTCGTCTTGTGCGGCTATGATATCATCTTCTTCCTGTACCGGCAGCGAACCCGGACGGAAAGTTGAAGTTTCTTCCCCGGGTTCAGCTGGAGTTTGTTTCAGCTGATCATGTACAATAAACTCAAAAGTAGGCGTTTCCACATCAGGCTTAAAGAGGTCTTGGTAGACGTTAACTGCCGGTGTGCTTTCTATCGGATTTACCGCCGTATGTTCAGGCAATTCAGGTACAACGACCCGCCCTGCGACCTTTTTCAAGATCTGAATATGTTCTGTCAGAAAGTTTGCATTTGCATGAAACAACTCCAGCTCCAGTTCACTTAAGCTCTGGGGGCTTTGCATCCACATATCATATTGTTCCTGAAGTTCTCTGAGAATATTGCCGGTTTTTTTTAGAAGATCTTGCTGATTCATCATAATAGAATAACGAAAAAATATTAGGTTATGTTTTTACCTGACAATCAAATATAAAACTTAATCTGCTAATAAAAACGGTTTGCCGCTTACCAACTTTCAGCCTTAAGCCTGTTTTTTTTCTTATTTTTGCAGCACATACAGCTGCTGCCATCCGGAGGTCTAACTCCATTAGCACAGCACAGAAAATTCCAAAATACATGTTATTTAGTGAGCAAAATCACAGGCGGGGTGAGTACTGCGGCAGCATAGAGGTTGTTTGCGGCTCCATGTTCTCAGGAAAGACCGAAGAGTTGATCAGAAGGTTAAAACGTGCACAGATTGCAAAACTGAACGTGGAGATCTTCAAACCGCAAACAGACGTCCGTTATGATGAACGCAACGTGGTCTCTCACGATTACAACTCTGTACAATCCACGCCGGTTGATCATTCTTCTGCTATTCTTCTTTTAGGCGCGAACACCCAGGTGGTTGGCATAGATGAGGCGCAGTTTTTCGATGATAACCTCCCGGATGTCTGTAATACACTCGCAAATAAAGGTATCCGCGTGATTGTTGCCGGATTGGACATGGACTTTTCCGGTAAGCCTTTCGGCCCCATGCCGGCTCTAATGGCCATTGCAGAGCACGTGACCAAAGTAAATGCCGTTTGTGTTTGTTGCGGAAGCCCGGCCATGTACTCCTACCGCAAGGTTGCCAATGACGCCAAGATCCTGCTCGGAGAGAAAGAGAGCTACGAGCCTCGCTGCCGCCATTGTTTCTTTTCACACGAGTAACTCTAAACGCATATGCCTTCCTCCGTCATATCCAGCTATACTTACGATGAGGAACAACGCATATTGACGATTACCTTCCTGTCCGGAAAGATCTATGCCTACAAGAACGTGCCCAAGCAGGTCTATGTAAACATGCGGGGCTATACCTCCAAAGGCCGGTATCTAAATTTGTTTATTAAAGGTCTTTATGAATTTGAAGAACTTAATCCGGATTAGGTACGCACTTTTAAAATATCGATCAGTTCGTCAATAAACAAGGTTGCCGATTTCTTCTTGTACACCCCTTTTTGCCACAGGATAAAGGCCTGCTTAAAATACTCCTTACCAGCTATCGGGATAGCCAGCAAGTTTGGCCAGGAAAGGATGGCTTTTTCATTGATGATGGTCGCCCAGTTGCCCTCATCAACCAGGGAAAGCAGGGAATGCACATCGTTCATCTCAATTTTAATCACCGGAGCAATCTTTCGCTTACTAAACAATTCATCCAGCAGATCTCGGGAGCTAAATCCCTTGCTCGGCAGTATCAACTCGATCTGTCCCAGGTCATGCAGGGAGATCTTCGTCAGTCCGGCCAGCGGATGTTTCCTGGAAACAACCATCATGATCCTGGAGGCATACAAAAGCTCCATCTCCAACCCTACATTATCCGTCTGATCGTGAAAAGCAAGAATGACATCCAGCTCTGCCAGCTTCAGCTTATGCTCGAGCTCACCCGCGGTACCGTATTCTACCGTGATCTTTATTCCAGGGTACTTCGATGAGAAAGGTGCCAGAGCAGGAAGTAACATGGAACTGAAAGCGTACGTAACCCCAATGCGGAGATCGCCAATTACCAGATTGTTTAGCTCAGAGATGGCTTCTTTAGATTTCCGTACATCCAGCAAGATCTGGCGGGCATGTGTCAGAAACACATTGCCCGCTTCCGTTAACCGCACCTGTTTGCCGACCCGGTCAAACAACAACATACCAAGCTCATCTTCCAGTTGCTTGATCTGCTGGGATAAGGTGGATTGCGTTACGAAAGAGGCTGCCGCAGCCTCTGTGAAGTGCAGCAATTCTGCTGCTTTAATAAAATAGTTTAGCTGCCGGAACTCCATAACATTAAAGTATTGATCGTTAAAACTAATCAATATCATTAAAACTATCAATTTTACAACTGTGTTATTAATCCCGATATTTGCAAGTGTAAAATCTACACTATCCAATGAACATATTCAGATCTTTAAAATACAGAAACTTCAAATTATTCTTTTACGGACAGTCTATTTCGCTAATCGGAACCTGGATGCAAAAGACTGCAGTAAGTTGGCTGGTTTACAGACTGACAGGTTCTGCATTGCTGCTCGGAATTGTAGGTTTCGTTAGCCTGATCCCTTCCCTGATCCTCTCGCCCTATGCGGGAAGCCTGGTGGACAGGCACAACCGTTATAAGATCCTGATGATCACCCAAATTGTTTCCATGGCACAAGCCGGAGCACTGGCGGCGATGATCTTTTTCGAGTACTACAATATCCCCTGCATCATTGGCCTGAGTTTAATACAAGGCATTATAAATGCGTTTGACGTGACCTGCAGACAGTCCCTTATGGTCGAGATGGTCGACAACAAAGAAGACCTGCCAAATGCCATTGCGCTGAACTCGACCATGACCAACCTCGCCCGTATCATCGGTCCGGCGTTAGCAGGTATCCTGCTCAGCACCTTTGGTGAGGACTTCTGTTTCATCGGTAACTTCGTCAGCTATATTCCGGTATTGCTTTGTTTATTTATGATGAAACTGAACATCCAGGTTAACCCGGGAACACAGAAAAGCATCTGGCTGGAGCTGGAGGAAGGATTTAAGTATGTGTCTGGCGACAAAGAGCTAAGCAGTATGATCATATTACTTGGAATCAGCAGCCTGTTTGTTATTCCATTCAACACACTGATGCCGATCTTCGCTAAAGATCTGTTTAACGGTGATGCAAAGACCTTCAGCTGGTTTGAGAGTGCAGCCGGTCTGGGTTCCGTAGCGAGTGCCATGTACCTGGCTAACCTGAAGACAGCCAAACCGCTCATGAAGATCACCGTTATCGCCAGTCTGATCTTTGGCACAAGCCTGCTGTTCCTGTCTGCAGCGAGCAACCTGACCATCGGCTTGTTCTTTATGACCTTCACCGGCGTTGGGATGATGGCACAGACCTCCTCCATCAACACGTACATTCAAACACATTCCATACCTGAAATGCGGGGCCTCGCGATCAGCTATTTCGTGATGTCGTATCAGGGCATGATTCCAATCGGTAGCTTGCTGATCGGCTGGACAGCCAATGCATTCGGACCAAGAATAGCTGTTGCCATTGCCGGCGGTGTCGGCCTCCTGGCCACCGGATTGTTCGTACTATACAAACACAAGGTGAACAGCGTAAAACGCCTGGCTTTCCAATAAACTTCATTCAAAAAAGGCTCAGTTCAAATGAACTGAGCCTTTTTAATATTCTAGTGCCGCGGATTATTCTCATCTAAGAGCGGGCCGTCCAGCGTATCGAGGTCATCATCATCGATGTCCGCATTCAGGTCATCTGAATCACCGTCAACTTCAAAGTCGTCGTCGAACAGCTCGTCCTCATCCCCCTCTTCATCATCACCCGGCAGGTTACCACTGGAAATTACGCCTGGATCCTCAACATCATCATCTGCGTCAAAGTCTTCCGTAAAATCATCATCCTCCGAGGTATTATCATTGTCGGTCAGCTTGGTGCTGTCCTCTATGTTCTGGCGCAGCGGCCCGTCGGTTGGCAAGGAATGGTTTGAACCCGTTCCGTCTGCACGAACCTCAGATTGCTTGTAATCATTACCGGACATATCGGCGCCAGCGTCTGCTCCCCTTTTGTTATTGTACAGTGGATTTACTCCGTTTGTATTTACTGAATTTCTCATAGGATTGTATTTTAGGTTGATAAAACTAAAAGGAAGGTCTAAAGACATTTGAAATCTCTCCCAAACGCCCTTGTAAACTTCCATGGTTCATTTTACAGGTAAACAATCCGAACTCGCTGTTTGTTGTTTTTTTTAAATACGAACACATGAAACAATTCAGAATCGAGGTAGCCAGTAACGGACAGGCACATACCTTCAACATTAAAGAACTGGGTGGAGAACAATATGAGATCTATTGGGAGAACGACAAGATCGGCACCATCAAAATCGACGGGAAAGAGCACGAACACTGTGAGGCGCTGGACTGCGAGATCGATATGCCGCTCTTAAACGCGATCCGTGAAGGCATTATTCTGCACAATCAGCTAACCTCAAATTCAGATAAAATATAAATCCCACAGGTTCATATCAGAAAAATTTCGATCTTCATAGGGTATGAACAAGGGAAAAAAGCATCCGCTGCATATTGCGTTTTTGATCAAAGCGCTCCTGGTCGTCTCCTTATTTTGCAACCAGCAGGCCGCAGCACAGACCAAAGTATTAGAAACCTTCACAAACCCCATTCTTCCAGCGGGCGCTGATCCCTGGATCACCTATAAGGATGGGTATTACTATTACACCAATACGCTGGGCGACAGCATCACCATCTGGAAGACCAGGGATATTGCTGATCTGCACAAGGCACCTAAGAAAACAATCTGGGTTCCACCCGTCGGACAGCACTTTTCCCGGGACGTTTGGGCCCCGGAAATCCATTTTTTAGACAATAAATGGTATTTGTACTTCGCTGCCGATGATGGCAAAAACGAGAACCACCGTTTGTATGTCCTGGAAAATGAATCAGCTGATCCCCTGCAGGGGGAGTGGAAGTTTAAGGGTAAGCTGGCTGAAGCATCCGATAAATGGGCCATTGATGGGTCTGTATTCAGACACAACAATCAGCTGTACCTGATCTGGTCGGGCTGGGAAGGTGATGTAAACGGCCAGCAGAACATCTACATCGCCAAGATGAAAAACCCCTGGACCGTTAGCGGTAAGCGAGCCAAGATATCTGAACCGGAATATGAGTGGGAGAAAAATGGCGACCTGAACGATCCAAATAACCCACCACATGTCAGCGTTAATGAAGGGCCAGAGGTTTTAAGGCATGGGAATAAGATCTTCCTTATTTATTCTGCCAGTGGGTGCTGGACCGACTTCTACAGCCTGGGTATGCTGACGGCCTCCAACACCAGTGACCTGATGGACCCGAAATCCTGGAAGAAATCACCACAGCCTGTATTTACACAGAGCAAGGAGAACAGCGTGTATGCACCCGGGCATAACTCTTTCTTTAAGTCGCCTGACGGGAAGGAAGACTGGATCCTGTACCACGCCAATGCGGAGCCCGGTTTGGGCTGTGGCGGAAAACGCACGCCCCGCATGCAGCAGTTCACCTGGAAGAAAGACGGAACGCCATATTTCGGCCTCCCGGTTAAGGCTGGTGTCCCCCTGCCGATTCCCGGTGAGAACAAGGTCATCAAAGGCAAACCACGAAAAGCTACAGCCATTAAACAGAAAAGTAGTAAATTGAAACCCGTAACAAGCAAGTAACCAAATAATAAACCTTCTTAACCCTAGAACTATGAAACGAGTCCAACACGTGATGCTGTACTGCCTGTTAATTATTGGCTTCAACTTACCCGCATCCGCACAGGTAGCAAAGGTAAAGCCGGTACAAAAAGGCAAGGTCTGGACGGTAGAAAAAGCCAACGAATGGTATCAACAACACCAATGGATCGTCGGCTCCAACTTTATCCCAAGCACAGCCATTAACCAGCTGGAGATGTGGCAAGACGACACCTTTGATCCTGAAACCATAGACCGTGAACTTGGATACGCGGAAAAGATAGGCTTCAACACCATGCGCGTGTTCCTACACAGCCTGGTTTACGGGCAAGGGCCGAAAGCTTTTAAATCCAGAATCGATAAGTATTTAGCTATCGCTGATAAACATCATATTAAGACAATCTTCGTGTTCTTTGACGACTGCTGGAACTGGAACCCGAAAGCGGGTAAGCAGCCAGCACCGAAAATAGGCATCCACAACTCGGGTTGGGCACAGGATCCCGGTGTGCGTATAACAGAGCCAAAGGAATACAATAGATTGGAAACTTACGTGAAAGACATTATGGGAAGCTTTGCACGCGACAAACGCATTTTGCTTTGGGATCTATATAACGAGCCTGGAAACAGCAACAAACGCGATACCTCCCTGGTATTACTAACCAAAGTGTTTAGCTGGGCAAGGGATGTGAATCCAGACCAGCCGATCTCTGCAGGCTTATGGGCATGGGACTTCGAGAAGTTAAATGCTTTTCAGGCCCTGAACTCGGATATCATCACCTATCACGACTACGAACCAGACACAGCGCATACCCGTGTCATTCAGTTGCTGAAATCTCATGGCAAACCCTTGATATGCACAGAATATATGGCAAGAAGCCGCCGGAGCACCTTCAAAACGATCTTGCCCGTATTAAAAAAAGAACATGTCGGTGCCATAAACTGGGGCTTAGTTAGCGGTAAGACCAACACGATCTATGCCTGGGATACACCGATGACCGATGGTGCAGAGCCGAAACTATGGTTCCACGATATATTCCGTAAAGACGGAACACCATACATGACTGAAGAAACAGACTTTATCCGCCAAATCACTGCGCAACCCAAAATGGAGACTGTAAAATAATATCAAACCAAAAATACAATCCATTAAAAAGGGGCCTGTATCTTAAGAATGCAGGCCCCTTTTCAATGGATGTCCGCGGACGTCAAACGCAAATGGCTGTTGAAGCTCGTCTGCATCGAAATAGCACCTTCGGCTTTTTAAACCAGGGATCATCCTCGGCTTGGGTGGGTAACAGCCCATACCAAGTCACACCAGCACCAGCAGGATTATTCCTTTTCTACTCGTTTATGCATTGGATGCGGGCGATCGGGATAAACTTGCGTGTATGAAATCAGGAAAGAAAAATCTTTATCAGTGGATAACGAATTGTAAACCGCAACAAACAATTGCGGCCTAATCCGCTGATCTAAAACTTAAAACAATAAAATCCCGGTACCGTTATACAGAGAAAAAAATAGCATTATGAATCCTGAAGAAAATAAAACCCCGCACAACACATCAGACGAAAACAACCAGCCTAAGGGTTCTAACACAATTAAAGACCCGGATGAATGGACAACCGGCAATGAGCCCATGACAGGCGCACAGCAGTCGTACCTTAAAACCTTATCCGATGAAGCCGGGGAAGCATTTGACGACACGCTCAGCAAGTCGGACGCATCCAAGCGCATTGATGAATTACAGCACAAAACCGGGCGCGGACTGAACAACGGCGAATGAGAAACCAACAGTCTAGCCCACCCTTAATGCTCAGCCTGATCTCCCTAACCATCGGAGGGCTGAGCATTGGCATGACGGAGTTCCTGATGATGGGCGTCCTGCCGGACGTGTCCCGCACCATGCATATCTCGATCCCTGAGGCTGGTCACCTGATCTCCATCTATGCACTGGGTGTGGTTATTGGCGCCCCGGTCCTTGTTGGCGTTGCCGGTAAGTATCCCCCAAAGAAAGTATTGATGGGCCTGATGCTGATGGTTCTGGTCTTTAATGGTCTGTTCTCCTTTGGCCCAAACTATCCCATGCTGATGCTCGCCCGCTTTTTTGCAGGCCTCCCGCACGGCGCCTTCTTCGGAATGGGTGCAGTGGTTGCGGCGCGACTTGCCCCACCGGGGAGAGCGGCGCGTTCTGTAGCCGTCATGTTCGCCGGGCTAACGGTCGCCAATATCATTGGCGTACCACTGGGCACCTATATCGGTCATAACTTTAGCTGGCGTATTTCCTTTGCACTTATTTCTATCGTCGCCTTACTTGCCATCCTCAGTCTTAAACTATGGATGCCGAACCTGAAGCCGCAGGAACAAAGCGGATTCCGGGAAAGCCTGAAGATCTTCAGCAAAGTGGACATGTGGCTGGTGATCGGCATCTCCGCCATCGGTACCGGTGGATTTTTTGCATGGATCAGCTACATCGCGCCAGTGATCACCAAGGTCTCCGGGTTCAGCGATAACATGCTGACCATTATCATGGTGATCATTGGCTTCGGTATGGCAGCCGGGAACTTTGTCGGCGGGCGTTTAGCAGACCGGTTTTCTCCACTGGTCACGACGGCAACCCTGCTGATCTGTATGATCGTGGCCCTGATCAGCTTTGCTATACTGGCCCACTATCAATTACCGGTAGTCGTCATGACATTCCTAACCGGGGCCATCGGCTTCGCCGTGATTGCCCCCATGCAAATCCTGATCATGCAGGTGGCGAAAGGTGCAGAAATGCTGGCTTCATCGGTGCTGCAAGCGACCTCCAACTTCGGAAATGCTTCCGGAGCTTACCTGGGTGGCCTGCCGATAGCGGCAGGTATGGGTTATACTTCCCCCGAGTATGTTGGCGCCGGACTTGCTTTCTGTGGCTTTCTATTTTGTCTGGGCCTGTTCTGGCGCAGAAAAAACAGCCTGAAATCAACCGAAGATCTACAAACGCTGGGATCAGAGAGATCAGTTTAGCACCCGTTTTACCACGCTAAAACTAAATTCTTATCCCCTTTATTTTTTGCAAAATATTGTATCTTTAAGTACAAAGGCATGGAAATCAACCACCTAAAGCTTCCGGATACATGAAACAAATCAACCTTCGCGCTGCGCTTACAGATACGATACTGACTGCCCTTGGCATTTTATTCGCCGGTTTTGCATTGAAAGGTTTTCTTATTCCCAATCAGTTTTTTGATGGTGGTGTTTCTGGGATTGCCCTGCTGATCCATGAGCTATATCATGTCAATTTCGCGTTGGTGATTGCCATTGCCAACCTTCCCTTTATGATCATGGGGGCTTATCAGGTCAACCGTAAATTTGCCTTAAAAACGGTTACCGCCATCTTTGGCCTGTCGCTTTGCCTGCAATTTTTTCCCTATCCGGAGATAACCAACGATAAGCTGCTGGTGGCGATATTCGGCGGTGTGTTTATGGGCATTGGCGTCGGACTGGCCATGCGGGGCGGCTGTGCGCTGGATGGTATCGAGGTCCTTGCGCTTTTAACCGGCAAGCGGGTCAGCTTTACCGTAAGCGAGATCATATTGGGCATCAACATCGTTATTTTTCTGATATCTGCGTTGAAGCTGGGCATGCCGACGGCCTTGTACTCCATTATGACTTATTATACGGCATCTAAAACGATCGACTTTGTGGTCGAGGGGCTCGAAGAATATACCGGCGTCACCATCATCTCCGGGCACAGCGAGCAGGTAAAGAAACAATTGGTTATGGGTCTCGGCCGCGGAATTACCGTTTACAAAGGTGAGCGTGGTTTTTTAAAGGAAAACTTTGATGTGAGTCAGCCTTGCGACATCATCTTTACTGTGGTCACCCGCCTCGAGCTGCGCCGCTTGCGGAACATGGTACAGCAAATAGATCCCAAGGCTTTTGTCTTCACCAGCATTATCAAAGAGGCAGCAGGGGGTGTACTGAAGTCGCACTCCAGGCATTAACTACTCAATAACCTGGTAAGTAACCACAGGCACGGCTTTATTCTTTAAGGTAAATGGCGCCACGAGTTCACAGATAAAGGATTCCTTAGCCAGGGTGTAAACCTCTTCCGAGATCAGGATCTGCCCGGCCTTGGCCACCGTTTGCAAGCGTTGCGCCAGGTTAACTGCATCACCGATCACGGTAAAGTCCAGTCGCTTCAGCGTTTCCGAACCGATATTTCCCGATACCATTTCTCCACTATTGATCCCGATTGAAAACTCAGGCTTATAGTTGTTCTCCCCCACCTTATAAACATTGGAGTTGTTAAACTCTGCCCGGATCGCTAAGGCGGCGTCAATTGCGCGATCCAGATGGAACTGATCCCGGAATACGGCCATAACGGCATCCCCCATGAATTTATCGATGTGACCACCGAAACTGATCACCACCTGAACGATCTTATCGAAGATGGTATTGATCAGGCTGACCACCTCATTGGCCGGAATGTTCTCGGAAATGGAGGTAAATCCGCAGATGTCCACAAACATAACGGTGGCAACTACCGTATCATTTTCCAGCAAACTTTTTTCAAAGGTTTTGTGGGTCATGAAATTAAGGACGTTCTCATCCACATACATCTTCAGGATATTATTTTCCTGGATGGCCTTTATGGTTTCATGCATCTGCCTGACGTGCAGGAGCGTCTTTTCCATGGTTAGTTCCAGATCCGCAAAGTCTACGGGCTTACAGATAAAGTCGAACGCCCCCCTATTCATCGCCTGCCGGATATTTTGCATATCGCCATAGGCGGATACCACAACCGCCTTGATCATCGGATTGATTTCCGGAAGGCGGCTGAGCAGGGTTAGACCATCCATAACCGGCATGTTCAAATCAGACAGGATGATATCAAGGTCCGGGTGCTCGATCAGACGCTCTATGGCCTCTTCACCGTTTTGCGCAAATACAAATTGATATTGACTCTCCCGGATCTTGCGACGGAATTTTTGCTTGACAAGCACCTCCAGGTCTACTTCGTCATCTACAACCAGAATTTTAGCCATTCGCGTTTAATGTTTTAAGTTTCTCTTTCAGCAGAACGAAGTTGAGCGGCTTGGTTAAAAAATCATTAGCTCCGCCAGCCATCGCCTGGTTGTATGCACTGCTATCGCCATAAGCTGTAATCATCATAACAACAGGTGCCAGACTAGCATACTCGTGCCGGATGTGGTCAAGCAGCTCAAAACCGGTCATCCCGGGCATGTTGATGTCCGACAAGATCATCACCACTTCAGAGGGCCTGGTATGTAAGTAGTTCAGCGCCTCCTCTCCCGAACGTGCAAATTGAAAATGCAGTTCATTGCTGCGAATCTCCTTCCGGAAATGCTGCAAAAATAGCGGTTCTACATCCGCTTCATCATCAACCACCAGTATCATCATGTCCTTTAGCGATAGCCAGGTTTGTATGTTCGTTAACCCAGGGTCATGTCGGCCGTTGCCGGCTTAATAACAGATAAAACTTCCTGCACCGAGGTGGCTGGAAAGTTCCCTTTCCGGGCATGTTCCATGATCAGTTCTTTATTTGCAGCTATGTAAATACAATAAATCTTATTGTCGGTCACATAACTTTCTTTCCAATGTATTTGTGAGCCCATTTTGTTGAGTATGTCACAGGAAGTCTGTGACATCGCTTTCAATTGTTCGGCGGTGAGTTTGCCTGCGCCAGGAAATTCCCGCTCAATGACATATGTTGGCATACCGTGTGGATTTTAAGATGTTTACAATCCCATTTATACTCAGAACTTTTAAATCCTAACCCTTTAATAGCCTTGAACCAATATAATCAAATTATACCTCTTTTCATACGGGAATTTTTTGGTTTTTCTTCTTAATTAAAATGACGCCTGGAGTAAACATGGTATCTTCAAATCAGCAGCAAACAAGGACCAGACAGGGAGCATACCCGGCAAATCGCCGAGATTGCGCCCTGTTTGAGCCCTGTTTGGGCCCTGTTAAGGCCTTGCTTGCACAGGCGCAGCGCACTAGCTCCTCAGGTACGAGGCCCCGTTGATATCCACGATGCCAGCACTGGTAAATTCCATCCCCTCACTGGCGTAAACAGCAACCAGTCTCGCAACCTCCTCCGGCTTGGCCACCCGCTTAAATGGACTCTGATTTTTGATCGCTTCTCCGCTTGCGCCTGAAAGCTTTTCGGCAGCCATCTCGGTGGAGACAAAGCCGGGTGCAATGATGTGCACACTGATATTATGCGGCGCCAGGGCCAGGGCCAGCGATTGGCTCATGGAGTTGATGCCTGCCTTACTTGCCCCATACGCCGGGTTCTCCGGTTCGCCGCGAAAGGCTCCACGTGAAGAAATGTTGATGATCTTTCCCGCCTTTTGCCTGATCATCATGTTGGAGGCAAAATAACACATATGCGCCGGACCCAGCAGATTGGCATTCAGTGTATCGGCCCAGCATTGCCGCCACGTGTCGAAGTCGCTGGTTTCTGTACTATGCGGTAAGTGAACCGCAGCATTATTCACCAGGATATCCAGTCGGTCATGCCCCTGTTCGTACCACTTGAAAAATTCTGCAATGGCAACCGGGTCTCCAAGATCAAGCGGATAACTCTGGTGCTGCCCTGCACCCAGATCCGCCAAAGCGGCTGCAGCAGCTTCTGCATTTGCGTGATAAGTAAATGTGACGTTTGCTCCTGCATCGGCAAACAGCTTGGCCGTTACACGGCCTATTCCTCTTGATCCACCCGTGATCAGGACGTTCTTGTTTGTAAAATCAAAGTTCATGGCTAAAGTTAATGAATGTGCATACCATCGCAACACCAGAAACAAATAATGAAATCAGGCGAATTTTGTTTAGGTTTTTAATCCTTTCTTGAAGATTACCTTCCAGGAAAGAAAATAGCACCTGGATTTAACACCGTCTTTGCAGCAAAGTACGCCTACACAGCAGAATTCACAGGCATTTACCCCTAAATTCCATTAAAATAATAGTAAAAAGATAATGTAATGGCAGTTATTTTCCAAATAATTGGATATGTTTAGATATCACTAATTATTTCACCAAAATCTTTAACGAATGAAGAAAATTTTACTCTTTTTTCTGGTATTCAGTGCAGCCGTATTCAACGATGCCTATGCGCAAACCAGGAAGATCGCAGGAAGAGTGACTTCCACCGAGGATGGATTGCCTTTACCGGGCGTTTCCATTAAAGTTTCCGGATCTAAGACCGGGGTTCAAACAGATGCCGACGGAACTTACACCCTGAACGTGCCCAGCGGGAGCACCACGGTTGTATTCACCTTTATCGGTTACCGGACACAGACCATCACCATTGGCAGTGCCAGCACCTACAATGTTAAGCTGGCTTCCGATCAGCAGCTGCTGAATGATGTTGTTGTTATCGGTTACGGAAGCACATCCAAAAGGGCTTCAACCGGTGCTATTTCTAACATTAAGTCGGCCGACATCCAGGACCGCCCAGTTACAGGTCTGGATCAGGCCATGCAGGGTCAGCTGGCCGGTGTACAAGTCACCTCCTCATCAGGAACACCTGGTGGCGGCGTAACGGTACGGGTTCGTGGTGTATCCACCTTAAGTGCCGGCTCACAACCCTTGTATGTGGTGGACGGAACACCAATTCAAACGACCTCCAATTCCCAGATCGGATTTGGTAACGGCGTAACCAACCCGCTGAATGATATCAATCCGGCGGATATCGAATCCATTGACGTCTTGAAAGATGCTTCTGCATCTGCAATCTATGGTTCCCGGGCTTCTAACGGCGTGGTGATCATCACAACAAAAAGAGGTAAGAGCGGAAAGACCAATATTGACCTGGACTACTACACCGGTTTTCAGCAAACGACCAATAAGATCGAAAGTTTAACCGGCCCGCAGTACGTTCAATTGTTGCAGGAGGCGATCACCAACCGGTACGCTTCGCAGATAGGTACGGAGACCTACCCAACATTGGCAGACTTTATGACACGCAGTCTTAATCGCGGAAACCTGGCCAACGATCCAAATACCTATGTGACCACCAACTGGCAGGACCAGGTATTTCAATCTGCGCCGATCAGCAACTACAACCTGGCGATCAATGGTGGTAATGATAAGACCCGCTTTAACATCACCAGCGGATATTTTGATCAGCAAGGTATCCTGAAAGGTTCAGATTACAGCCGCTTTAACCTGCGTATGAACCTGGATCACAACATTAGCGATAAGTTTAAAGTGGGTACAAGCACCAGCTTTAACCGCAGTTCTTCCAACCGGATCAACAACGACAACAACATCTACGGTGTTTTAAGTTCTGCCGTTTTGATCAGTCCGGCTGTACCAACCTACAACGAAAATGGAACTTACGGCCGCGATCCATACAGCACGGTAGAAAACCCGATTGCAGCTTACAAAGAGCCATTTAACTTAACCACCAATGGCCGCTTGTTGTCCAATGTCTACGGAGAATACAAGATCCTGCCTTCCTTAACATTTAAGACGAACTTCGGTGCGGATTACCAAATCTTCCATGAGCGCCGTTTTGTTCCATCGACACTGAATGCAGGTGCGCCTCCGACAAACGGTTCCGGAATAGAAACCTATTATTCTGACCTGAACCTTTTGAATGAGAACACGCTGACCTTCAACAAAACCATCGGTGATCATTCCCTGAATGTCCTGTTGGGAGAGTCCTGGCAGAAAGACAACTACGAAAGTGCCTTTGCAGCCGGAACCAATTTCCCGGGCAACAGCATTAAGCGCTTGTCGGCCGCGGCCGTTAAAACCTCTGCAAGTTCAGATGGAGGCAGCAATACGTTGGTCAGCTTTTTTGGCCGTCTAGGTTACAACTACAAACAGCGCTACATCCTGTCTGCTACACTTCGTACGGACGGTTCTTCAAGATTTACCGATGGTAATCGCTTCGGCTACTTCCCTGCCGTATCCGGCGCCTGGATCGTGAGCGACGAAGACTTTATGAAAAATCAGAACATCCTTTCTACCGTAAAATTGCGTGGTAGCTGGGGTGTGACCGGTAACAACTTCATCGGCGATTTTCTTTCCAGAACACTGATCAGTGCGGGTTCAAACTTCAACCAGGTTGCAGGTCTGTATCCTTCTGCCCTGGGTGATCCGAACCTGACCTGGGAGAAGACGAAGTCGACAGACGTAGCCTTGGATTTGGGGATACTGAAAGACCGGATCGTGTTGAGCATGGACCTGTACTACCGCAAAACAACCAACCTGTTGGCTATTTTGCCTTTGGCAGGGTCATCCGGTTTTACCGGTTATCAGACCAATGCCGGCTCTATGGAGAACAAGGGATTGGAACTTGACTTGCACACGGTGAACATTAAGAGCACAAACTTCAACTGGACATCCAGTCTGAATATCTCGTTCAACAAGAACAAGATCCTGTCACTGGCCAACAACAATGCCCCATATGCAGCCGGATTTGCCAGCTACGTACAGGTTGGCGAAGCTGTAGGAAGCTTCCGCGGATACAAAGTGGAAGGCATCTTCCAAAACCAGGCGGAGATTGACGCCTTAAACGCCGCCGCAAAAACGAAGACCGGCAGCCCAACCGCACTATACCAGGTGGCTCTAACTTCGCCAGGCGATCTGAAGTTTGCAGATTTGAATGGCGATGGGGTGATTACCGGTGCCGACCAGACTATTTTGGGTTCTGCACAACCGAAGTTTACCGGAGGTTTTAACAACAACCTGAGCTATAAATCGTTCGACCTATCCTTCTTCTGGCAATTCAGCTACGGCAATGAGATCTACAATAACACGCGTGTATTTGCTGAAGGCATGAACACCATTTATGGCCAGTTTGCATCTGTACTGGACCGCTGGACACCAACAAACACGAATACAGAAATGCCAAGAGCGGTTTACGGTGATCCGAACTCCAACAGCAGGGCATCCGACAGATTTGTAGAAAATGGTTCTTACCTGCGTTTAAAAAACGTGAACCTGGGTTTCAACCTGCCAAGCAGCATGGCTTCCAGATTGCACATGCGAAAGGTGCGGATCTTTGCTGCCGCACAAAACCTGGTAACGGTGACCAACTACAAAGGTTTTGACCCGGAAGTTAGCACGTTCAATAGTGCGCCGCTATCTGCCGGTACCGACTTCCTGTCGGCCCCGCAGGCAAAGACCTATACTTTTGGTGTGAACCTTGGATTTTAATTTAGACAACAATGAAGAAATTATTATATATCATCCTGCCGGCGGTACTATCGGTAACTGCTTGCAAAAAGACGCTTGATCAGCAACCACAAGGATCCATTGATGCCAACACCGCTTTCACGACCAGGCAGGGTGTGGAAGCAGGTATTGTTGGTACTTATGACGGTCTGCAACAAACCGGTTATATGTCTTTAAACTACCTGGTCTTTACAGATATGTACGGCGACAACATCCAGTGGTCGGGAACCTTCCCATCCTGGTCGCAGGTGTACAACAAAACCATTTTGCCCGACAATACAGATATCGCCACCATTTGGAACAGTATCTACTCGACCATTAACCGGGCAAACAATATTATCGCTGCCGCACCAAACATCAGCGATCCGGCCTTTTTAAAGGATCAGGCGATCGGCGAGTGTGAGACCATCCGGGCAAATGCGTATTTCGATCTGATCCGCATGTTTGGCGGAGGGCCGAATGGCTACAACCAGGCTGGCGGATTGGGCGTTCCATTGCGGACTGCACCGACCCTGACGCCAGAGATTGCCGCAGCTACTGCCAGAGCCACAGAAGCAGAGGTTTACACCCAGGTACTGGCAGATTTGGATGACGCAATTGCAAAGCTTCCAAACCGGATTGGAAACGGACGGGTAAACAAGTTTGTAGCAACGGCACTAAAAGCCCGGGTGCAGCTTTACAGACAACAGTGGGCAGATGCAGAGGCTTTAGCCACCACGGTAATCACCAGCCCGAACAACTATGCGCTGGTACCCGGTGCATCTTACGGAACGATCTACACAGGAAAAAACACTTCCGAATCACTTTGGGAATTGCAATACAATGCTACTGACGCGAATAATCTGGCCTTTTACTATTATCCGACAAGTTCTGGCGGGCGGAACGAAGTAGGAGCTTCGGCTTCCTTGCGGGATGCTTTTGAGGCCGGTGATGTACGTAAAGAGATTAACTACAGTACCGTACCTGCAGGGAAACAGCTGAAGTATTCACAGACCAACCCGGGTATAGACGATGTGATGATGGTGCGCCTGGCGGAAGTTTACCTAACCCGTGCGGAAGCCCGCGCGATGCAGGCCAACCTGCCAGGGGCGATTGCAGATCTGAATGTCATCCGCCAACGTGCGGGGTTACAGCCGACAACCGCAACAGCAGCAGATGCGGTTCTGGTGGACATTCGTAACCAGCGCCGCCTGGAGCTTGCCCATGAAGGACATCGCTTCTTCGATCAGCGCAGGTATAATGAAACCGGACTAACCCAAACCTTCCGGAACTTATTTCCAATTCCGCAAAGCGAGATCATCAATTCCAATGGTATTGTCGCTCAAAACCCAGGTTACTAATCCACACCAAATCAAAAATCCCCAGCTGTAAGGCTGGGGATTTTTCTTTTTATACTTTGAGCATAAGATAAAGAAGCGCAGCCAGGGTAGCCCCGGCAATTGGGCCAACTACGGGTATCCAGGCATAGCCCCAACTGGCACGACCTTTATCCGGGATCGGCAACAGGAAATGCATGATCCTTGGCCCAAGATCCCGTGCCGGATTGATCGCATAGCCGGTTGTTCCGCCTAGCGACAAGCCGATGCCCCAGACCAGGAAAGCCACCGGGATAGCCCCCAATGATCCCAGGCCCAATGGCGCTTTGTCCACGCCCATTTCCGGGTTGGTAAAATAAAAGAGCACAAAGATTAAGACAAAGGTGCCAACAACCTCAGAGATCAGGTTGGAGATGTTGTTTTTGATGGCGGGAGAAGTACAAAACACCGCAGCTTTAAGCCCCGGATCATTTGTCGTTTTAAAATGGTCCTTGTAGGTAAGCCAGACCAGGAAAGAACCGAGCATGGCACCGATAAACTGCGCCAGGATGAAAGCCGGTGCTTTTGCCCAGGCAAACTTTCCTGCAACGGCCAGGCCGATCGTGACTGCAGGATTCAGGTGGGCACCGCTATAAGGACCTGCAATGACCACACCCGTAAAGACGCCCAGCGCCCAACCGGTGGTGATCACAATCCAGCCCCCATTCTCGCCCTTAGTTCCGGTTAAAACGACATTCGCGACAACGCCGTTCCCGAAGAGAATGACGAACATGGTGCCGATCAGTTCGGCCGTAAATTCATTCATACGTATAGAGGTTAAGTTAGTTCTCGTCTTCTTCTGTCCAGGCTTTGACAGCCTTAACGGCCTTGTGCCAGCCTTTGATCATACCGGGCATGGCGGCAGAGCTCTGGGGCTCGAAGCTGGTATTCACCTCCCACTGCTGCTGGATCTCCGCTAAGCCCGACCAGTAGCCTATTGCTAAACCAGCCAGGTAAGCCGCACCGATGGCGGTCAGTTCCGTAACCTCCGGACGCACGACACGTACACCCAGCACATCCGCCTGGAACTGCATGAGCAGATCGTTGGAAGTGGCACCGCCATCCACCCGAAGCTCCTGAATGGACTTTCCGGAATCTGCCTCCATGGCTTTCAGTACTTCCATGGTCTGGTATGCGATGCTTTCCAGGGCAGCCCGGCAGAGATGAGACTTATTGGTACCTCGTGTGATACCGAAGATCGTACCCCGGGCATAGGGGTTCCAGTGTGGTGCGCCCAGTCCGGCGAAAGCAGGAATGATGTACACCCCTCCGCTGTCGGACTCCTCACAGGCGATCCGTTCGATATCTGAAGTGTTCGATATAATGTTGAGTTCATCGCGGAGCCACTGAACCACCGCTCCGGCTATAAAGATACTTCCTTCAAGGGCGTAGTGGACCTGGTCTTTGATCTTCCAGGCGACGGTGGTGATCAGGTTGTTTTTAGAAAGAACAGGCGTATCGCCGATGTTCATCAACATAAAACAACCCGTACCATAGGTATTCTTGACCATGCCGGGTTGGATACACATCTGCCCGAAGAGTGCCGCTTGTTGGTCGCCCGCAATACCTGCAATGGGAATTCTGGCGGCAAACAAGGCGCCTGATGTCTCCCCGTAAACCTCGCTGCAGGACTTCACTTCGGGAAGCATGCTTCCTGGGATGCCGAACAGCCCCAGGAGTTCTTCATCCCAGGCAAGCGTATGAATATTAAATAACATGGTTCTGGAAGCATTGGTCACGTCAGTAACGTGCACCTTTCCACCCGTTAAGTTCCAGATCAGCCAACTGTCAATGGTGCCGAACAACAGCTGCCCGTTTTCGGCTTTCTCCCGGGCGCCATCCACATGATCCAGGATCCATTTGATCTTCGTTCCGGAGAAATAAGCATCGATGATCAAGCCGGTTTTCTCCTGAACAAGCTTTTCCAGCTTCCGTTCTTTGAGTTCATCGCAGAAATCTGCCGTGCGCCGATCCTGCCAGACGATGGCATTGTACACCGGTTCGCCCGTTTGCTTATCCCAGACCACGGTTGTTTCCCGTTGGTTGGTGATCCCGATGGCAGCAATATGATGTGCGGTTAGGTTGGCGTATAGGATGGCTTCTGTAGCTACAGAAACCTGCGAGGACCAGATTTCCCGGGCATTGTGCTCTACCCATCCAGGCTTGGGGTAATACTGTTTGAACTCGCGCTGTGCCAGGGAAACGATGTTCCCTTTTCTATCGAAGACTATTGCCCGGGAACTGGTAGTGCCCTGGTCGAACGACAAGATGAATTTATCCATAAGGTCTATAAATGGTATTTTAAGTTACAAAGTTTGTTCGATCTCTGGAAGTGTTTGTTCGTTCAGGTAGCTCCTTGCCACCTGAAAAAAAGATTCTAGCTGCGCATCCTGCCAAGCTTTATCCAGCCCAAGTTCTTCTGCCATCAACTGGGTTACAACCGGGGCCGCCTGCAGTGCTGCCTGGGCATCAAGAAAGAGCAAGCGCGTACGACGGGCCAGCACATCTTCTATGCTGCGTGCCATCTCTGCGCGAACCGCATGGATGACGTCCGCATGCTGGTAGTTGAACCCTGGTGATAAACGGGTAGCCAGGTTTGCATCGGTATGAATCAACTTATCTATTGCGCTACGCTCCCGATCACCTCCATAAATATGCAGGTGTTTGGTTGAACAGGGCACATAAACGAGCTTTCCGAGCTGTATTGCCCGGTCAACGGTATCTTCGGCCATTTTTCGGTAAGTGGTCCATTTACCCCCGGTGATCGTTAGTAAACCCGAGCTGCTGACGGTGATCTTGTGGCTTCTGGAGATCTCTTTGGTACTTTGTGTATTCTTATCCGGTGCAGCTAATGGCCGCAGACCTGCAAAAACGGACTGGATATCTTCGCGCCGGGGCGCTGGTGTCAGGTATTGAGCGGCCGTGTCCAGGATAAAATCAACTTCCTGCTGCAAGGCCCGGGGTTCCAGGCTATGTGCATCAAGCGGTGTATCGGTGGTACCCACAACGACATGGTCGTGCCATGGCACGGCAAAGAGGACCCGCCCATCGGATGTTTTCGGGATCATGATGGCGGATGTACCTTGAAGAAAGCGATGGTCCAGAACGATGTGCGTACCCTGGCTGGGTCTGACTGTTGGCTTGGCCGCCGGCTTATCCAATTGAAGGATATCATCGACGAACACACCTGTTGCGTTTATCACAACCTTGCTACGTAATATATATTCCTTTTGGCTTTCCTGATCTATCGCTTTAACTCCGCTGATCCGACCATCGGTTTTAGTCAGGCCGGTTACTTTGAAGTAATTGAGCAGGGTTGCCCCTTGTTCCGCAGCGGTTTGTGCAATATTTAAGGCCAGGCGTGCATCATCAAACTGGCCGTCATAATAACGGATGCCACCTTTTAAGCCATTCGGCTTGATGGTAGGCAAGGCTTGCAGCACATCCCCGGCTTTCAGGAATTCAGATTTCCCAAAGCTAAGCCTTCCGGCGAGCCAATCGTACAACTTCAGACCGGCATAGTATTTCATAACAGACACCCAGTCGTAACAGGGGATAATGAAAGCTTGGGCATGGACCAGATGGGAAGCATTGGCGATTAGTGTACCCCGTTCATGCAGGGCTTCGTAGACCAGGGCGATATCACCTTGTGCCAGATAGCGCACACCCCCATGGACCAGTTTGGTGCTACGGCTGGATGTGCCTTTGGCAAAGTCGGCCTGCTCAAGAAGTAAGGTTTTGTAACCCCGGGAAGCGGAATCCAGTGCGGTACCCAGGCCGGTTGCGCCACCGCCGATAATGATGATATCCCATTCACCGGCATGTTCCAATTCGTTCAGGAAGCCTGCGCGGGTAAATGGCTTAGGAGTACTGCTTTCCATTCTATAGGGTTGATTCGGAATTTCACTTGGTTAAGAAATCCACAGAGTATATGAATATACCGCAAATAATGGAAAGCAGAAAAATTTAACGTTAGGAAGATGTTAGGATTATGTTAAATACACCGGCCTCGGCATGTACAAATATATCGGATGGGTTACCGGTACAATTTGCTCTTGGCGGGCAACTAAGCCAGAATGTCGAGATACCCGTTCCCGAACTTACCTTTAGGATCATGGTGTCGGATAAACTGTTTGAAGTCGTCCAGCTTTGGATAGCGGGATTGCAAGACAGCTGCCGGCATGGTAAATAACTTACCCCAGTGCGGACGCGGCTGGAAGGGCGCCAGCTGTTGCTCAATAAGCGGGAGAAGATCCATAATGACGGCAATGTCCTGTTTCCAGGTAAAGTGAAAAGCAACGGACTGCTGTTTGTAGCAGGTGCTCATCCAGAGGTTGTCTGCCTGGATGGTGCGGATCTCGCTGACAAAAAGATGTGGTGTGATCTGTTCATGGAGTTTTGCAATTGCCATCATGGCTTCATAGGCATGCGCCATGGGCACGAAGTATTCGGATTGAAGTTCTTTACCAACACTGGGTTGAAAACCCATTTTGAAGTGCGGCAGGCGGTCGTACCAGGGTCCTGGGACACCAAGTTGCTGGGTGACGTTCTCTGCAGATTGCTCTTCTACCGGATGCAGGTTCTCCGTAGCTGCCGGCGCGCCGAAAAGCGCCTCCTCCAGGTGGCTATTTTCATTGACCAGGCTTTTGATCCAAACCTCATTAATGTTCTGGTTGGCCCAGTTTGTAAACAAGCTGACACTGTAACCCCGGGTTTGGATATCGACAAAATGATCCTTTAGCATGGACATCGGCAGGTTGCGGTAGATAACCTGTTTGACCTGGAAAGCAGGGATCAGATCCAGCGTAATGCTGGTGACAACACCAAAGGCACCCAACCCGACTACAGCGGCAGCTAATTCCTCTGGATCTTTTGCACGGGATACGCTGACGAGATCCCCGGCCGCATTTACAAACTGCAAGGCAGATACGGAAGTGGATAAATTGCCGTTGGTAAGGCCGGAGCCATGGGTAGCGGTAGCGCAGGCACCGACAACGGTGATGTGCGGCAGGGAAGCCAGATTGGGCAGTGCATAGCCTTGTTCATGTACATAAGCCACAAACTCCCCGTAACGGGCACCGCCCTCTAGCGTCAGCGTGTTCGCTTCGCGATCCAATTGCAGGATCCGGTTCATGTTTTTTAGGGAAATCTGAATCCCCGGACCATCAGCGATCGTGTTGAAGGAATGCCGGGAACCCAGAGGTTTGATCCGGCTATGCTGGCGTACAAGTTCCTGCACTTCTGCTACAGATTGAGGATAGTAAACGGTTGGCGCCTGGAAAGCAATATTGCCAGCCCAGTTTTTAAGCTGTCCGCCTTCGGCTTCCAGATTGGTTTGGATGTTTGCAGGTATGTCGTTTTCGATCATTGGTCTAGGTCTAGGGTTGGTTGCTAAACAAGTTTTAGGCCGTTTTACATTCCTTGTACAGGTATTTGGGTTTTATTAGGTCTCCCGGAATAGCCGAGCCCTAATTTAAACATAGCTGGCTTATGTTGTATCGCGAAAGTAGGAAAGCCGCAGTTGGAGGCCGGAAGCTCCTTACAGTTGTATCTTTTCAGAACAGGCATATTTCTTGGTTTTACAATATTTTTTCAGTGGTTTACAATTTTTTTGTTATTCTAGCAGACCTAAGATAGAATTTAAGGCGGGCTAATGATCAAAGTATGTTAATGCTAGAACGGTTATGGGACAAATACAGGTATTACGTGGAGTCGGTTACCGGGCAACATGTAACATCCCC
>Ga0157371_10001603_pt1 | contig 23199 bp, 25 predicted proteins | sample C45metaG_FD_113462 | JGI IMG/M metagenome (GOLD analysis project Ga0157371, IMG submission 113462) | Corn rhizosphere microbial communities from Kellogg Biological Station, Michigan, USA - C4-5 metaG | ecosystem: Host-associated > Plants > Roots > Rhizosphere > Soil | place: USA: Michigan...
CCTTCAAAAGCATCACACAATAACAATACACCATCAGCCATTTTCAATACACGCTCTACCTCACCACCGAAATCGGCGTGACCAGGGGTATCGATAATGTTGATTTTAACGTCTTTATACTGAACTGAAACGTTTTTTGACACGATTGTAATACCGCGTTCACGCTCCAAATCATTGTTATCAAGTATTAAATCTCCCGTTTGTTCGTTATCACGGAAGATTGAACAAGAGTGTAAGATCTTATCAACCAGTGTAGTTTTACCGTGGTCAACGTGGGCTATGATAGCTATATTTCTTATTTTTTGCATAAAATGCTACTAATTTTTGGCGCAAAGATAAGATTAATTATCGAGATTTCAGCGCATTATATTTATGTGGTTTATCTAAACAATGTGTATATTAAGCTGTTTCACATATACCAAATTATTAAGATCATGAGCAAAACAAAAAAAACCAATAAAAAAAACGAGCCAAAAGTAGAACAGCCGCATAAAACAGGCCTTGATGAGTGGAACGACCGTTTGGACCAGAATTTTGAAAACGAACATGAAGGAAATGAGCTTGCCGACGAAAAAGCAAGGGACTACTCTTATAAGGCGGGGAGCGGAGACCAATCGGACGAAACCATAGATATTCAAAAGTAAGTTCCCCAAAATGTTAAAAAAGGCGATAATATTAGGGGCTAGTGGCCTTATAGGCAACAACTTGTTAACACAGTTACTGAACAGCACTTATTATAGTGAGGTGCTTGTTATTGTGCGAAAAACATTAAATATTGAGCATCCCAAATTAAAAGAACTAATTGTTGACTTTAACCACATAGGTCAATATTCAGCTGAAATTGTTGGCGATATAGTGTTTTGTTGCTTAGGAACAACAAATAGTAAAACACCAGATAAGGCACAATATAGAAAGATTGATTACCAATACCCTTTAGATATTGGTGCAATTGCCCAAAATAACGGTGCTACTGCCTACCACCTGGTTTCTGCTATGGGTGCAGATGTAAATTCATCTATTTTCTATTCAAAAACCAAGGGTGAGGTTGAGCGGGACCTAAAGGCTATCCCTTTTAAAAGTATCTATATCTATCGCCCTTCACTATTAGATGGCAATCGTGAAGAAAAACGCGTGGCAGAAAAAATCATGATAGGCCTAATGCGTTTCCTAAATCCACTTCTAATTGGAAGCTTAAAAAAATACCGTAGCATTAGGATTGAAACAGTTGCTACGGCAATGCTTAAAGAATCTTTAACCGACAAGAAAGGTATATTTATTTACCCTTCAGATCAGATTGAAGCACTGGGACAGCCATTAAAAAAGGTTCCTTTTACCAAAGGCCCATAGCAGAAATGGTGTCATGGCTTTTGCCCATGTTGCCAACTCGTGCTTACCCCCTACCATTTCATAATAAGCGATATCATCCGGTCTTTTATAGCCCTTTTTTAAAAGTTCTTTAATTACGTCAATTGTGTCGTCAATAGAATCTATAATATAGTTCTTGTTTCTATCCGCCAATTCGTCTTCAGTACCTGTCATTAGCCAGAACTTCAAGTCTGGTTTTGTTTTTGTATCTTTAATACGTTGGTGTAAAATACGATCGTTATCGGTATAGCCATCCTTAAGGTCTTTTTTACGCCACCAGAATGATCCTGAAAAAACACCAACTGCATCAAAATAATTGTCATTGTTCCAGGCCACATCAAAAGCAGTTAACCCACCGAGCGAGAAACCGGCAAAGGAACGCTTTCCATTAATAGGGAATTCGACTGTAGCTTGAATGAAAGGTATTAGTTCTTTTATAATAAAGTCTGTATAAGCTTGTGCCTTGCTACCCCTGTTCTGAAAATCGGGCATGCCTGCAACACCGTATTCCTGTAAACGATTATCTGAAGTTTTTACAGCCACAACTACCAATGGTTCTATTTTATTTTGCCCATATAGTGTGTCGAGTGTGTTTTGAAGCTGCAATTCTGCTGCGTCCTGGCCATCATTTAATAATAGCAGATTTAATTGTTCATTGCCCAAAAGATTATCCGGAGCAAAGATTTCAAGCTCTACTCCTCTTTTAAGATATTTTGATTGTATGGTTTTTTCCGTTTTAATAACCCCTGGAAGTGATATTGTAGTGTACATAATTCAACTATTTCCCTTTCTCTCAAATGCCCTACAAAGGTAACACTCTCTGCAAAAATTATAATAATCGATATGTAATTTTATATAAAACAGATATTTACACTAAGAAATAAGCTTGTCCCTTGTTTTTAACATTCTTTATTTCTTATCTTAAAGCATCTAAATTTTACGGGATGAAAGAGGAATATAAAAAATGGCACAGTAATAACCTGAGTGCCGATTTTGAATTGCTCGCTTTTGGGCACAGCGGCTTTCCAGTCCTTCTTTTTCCAACCAGTATGGGGCGATATTTTGAGGCTAAGGACTTCAAAATGATTGAATCTATCCAGTGGTTTATAGATGAGGGAAAAGTTAAGGTGTATTGCGTTGACAGTATTGATGGTTTGAGCTGGTACAACAAGGGCATTCATCCGGCCGAGAGGGTAAAAAATCACATTTTATACGATAAGGTTTTATTGGAGGAGGTTTCGGCAATGGCCCGACATGAGACTGGATATCATAAAATTATAACTACCGGCTGCAGCTTTGGCGGATATCATGCTGCAAATTTTGCTTTCAGGCATCCCTGGCTGGTTAGCCATATGTTTAGTATGAGCGGAATATTTGATATTAAAGGGCAACTTGACGGATTCTACAATGATGATGTTTACTTTAATAACCCTGCAGACTTTTTACCAAATGACAATAACCCGGAATTGCGAAACATGAAAATAATACTGGGTACAGCAGACAGGGATATTTGTAAGCCTGATAATGAACGATTGGCTGAACTATTAACTAACAAAGGTGTTAACCATTGGCTGGATGTAAGAGAAAACGCAGATCATGACTGGCCAATATGGCGAAAAATGCTGCCTGAATACTTGTCACAATTATAATTTAACTAAAAACATCTAAAATATATACCATGAAAAAAATCGGAATACTGTTCGGCAAAGAAAGATCTTTTCCAGAGGCTTTTGTAAAGCGCGTAAATGAAATTGCAGGAAACGACATCAAAGCCGAGTTTGTAACTATTGATAAAATATTTCAGGCCGAAGCACTGGATTATGCGGTAATAATAGATAGAATTTCTCAGGATGTTCCTTTTTACCGCTCTGCATTAAAGAATGCCGCAATTACCGGAACTGCAGTAATTAACAACCCTTTTTGGTGGAGTGCAGACGAGAAGTTTTTTAATAATGCACTGGCCGTTAAAGTTGGGGTTCCTGTACCAAAAACGGCTTTGATACCATCATATGAACAGCCTGATGATACTTCTGACGAATCATTCAGCAACCTGGCATTTCCACTGGATTGGGAAGCTATTTTTGAATACACTGGTTTCCCCGCGTACATGAAGCCTTTTGATGGTGGTGGATGGAAAGAAGTATATAAGCTACATGATGTAGAAGATTTTTTTGATAAGCATAGCCAGACAAAAAAGACCGTCATGATGCTCCAGGAGGAGATTATTTTTGATGAATATTTTAGATGTTACTGCATTGGAGGCAAATATGTGCGCATTATGCAGTATGAACCTCGCAATCCTTTTCATCTACGCTACCAGGTAAATACACCTCCTTCAAGCGAGAAGCTCTTAAAAACAATTCATGACTATGTGATTAAGCTAAACCAGTATTTGGGTTATGATTTTAATACAGTAGAATTTGCTGTACGCGACGGAATACCTTATGCAATAGATTTCTGCAATCCGGCACCTGATGCTGAGGTTACCAGCGTTGGACTGGAGAATTTTGAGTGGGTTGTTGAGACTTCGGCCCGATATGCTATTGAAAGAGCACAAGCCCATATTGATGGGCAGGACAATTTAACCTGGGGAGAATATATTAAAGCTTCTGCTAGCGGGCAGCCATTAGCAGGTAAAACCAAACCTAAAAAAGCATCTGCTGCAAAAAAATAATCAGGGATAAACAGGAGGGAATTAGATATGATGAATGAATTTACGCTGGGGGTAGAAGAAGAATACATGGTGATTGATCCGGTAACCCGTGAACTTACCTCGCATGATCAAAAAATTGTTGAAGCGGCTCAAAAAATACATAAGGATCAGGTTAAAGCCGAAATGCACCAGGCAGTTGTAGAGGTTGGAACAGGAATTTGCAAAAACACAGATCAGGCACGCGCAGAAATATCGCAGTTGAGATATACTGTTTCGCAACTTGCAGGTGAGCAGGGATTACGAATTGGTGCAGCAGGCACACACCCTTTTTCCCATTGGGAGAAACAGTTAATTACTGAGCATCCGCGTTACAGTGAAATAGTTAACGAACTTCAGGAAGCCGCAAGGTCAAATCTGATTTTCGGTTTACATGTACATGTGGGTTTTCAATCGCGCGAACTGGCAATTCATATTGCTAATCAGGTACGCTATTTTCTACCTCACGTTTTTGCGCTATCCACCAACTCGCCCTTCTGGGAAAGCAGAAATACTGGATACAAATCATTCAGGACTAAGGTGTTTGACAAATTCCCAAGAACAGGAATACCCGACATTTTTAATAGTATTGAGGATTACGACAACTATGTTAAGCTACTAATTAAAACCAATAGTATTGACAATGCAAAAAAGATCTGGTGGGACATCAGGGTTCATCCTTTCTTTGAAACAATAGAGTTCAGGATATGTGATTGCCCAATGCTGATTGATGAAACTATGGCTTTTGTAGCGCTGTTTCAAGCACTTTGCGCTAAATTATATAAGTTACGATTACAGAACATGAAATTTATAAGCTATTCAAGAGCGCTTATAAATGAAAATAAATGGAGGGCGGCACGCTATGGGATAGATGGAAATCTGATTGATTTTGGAAAGGAAATGGAAGTAAACTGCAGAAACCTGATTTTGGAACTATTGGATTTTATTGATGATGTGGTAGATGACCTGGGATGCAGAAATGAGATCAATTATGTGCTTAAAATTCTTGAAAATGGAACAGGGGCAGACAGGCAATTGGCTGTTTACGAACAAAATGGTAACTTTGAGGCCGTAGTAGATTACATTACTACACAAACATTAATTGGGGCTAAACAGTGAGCATAATAGATAGAAATAAGATTAAGGTTGCCGTAATTGACATGAATAATGGGGTTACCAACCAGGGGATGCGTGGGATACAGGAAATCTTGTTGCGCTACAGGACAGAGAATGATATTGATTTATGGTATGATATATTTGATTTAAGGCAAAAGGGAGAGATTCCGGACGAACATTATGACATCTATATCTCGAGCGGAGGCCCGGGTAGTCCTTATGATGGCGTAGGCGAAAAATGGGAGAATGACTTTTTTAACCTGCTAAGTAAAATAGAAAACCATAATAAGATCAGTCAACAGAAAAAACATGTCTTTTTAATTTGCCATTCGTTTCAAATGGCTTGCAGAAAGTACCATGTAGGTGAAGTCATCAGAAGAAAATCAACCGCTTTTGGCATTTTTCCTGTCTTTTTAACTGAGGAAGGTGAAAATGATTTAATTTTTAATGGCCTGCCGAATCCACTATATGCTGTTGACAGCCGTGACTGGCAGGTTGTAAATCCTGACGATGTTTTATTTTCCAACGAAGAGGCCAAAGTTTTAGCGCTAGAAAAGGAAAGACCACATGTTGACCTGGAACGCTGTGTTATGGCGGTTCGCTTTACCAAGGAAATTGTTGGAACGCAGTTTCATCCGGAGGCAGACCCTGTTGGCATGAAAATGTATCTGTTACAAGATGATAAGATGAAGGCCATTACTGAGCATCACGGCAAGGAAAAATATGAGGATATGTTATTGAGCCTTGACAATCCGGATAGAATTAAACTTACACAAAGCATTATCCTGCCTAATTTTTTAACTGAGGCACTAAATGCTTTACAGGAAGCATAGCTATGATTAGTAAATACAGAGCACAGTTTAATGGTTCTTTCTCGGGGAAGAAATACAACAGCCTTATAAAGATGCTGGAATCTGGATTTACCAATATACCCTTTAGAGTTGCTGAAACTCCGGTTTTCATTCCTTCAGAACTACAGAAAAAACTAATTGAGGCAGGTGAAGAAATAATAAAACTAATAAAACAGCCTAATTTTAAGGAGCTGACGAAAGATGCAGTGCCTTTGAACTGGAATGTTCCAAATGAAAATGACCACCCGCATTTTCTAACTTTCGATTTTGGAATATGTAAAGATGCCGATGGTGCTCTGGTACCTAAACTTATTGAAATGCAAGGGTTCCCGTCGCTATATGGGTTTCAGTCTGAAATGGCGAGAGTTTATAAAGAGTCGTATGAACTCCCCTCAATATTAACCCCATTTTTTAATGGGCTTAACGAGGAATCGTATATAAGTTTGTTCAAAAAGGTGGTTCTAGGCAAACATGCACCACACGAGGTTGCATTGATGGACATTGATGCGCCAAATCAAAAAACTGCCATTGACTTTTTGGTTACGCAAAAGTATTTGGGCATTAAGATTTTGAGCCTAACTGACATCTTTAAAGAAGGCAATGCCCTCTTCTACATGGAAGATGGAAAGAAAATACAGTTAAAAAGGATTTATAACCGGCTTATTTTTGATGAAATTGGTGATAAAACAGCTCTTTTTGAGCAATGTTTTGACCCCAGATCGGAAATTGATATTGAATGGATTACACATCCTAATTGGTTTTACAGGATTAGTAAATATACTATGCCTTTTTTGAAGAGTGAATTTGTACCGGAAACTCATTTCCTGAATACTTTAACTGAAATACCTTCGGATCTTGAAAACTATGTATTAAAGCCGCTATTTTCTTTCGCGGGCATGGGTGTGATTATAGATGTTACAAAAGCAGATATAGTCGAAATTAAAGATCCCAGGAATTGGATACTTCAACGAAAGGTTGTTTATGAACCCGTTGTAGAATCGCCAGAAGGAGGTGTGAAAGCCGAGATCAGGTTGATGTATTTATGGGCCGATGGCGAAGAGCCACAATTATGTATTAATCTGGCCCGTTTAAGCAGAGGTAAGATGATTGGCGTTAGATATAACAAAGATTTTGATTGGGTTGGTGGTTCAGTTGGTCTAATGGAAGGGTAAATTTACAATTAACAGACCCAGGAAAAACAGGCATTAACTAAATTTGTGATTATGGATATTCAGACTATTCTGGTAATTATACTGTTTGCGGGAGCACTATTTTATGTTGGCCGTATTGTTTACCGTTCTATAGCCCCTAAAACAGGTGGCTGTGGCTCCAACTGCAAGTGTGGTGTAGATTTTTCGAATGTTAAAATAGACAAGAAATAGATTTCATCTATGACACCTGTACTGGAACCTTTTAAAATCTATTTAAAAAACAAAGTATCCATAACTGATGAGCAGTTTGACCTCATTTCGGATAAGCTTAAAATAAAAACCTTCGACAAGAATGAAATGATTTTGATGAAGGGCGAGATTTTGTCCTATGGCTTTTTTGTTTTAAGTGGTTTGTTACGTAGTTATTCAATTGACAACAAAGGAAAAACACACATTATCCAATTCGCACCTGAACAGTGGTGGTTATCTGAACGGAATGGGATGTTCAATGAAGCTTCTGAGTTTTTTATTGATGCCATTGAACCTACTACTGCTATTGCAGTAAACAAAGATTTTATGAACGACGCTGCAAAGCATGTGCCCTGCATGAGTGATCTGAATAGTACTATGCTCAATAATTCTATCAGATTCATGCAAAAGAGAATTAATATGCTTTTGAGCGCCACTGCTGAAGAACGTTACCTGAATTTTATACAGTTATACCCCAATCTGACATTAAGGGTACCCCAATGGATGATCGCATCTTATTTAGGTATTACTCCCGAATCTTTAAGCAGGGTACGTAAAGACCTAGCACATAAGCACTTTAAACCCTAGCACTTTCTTATCATAGGTCAATGTGTGGCCAAACCTATAACCCTAATTTTGTGTTGTAATTAAAAGAACAACTTAAAAAAACAATATTATGGCAACTACACAATGGTCATTAGACCCAACCCACAGCGAATTACAATTTAAAGTAAAACATTTAATGATTACTACTGTAACCGGTAGTTTGCATTTAATTAGTGCAACATTAAACTCAGAAGGTGATAACTTTGAAAATGCTAAGGTTACTTTTGAGGGTGAAACTTCATCAATTAATACCGGAAACACAGATAGAGACAATCACTTAAAAAGTGCCGATTTCTTTGATGCCGAAAAATTTCCTAAAATCACTTTCGAATCTACCTCGTTAACCAAAGATGGCGATGATTACATTATAAACGGAAATTTAACTGTTAAAGGAATTACAAATCCGGTAGAATTAAATGCTGAGTTTGGTGGTATTGCTACAGATCCATGGGGCAATACAAAAGCTGGTTTTACCATAAGTGGCAAAATAAACAGAACTGATTTCGGTTTAACATGGAATGCAGCATTAGAAACTGGTGGTGTTATGGTAAGTGAAGCTGTAAAAATAGCAGGTGAGTTACAATTTGTAAAACAAGCCTAAAAAACAAAATCAGCATCCATAAAATATTAAAAAGACAAATGGAAGCAAAAATTAAAACGGTGTCGGCCATTTTAAATGCGCCGGCACCTCATATGGTAGGTGATGGATTTAGGGTACATAATTTTTTCCCAAAAGGGTATAAAATTAAAATGAGTCCGTTTTTTATGCTGGATTACAATTCCAGGATAGAATTCTCTGCACGTAATGAGCCCAGAGGTGTAGGAGTTCATCCGCACCGTGGGTTTGAGACAGTAACAATTGCCTATTCCGGAGCAGTTGCACATCACGACAGTGCTGGTAACAGAGGTGTAATTTATCCTGGTGATGTTCAGTGGATGACTGCCGGAAGCGGGATCTTACATAAAGAGTATCATGAAGAAGGTTTCAGTAAAAGAGGCGGGGCTTTTCAAATGGTGCAGTTATGGGTGAACTTACCTGCAAAAAATAAAATGACTTCGCCAAAGTATCAGGAGGTAAAGCATAGTGACATTGCAAAATACAGGCTTGATGATGAGGCCGGGGTGATTGAGGTGATTGCTGGCGAATATAATAAGGTCAAGGGATCTGCAAGTACCTTTACTCCGTTAAACCTGCTTAATGCCCGCCTAAATAAAGGAGGTAAGGCATATTTTGATTTTCCTGCTGAGTACAATACTGGCTTTATGATTATAGAGGGCAGTGTAAAAATTAATGGAAATGAAATTGCTAAAACTGACCAGTTTGTTCATTTCAAAAATGAGGGCACTGCAATTGAAGCCGAAGCTTTGGAAAACAGCATAGTACTGATATTAAGTGGTGAGCCTATAAATGAGCCCATAGCCCAATACGGCCCATTTTTAATGAATAAGCCAGAGGAAATACAAGAAGCAATAAACGACTACAACCAGGGTAAGTTTGGATACCTTGATGAATAAAGTTTATTTTTCGATAAGGCATACGGCGTAGGCAACTACGCCTTCTTCTCTGCCAATAAAGCCCATCTGCTCATTTGTAGTAGCCTTTATTGAAATATCATCAACAGATATTCCGATTGCTTCAGCTATATTTTTTTGCATTTCGGGGATATGAGGATTAATTTTTGGCGCTTCGAGACAAAGCATAGCATCAATATTTCCTACCTGCCATCCCTTCTCTTTAAGAAGCTTTACACTTTCCTTAAGCAAGATGATGCTGCTTATTCCTTTCCACTGCGGATCTGTATTCTTAAAATGAAAGCCAATATCTCTTAAGTTTGCTGCACCTAATAGGGCATCACAAATGGCATGAAGCAAAACATCTGCATCAGAGTGACCAAAGGCCCCCTTATGATGTTCCAAATTTACTCCGCCTATTACAAATGGGTGATTATCTTTTAACTGATGCACATCGAACCCGAACCCTACTTTAATTTTCATTTGTTTAATTGTGTTGTTATATACTTTTATTTGGCATCACCAAAATTGAATAGTAATGTAAAACGTAATGTATTTGCCAATGGACTCTTTTGTGCATTGGCTGCCAGATAAGCAAAATCTATATTAAATACATTGTATTTTAACCCGGCACCGAGTGTAAAATACCTTCTATCTCCCTTTTGAGGATTTTCATAAAAATAACCTGCTCTTAGTGCAAACTGCTGATTGTACCAATACTCAACCCCGGCCGCGATGTTAATTTCTCTTAATTCTTCAGAAAAACCTCCTGGAGCATCACTAAATGACCCAAATATACCAGATGGTACCGAACGGTTAGGATCTTTACCTGCTATTATTTTGCCATTTTCATCATACCTGGGCTGCGTTGGTACAAGCAGCTTATTAAAGTCGAGAGCGAAAGTGAATTGATTGTAATCGTCAACCAAAAAGGTTGAGGCTGCTCCTATTTTAAAGTTTGTTGGCAGAAAGTTTTTTTCACCACCTTGAACATAGCTGATCTTTGTGCCGATATTTGAAATGTTTACTCCAGCTGAGATAATAGCATCTGATCCCAGAAAAACAGTTGGTTTTTTGTAGTATGCAGAAACATCAACTGCAATTGCTGAGCCTGCCTGAGTTTGTTGCCCAGCTGCAAACTGGCCTGACAACAGATTAGAATAAATATATCTTAAAGATGTTCCTAACGAAAACGAACTCCCAAATCTTCGGGCGTAAGTTACATCCCAGGCGAGTTCATTTGGGCTATAAACACCAAGGTCCTGCTGATTAATATCTACAAATTGTATTTCACCTAAAGAAAAATATCTAAGGGAGGTTCCAAGGGTGCTTTCGTCATTAAGTTTATAAAACCCGCTTAAATAGGCCAGATTAATATCAGGAACCAGACTTTTTAACCATGGGCTGTAAGATGCCGAAAAGCCGTATGGTTTATCAAGAAAAGCTAATTTAGAAGGGTTGATGCTCGTTGAATTTGCATCAGGACTAATTGCAACTCCGGCATCGCCCATGCTTCCAATCCTTGCATCGGGAGTAATTAACAGGAAAGGAACCGCAGTAATTATGTTATTAGGAGCGCTGCCATTTGTTTGGGTACCGGGTTGTACCTCCTGAGCAAACACGCCCATAGAAACTGCAACTAGAGAAAAAATGCCTAACGCAGTTTTTACTGAGTACCTTAAATTCATTCGTCCCGTATAATTATTACTGTCGGATGCAAGTTAACATAGTGTTTATTAATTTCAAAGTATTCCATAGGTTTACAACATTTTCTATCCTTAGATAATTTATTAGATCTTATAAAGAAAGATTTTTTTGGTTAGAACACCTTTTTTTGTGTAGTTTTAACATCTAGAGTAACTATTTGCGCAATCTAATGAAAAAATCATACCTATACTCGCTTGCATCTCTTGCACTTGTAGCCTCCCTTATGTCCTGTAAAACCAAATCAGGAACTTCTGACAAGACAGGACTAGCCTATAATAAAAAGGAATATGGAGGATTTCAGGTTAACAATAAATTCAAAAGAGGACCCGGTCCTGGTTTAGTTGAAATTGAAGGCGGTGTTTTTGTAATGAGTGGTAGCGCAATTAATGTTGCCGGACAAGAATTAAGCTCTTATAATCATAAAAGGGAAACAACTGTTTCTTCTTTTTATATGGATGAGACCGAAGTGTCGAACACGAACTGGCTGGAATACTTAAACTGGATAAGAACCAACTATCCAACTGATTACGAATATTACTACAACGAAATACCAGATACTTTGGTTTGGCGAAGACCATTGTCGTACAATGAACCTTATGTAGATAATTACCTGAGACATCCTGCCTATCAGGATTATCCTGTAGTTGGTGTTACATGGGAACAGGCTGAGCGTTATTGCGCCTGGAGAACTGATAGGGTGAACGAGTTACTGCTTCGTGATCAGGGTTATATGACCAGCTTTAAAGATATAAACGGTGATACCAGAAATGGTGTTGCTGCTGCAAGCTCCAGACCTACTGAACCTTTCAATACTGAAATTTACTTAAATGGACAGTATGACGATAAGGGTAAAAAGGCAATGAAAGATTTAAGCCCTACAAATGCCAAAACTGCTGATGCAGGTGCTAATGGGAATAAGGGCGCAACCAGAAATGTAAGACTGGAAGATGGTATTTTAAAACAACCTTATCGTTTGCCGACAGAAGCCGAATGGGAATATGCTGCTCTAGGTTTAATTGGCAATACAGAATACGAAAACATCCATGAGAATAAGATTTATCCATGGAATGGATTAGGTTTAAGCTCGGCAAAGAAAAAAACCCGTGGCTTAATATTGGCCAATTTTAAAAGAACAAAAGGCGATTATATGGGCGTTGGCGGTTCTTTAAATGATAAAGGAGGGTTAACAGTTCCTGTAAGATCTTATCTGCCTAATGATTTTGGCTTATATAATATGGCTGGGAATGTGAATGAATGGGTTGCAGATGTATACCGTTCTAAAACTTTTGAAGCTGCTGATGCATTTAATCCTTACAGGGGAAATTTTTATGAAGATAAAAAAGTAGCAGACCCTAATACAGGAAGAATAGAAAAAGATAAGCATAACCGTCCTGTTATGATTGCGGCTGTAACTGCAAGAAAGCAAACGTGGGCCGAGAAGCAAGCTGCAGCAAGTAAACCCGCAGATTCAGTAAACACTTACGCTGATCAAAGGGGATATAGAGATAAAGCAAATGATCTATATGGTGAAATTACACTTATCACAGATAAATCAAGGGTTTATAAAGGTGGGTCATGGGATGATCAGGCAATGTGGTTAAATCCTGCAACCAGAAGATTCCTTCAACAGGATGAATCAACTGCTGACATTGGATTCAGATGTGCAATGACTATGCTTGGAGCTTCAGAAATCAGGTCTATGGGGAAACCTCAATTTAAGAGTAGACCACAAAAGGCATTTAGAGGTAAATAGCCTATACAATATAAAACAAGAAAGGGAGCATTTTTGAATGCTCCCTTTCTTGTTTATTGAAATTGAATCAATAGTTCATTTTTCTCTACCTTATCTGCCTTGCTAATGAGAATTCTTTTAATAATTCCGGAGGCTGGAGACTTAATAACATTTTCCATTTTCATTGCCTCCAATACAATCAGGCTTTCCCCTTTGCTTACTTCCTGCCCTTCGGTAACCAGCACACTCAAAACCAGACCTGGCATAGGTGCCTTAATTTCACTAACCTTACCGGCCTGACCACTATCCATCCCCATTTGCTTAAGCAATTGATCGTACTGATCTTCCATATCTATGGTATATGTAGTTCCGTTTACCTTAATGATACTTGTTTTATCGGCCTTATTTTCATGAACCAGCTCAATGTTATACGATTTGTTATTGTATATAACATGGGTATGGGTATCACTTAGCGGTTTAGCATCTGCAACTACCTCTACTCCATTAACGCTCATTAAATCGTTGTTTATTTCGACATCAAAATTGTAATGCCCATTTACTCTTACCTTCATATCTATTGCGTTAATGCATATTGAATTAAATTTGCGCCCATTTTAAGCGCGCTAGATCGCTTTTCCTGAGTATCCCCAGGATAAGTACCATAATCCTCCCAGCCATTGCCTAAATCGCATTCATAAGTATAGTAACAAACAATGCGTCCTTCCCATATTAATGCAAAGCCCTGAGGTCTTTTATTGTCGTGTTCATGAATTTTGGGCAAGCCATCCGGGAACTTAAACTTTTGGCTATATATTGGATGATTGGCGGGTAACTCTGTAAATGTTAATTCGGGAAATACCTTCTTCATTTCCTTTCTGATAAACTTATCCAATCCGTAATTATCATCTATATGCAGGAAGCCCCCGCCTATTAAATATTTACGAAGATTATTTGCTTCAGCTGTGCTAAATACCACATTGCCATGCCCTGTTAGGTATACAAATGGGTAGTTAAATATTTCAGCGCTACCAACTTCAACAATTGCCTCCTGAGGAGCAAAGTTGGTTTGCAGGTTTTTATTACAAAAGTCAATAAGATTAGGAAGTGCGGTTCTGTTCGCATACCAGTCGCCACCACCATTATATTTTAATTTGGCTAATTTATACGTTGGCGAATGGAAGCCTGATAACAAAAAGATTATTCCAATAAAAAAGAGGGTTCTGAACTTCATCTATTTAAATAATTCACTTCAAAACAGGCAGCTAAAGCAGCGGTCTCTGTTCTTAGTCGTGTATTACCTAAAGTTAATGGTTTATAGCCATTTTGCAAAGCCAATTCAATTTCCTGAGGTGTAAAATCACCTTCGGGTCCAATGAGAATAGTATAATTCTGATGAGGCCCGGCAATCTGGCTAATGTATTGTCTGGATGACTCGTCTATGCAATGAGCGATCATCTTATTGTCTGCGTTTTCTATTTTCAGGAAATCGGAGAAGTTTATTTGAGGGTTAACCTTAGGATGATAAGCCTGCAGAGATTGCTTAACAGCAGAGGTAACTACTTTAACCAGGCGATCTTCTTTAACTACACGGCGCTCTGATCTGTCGCAGATTATTGGCGTAATCTCCTCAATGCCTATTTCGGTTGCTTTTTCCAGAAACCATTCTAACCTGTCGATGTTTTTAGTGGGCGCAACAGCAATGTGCAAACGATGATTCCGCTTATTGTAGTTATGGGTTGCTTCGAGTACCTTAAGTGTAACATTTTTCTTTGTCTGGCTTACAATTGCTGCTTTGTAAAGCCCTCCAACACCGTCAATAAGATAAACTTCTGATCCAATATTTAATCTTAAAACCCTTATACAATGTTTGCTTTCATCCTCATTTAAGACATATTCATCAGCAGTGATGTCTGGTGTATAAAAAACATGCATGAGATGGTAGATTAATGATTGTCGACCATATCACTTTTACTAATCACCAGCTCAAGTTTTATGGTTTCTATATTTTGTTCTGTTTTCTTTAAGATGGTAAATAAATAACCGTAACATTCTTCGCTATCACCCACCTCGGGTATCCTGCCGAATGCGTGAGAAACAAGACCTCCTACGGTATCAAAATCCTCGTCTTCAGGTAAATCATGAGGCAAGTGTTCATTTACATCATAAACCGTTGCGTAAGCATTGATGATGAATTCTGTATCTGATATTTTTTCGACTGTTGGCTTTTCCTCATCATACTCATCCTGTATCTCACCTACTATCTCCTCGACAATATCCTCAAGAGTTACCATTCCGGCAGTACCCCCAAATTCATCAATCACAATAGCAATTTGAATACGTTTTTGCTGAAGTTCACTTAGCAGATCATTTATCTTTTTTGTTTCGGGAACAAAGTATGGCTTTCTGATGATATCATTTAAAGACCACTCTTTATTATCCGCCAATAGAGGCAGGATGTCTTTTGCGTGTACAATTCCTATAATTTTATCAATTATATCATCGTAAACCGGCATTCTTGAATATCCTTCACCAATTATTGTTTCTACTACTTCCTGCTTAGGTGTAGATAACTCGATTCCAGAAATTTTAGTTCTTGGAACCATAATATTTTTAACAACACGCTCATTAAAGTCGAAAACATTCTTAATAAGTTCATGCTCATTGGTATCAAGCGCACCACTTTCCTTGCCCTGATCCAACAGGTAATACAGCTCTTCGGTACTATGTACTGATTCATGCCCGCCAACATTGGATATGCCAAACAACTTAAGAATTACATTGGCTAAACCATTCAGAACCCATATAAATGGCCTGAATAACCAATAAAATGCCTGAAGAGGTACGGCAATGAATAAAGTTGTTGCTACCGGTCTTTGTATTGCTACAGATTTTGGGGCCAGCTCGCCAAATACGATATGCATAACTGTAATAAACAGGAATGCAATAAACGTAGATATTGAGGTAATGTAAACCTCGGATAAATTAAAGTTAATCAACGCATCATGAACGATGTTGTGCATTACAGATTCGCCGACCCAACCTAATCCAAGAGAGGCAAGAGTAATACCCAGCTGTGTTGCGGCCAAATAACCATCAAGATGCTGGGTAATATATTTTGCGATATTAGCAACTCTACTTCCGGATTTAGCTTTAATTTCAATTTGTGAGGCCCTAACCTTTACAATTGCAAATTCTGCCGCAACGAAAAATCCGTTCAGCGCAACTAAGAAGAATGTTAAAAATATCTTGAGACCTTCCATTAAGAGTTTTTATTTCTAAACTTTTCGTCATACAGGGCTATACTTTCCTGAATGACTTTATGTGCATATCTAACACCTAACAGGTGTTCAATAGTCACCTTTTTTTCTTCCAATGCCTTATAGTCCTGGAAAAATTTAACTATTTCTTTCATTGTATGCGGAGGCAAATCAGCTAAATCATTAATATAATTAACCGACATGTCGTTTTTCGCTACTGCAATGATTTTATCGTCTTGTTCGCCATTATCTACCATATGCATTACGCCAATAACTTTCGCTTCAATTATTGATAATGGATAAACATCCACTGAGCATAATACCAAAATATCCAGAGGGTCATTATCATCGCAATAAGTTTGCGGAATAAAGCCGTAATTAGCGGGGTACATAACTGAAGAGAAAAGTACTCTATCTAATTTAATCAAATTAGACTCTTTATCTATTTCATATTTTGCTTTCGAACCTTTTGGAATTTCTATAATGGCATTAACAGTTTCCGGTAAATTTTCGCCTGGAGAAACGCTGTGCCATGGATGATGATCGTAATTACTCATTTTTTATTTTATTGTTCTGTATTTGTTGTTTCTTTATCTGTGTTACTTACCACTTTCTTTTTCACAAACGTAATGATAAGAGGAATGGTTGTAACAATAATAAAGCCTATAATTATATATAATAAATAATCTGTTATTTCTTTTTCAAATCTTTTACCCAGGAAATAACCCAGCAAAGTTAAGGAAGCTATCCATAATATTGCACCTGCAATGTTATATAATGCAAATCTTTTAAAATCAAGCTTAACAACGCCGGCAAAAATCGGAGCAAAAGTTCTGACTATCGGAACAAACCTGCCCATAATTAAAGCAAAAGCTCCCTGTTTATTGTAATATTCCTCGGCAGCTTTTAAATAACGTTTTTTAAAGAAGAAAGTATCTTTTCTGTGGTAGAGAACCGGCCCCGTCTTTCGGCCAAACCAATATCCCGTAAAATTACCTGAAATGGCTGAAATGCATAAACCTAGTATAAGTACATATATGTTTACATCCAGCTTTCCGGTGGCTACAAACATACCTGCAAGAAATAAAAGGTAATCGCCCGGCAGAAAGAAACCAAAAAACAAACCGGTTTCTGCAAAAATAACGAACATTACAACATAAAAACCACCTTCTTTAAGTAATTTCTCAGGGTCGATAAAATGCTGTAATGAGGTCCAGAAATCTTGCATAGTTCAATTACTCGTAAAACTACAAATAATTATCTAGAGAAATGGTTATATCAAGTTTAAAATTACTGAAGGATATACCCCTAAAAATAGCGTAATAATAACAGAAAAAACCAGAACTGCCTTGTATTGAACAGGGACTTCCAGTTCAATCTCATTGCCCTCTTTAAAGTACATGGCTATTATTACTTTAAAATAATAATAAAAGCCAACCAGCGCATTTAAAATAGCAAAAGCAACAAGAAGAATCTGATATTCGCCCATCACATTCAGGAACATTAAATACTTCCCGATAAAACCTGCTGTTAATGGTATACCTGCTAATGACAACATAGCTATAGTAAGTACCAGAGCAGTTAATGGATTTCGTTTGGCCAGGCCATTAAAACTATCGAAGTGATCATTTCCTGTTTTCTGTTTAACCATAATCAGGATAGCAAATGCAATAATACTTGCGAAAGTATAAGCAGCTGCATAAACCAATACATTATTTGCAGAGGTTGAAGACAAGGTAATTAATGAAAACAACAGATAACCTGCATGAGATATACTTGAGTAAGCAAGCATTCTTTTAAAGTTTTTCTGAAATAAAGCTGTTACGTTTCCAATAAATAGTGTTATACAAACAATTGCAATCAACGGCGGCAACCAGAAATCGTGTAATGGAGCAAATGCATCAGCAAACAAACGTAAAAAGGCAGCGAAACCAGCCGTTTTTACAACTGTTGACATAAAAGTTGTAATCAAGGTTGGCGCTCCTTCGTACACATCCGGTGTCCAGAAGTGAAATGGTGCTGCCCCAACTTTAAAGCTTAATCCAATCAACATCAGAATAACGCCAGGATAAAACATCGGCGAGATCGATTTATAATTACCAACTAAATACTGGTTAATCGTTTCCAAATCAAAAGAGCCTGTAGCTCCATAAATCAGGGTAATTCCAAACAACAGGAAACCTGTTGAAAATGCACCCATTAAAAAGTACTTCAAAGAAGCCTCGTTAGAGGCAAAATTACTTTTACGAATACCCGCCAGGATATATAAACAAACAGACATAATCTCGATGCCAATAAACAACATTGACATGTTCTTGTAGGATACCATAATTATGATCCCTGCGAGTGCAAATAGTATTAAGGTGAAATATTCAGCAATATTTTCACTATCAGACGCAAAATAGTTTTGTGTGAGCAGAAAAATAAATAATGTACCCAGGATTGTTATACCTGAAAAAGCTAATGCAAAATTATCCATCTGCATCATGCCGAAGTATGTTTGATTAGTGTTCCATGAAGTAGCTACAAGAGCCAGTGAAATAAGCAGTCCAATAAGAGTTATGGGTAATAATGCTTTTTTAGCCTTAAACAAACCTGCATAAAGCACTACTAAAGCTGTAACAGTAATTGTTATGATGATATTCATTTGCTTAGTTTACCGATGTTAATTTTTGTGTTACTTGTTCTATTAAATGCTGTACTGATGCTTCGGAAAGTTGCAATATTGGTTTTGGATAAACACCTAATACAATAATTAGTGCGCAGATAATGTATAATACTATTCTTTCAGAACCTTTTACATCTGTAAAGGTAATTGTTAAATCGTTCGTTTTTCCAAGCATAACATTCTGGTACATTCTGAACATATAAACAGCTCCGAAAATAATTGTTAATCCTGCAAAAACAGCTACCCAGATATTGTACTGATAAACTCCGATTAGTAACAGGAATTCTCCGATAAAACCATTGGTACCCGGCAACGCAACAGTTCCAAGAACTATAATCAAAGCAGTAATTGCCAGTACAGGTGCTTGTTTAGCAATTCCACCTAGTTCACTTATTTTATTAGTTTTTAAACGGCTTGAAATAATATCAAGAACAAAAAACAACCCTACAACGTTGATCCCGTGACTAAGCATTTGAATCATTGCTCCCTGCATGCCTTGTGTGTTCAGGGCAAAAATGCCTGCACTGATTAAACCAACGTGAGCGATGGAAGAATAGGCAACCAAACGTTTTGCATCTTTTTGTGTAAATGCTATAATTGAGGCATATACAATTCCTACAACCGACAATATAATGGCCACATGTCCCCAGTCCCGAACTCCAGACGGAACAATTGGCAGCAACCATCTGATAACGCCATAAATACCCATTTTAAGCATTATACCTGCCAACAGCATTGTACCTGCTGCAGGAGCCTCAGTATAAGTATTTGGTTGCCAGGTATGGAAAGGAAATACCGGCATTTTAATAGCGAAAGCAACAAAAAATGCCCAAAATATCCAGCACTGCTGTGTCGAATCCAAATTAAGGTTATAGAAAGCCTGGATGTCAAAATTATGCGCAGGGTTTTGTAAGTATAAATAAATTAAACCCAAAAGCATAAACAACGAACCGGCAATTGTATAAACAAAAAACTTCATGTTTACCTTAATACGATCTTTACCTCCCCAAACTGCACAGATAAAGTAAATCGGGATTAAAGCTGCCTCCCAACCAATATAGAATAAGAAAGCATCAAGTGATGTGAACACAATAAGTAATCCGCTTTGCATAAAAAGGATTAAGGCAAAAAATGCATTTTGGCTCTTATAGTTATGCTGATAGCTTGCCAATATGATTAACGGTATTAATACATTGGTTAATAATATTGTGATCATACTTATACCATCTACACCGGCATGAAAGCTTATTCCGAGATCATGAATCCATGAGTAGTTTACTACAAACTGAGTAGTAGCATCCGGGGTGAAATTGCATACCATTGCCAATGCTAATGCTAAAGAGACAATTGCTGAAACCAATGCTACATGCTTTGCTGCATTTCCGGAAAGAGCGGTAACCAAGGCGCCTAGCAATGGTAAAAATATAAGAAGTAGTAAAAGTTGTTCCATTATGTTTTCCTGAACGATCTTTTATAGAGATAAATAAGTATACAATAACAATGAGATGATGCCTACCACCATCATAAAAATATAAAACCCAACATTGCCGGATTGTATTAAGCGTAAGCCTTTACTTGCTTCGGAAGTTCCCCAACCAAAGCCATTAACAATTCCATCAACAATCTTATTATCTACAATTTTGTAGAAGAACACTGAAATTGCATCCAAAGGCTTTCTGATTAAGGCATCATATATCTCATCAAAATAAAATTTATTATAAGATAAGTTCGCAAGTACCGAACGCTTAGCCTCATCAGGGGCAGGTACATGGTTTTGTTTGATGTATTTCCCGTATGCAACCGCGATAGAGATAAGCACACCTACAACCGAAACCGTCATAAGGATATATTCAGTCGCATGATCAGGAGATTCACCGGTATGCTTAATTACCGGAGAAAGCCAATGTGACAGCCAATGATTTCCACCCAAAGCCTCTGGCACACCAATTATACCGCCAACGGCCGATAATACAGCAAGTACGATTAGAGGAACAGTCATCGATTTAGGTGATTCATGAATTTTTTCTTCAGCATGGTGAGTTCCGCGATATTTACCATAAAAAGTAAGGAATAGCATCCTAAACATATAAAATGCAGTTAGGAAAGCCCCAAATACTGCAATACCCCACATTACTTTATCGTGCAGGTACACATGCGCCAAAATCTCATCTTTAGAGAAAAACCCTGAAAAAGGAGGAAGTCCGGCTATAGCAATAGTACCGATAAGCATTGTAATAAAAGTTACTGGTAATTTTTTTCTTAAACCACCCATATGCCTCATATCCTGTTCATGATGCAGGGCATGTATAACAGATCCTGCACATAAGAATAATAATGCTTTAAAGAACGCGTGTGTGATAACGTGAAAGAATGCTCCATTATATGCCCCAACGCCTAAGCCTAAAAACATATATCCCAATTGCGACACTGTTGAATAAGCAAGCACTTTTTTGATATCTGTTTGAGTAAGGGCAATAATTGCCGCTACAATTGCAGTTGCAAGACCAACTATAGCAATTACGTGCTGAATTAATGGGGCCAAATCAAATATCAGATTAGATCTGGCAATCATGTAAATACCAGCTGTAACCATTGTTGCGGCATGTATTAATGCTGAAACTGGTGTTGGTCCGGCCATTGCATCAGGCAACCATGTAAAAAGAGGTAGCTGAGCTGATTTACCGCATGCACCTATAAACAATAATAATGCGATAAGTGCGATAGTAGTGTTTCCGGGAAGCATATTTGCTGCCTGAGGGAATATTTTAGAAAATTCTATACTTCCAAAAGTGGTAAAGATAAAAAATACACCCAGCAAGAAGCCCAAATCACCTATACGGTTCATTACAAAGGCTTTTTTGGCTGCAGAAGCATAGCTACTGTTTGTGTACCAGAAGCCGATTAGAAGGTAAGAACACAAACCAACTCCTTCCCATCCAATAAACATTACTATATAGTTTGAACCCAACACTAAAAGCAACATAAAAAAGATAAACAGGTTCAGGTAGCTAAAAAACTTACCAAAACCTTCGTCGCTGTGCATATATCCAATTGAATAAATATGGATAAGAAAGCCCACCCCTGTAACAATAAGTAACATTATAGCACTTAATGGATCTACAAGGAAAGATAAAGGGATATGTAAAGTGCCTGCATTTATCCAATCAAAAAGAAAAACTTCATGAGATTTATTTGCATCTGCACCCAAAGCCAGAAATATACCAACACTGATTGCAAAAGAAATAAAAATAACACTGCTTCCTATAAAACCAATTAGGCTTTTAGATAATGTGTTTCTTCCTAAACCATTGATTATAAAACCAATCAGAGGAATTAACGGAACCAGCCAAACTAAATCTATTATCATTTTCTATCTATACTTAATATTACCACTTAAGGCGATTCAACACATTTATATCTACCGATTGTGTATTTCTATACACCATTACAATAATACTTAGCCCTACAGCAACCTCTGCAGCAGCCAAAGCCATTATGAAAAACACAAACACCTGTCCGGATGGATCGTTGTTGTGTACCGAAAAAGCAGTTAGCAATAGGTTAACCGCATTCAGCATCAATTCAACCGACATAAATATAACGATTGCGTTTCTGCGGGTTAATACCCCAATAACGCCAATGGTGAAAATAATAGCACTTAGCCAGATGTAGTGGTTAAGTGGTACTCCCTGCAATTGTTGAGTCATGTTTTCCACTATACTTTTTCTTTTTTAGTTAACAATACCGCACCAACCATTGCTGAGAGCAATAAAATTGATGAAAGTTCAAACGGCAGCATGAATGGGCCAAACAATTCCTTACCCAGATTTTTTAATAAACCCAAATTAGGGTTTCTTAAAACAACCGGATCAGAAACAGCTGTAGCTTTTAATGACCCAACCAAGGTTACCACAAGGCAGCATCCGGCTATAACACCAACTACTTTTACTGCCCCCGACTTTAGTGGTTCATTATCTTTATTGAGGTTCAGTAACATCAGAACAAAAAGGAATAGAACCATAATTGCTCCCATGTAAACAATGAAATTTACTACCGCCAGAAACTGTGCATTTAACAGGATGTAGTGAACCGTAAATGTGAAGAAAGTAACAATCAGATAAAGCACACTATGCACCGGGTTCTTTGAAAAAATAACCATCAGTGAAAAGAATACGCTTAATGTTGCTACAAAATAGAATACTGAAGTACCCATTATCTATGTTTAAACTGTTTAAAATTACTTTTTATTCAATGGTTGCTCTACCAATTTATCTTTACCGTAAATAAAATCTTTAC
>Ga0157371_10001605_pt1 | contig 23183 bp, 20 predicted proteins | sample C45metaG_FD_113462 | JGI IMG/M metagenome (GOLD analysis project Ga0157371, IMG submission 113462) | Corn rhizosphere microbial communities from Kellogg Biological Station, Michigan, USA - C4-5 metaG | ecosystem: Host-associated > Plants > Roots > Rhizosphere > Soil | place: USA: Michigan...
CAGTGCGACAATACCCCCTGGGGTGTTGAACTATGCAAAAGGTTAGGTTCTGAAAACTTTAAATTGCTTTATGACATTTACCACATGCAGATAGATGAAGGGAATGTAATCAGTACTATAAAAAATAATCATCAATACATCTCACATTACCACACTGCTGGTGTACCTGGAAGAAATGAGATTGATGAATCTCAGGAGCTATTTTACCCTGCCATTATTAAAGCTATTGTAGCAACCGGTTTCAAAGGTTATCTTGCTCAGGAATTTATCCCTAAAAGCAAGGATCCTATAAAATCATTACGTGAAGCTGTAAATATTTGTGATGTATAATTCAAAAACTATGAATTCTAGAAGAAATTTTATTAAGCAGGCAGGTATTGCCGTTGCAGGTGCAGCGTTATTGCCATCTTTTGCATGTAGCAGCACTCCAGCGGCTGGCGCTCGTCCAATCGGGTTACAGCTTTGGACTTTAAGAGAACTATTACCTAAAGATGTTAAAGGCGTAATAGAGAAAGTAGCAAAAGCCGGCTATAAACAAGTTGAGACTTATGGCTATACTGCTGATGCAGGATTTTGGGGTCTGGATGCCAAAGCATTTAAAAGCTTACTTGATGCCAACGGATTAAACGCTCCTAGTGGTCACTTCGGCTTAGATGGATTTATTAAAAGTGGTAATCTGGATGAAGTTAAACCTTTAATTGAGGGTGCTTTAACTTGTAATATGGAATACCTAACCTGTCCGTATCTTGATGCATCATTAAGACCCGATGCTGACGGCTATAAAAAAGTAGCAGCAAGGTTAAATGAAGCAGCAGAATTATGTGCAAAGTCTGGTTTACAACTTGCTTATCATAATCATAACTTTGAATTTGAAAAACAAGGAGACACTACAGGCTACGAAATCCTGCTTCAGGAAACAGACAAGAAAAATGTTCAGTTTGAAATGGACCTGTACTGGGTTGTAAGATCCGGAAATGATCCTCTTGCATTATTTGCTAAGCATCCTGGCCGTTTTGTAATGTGGCATGTAAAGGATATGGATAAGGCTGATAATACCCTTAACACAGAAATAGGAAGTGGTAAAATAGACTTTAAGAGCATCTATAAGCACGCTAAAGAATCAGGCCTTAAACACTTAATTGTTGAGCAAGAGAATTTTTCAAAGGATCCTTTTGTAAGCATTAAGCAAAGCTTTGATTATGTGAATCGCGAACTGGTTTAAGAAGATATATCTTAACAACAAAAGGGAAGTGGTTTACAAAAATCACTTCCCTTTTTTGTTTATAAGTCCCAAGCATTGCAGAAACATTTAGTTAATGCTGAAATATTTCCCATCTTTGGGAACTTATTAAACATAAAACCTTAATAATTAATTAAAAACAAGTAAAAAACAATTAGAAAAAAATGAAAATTGCAGTAGTTGGCGCCACCGGTCTGGTAGGCACCGTAATGTTAAAAGTATTAGAAGAGCGTAACTTCCCATTAACTGAATTGATCCCTGTAGCATCTGAAAAGAGTGTTGGTAAGGAAATCTCATTCAAGGGTAAGAAATATGCTGTTGTAAATATGGAAACTGCAATTGCAATGAGACCAGATATCGCATTGTTTTCTGCAGGTGGTGGTACTTCATTAACTTATGCTCCTCTTTTTGCAGAGGCTGGTACAACAGTAATCGATAATTCTTCGGCATGGCGTATGGATCCTTCAAAAAAACTGATCGTTCCTGAAGTTAATGCAAATGAACTGTCTATTGATGATAAAATCATTGCAAACCCTAACTGTTCAACTATACAAATGGTAGTGGCATTAAAACCACTTCATGATAAATATAGAATTAAACGTGTTGTAGTTTCTACTTATCAGTCTGTTACCGGTACTGGTGTAAAAGCTGTTGAGCAACTAATGAATGAGCGTAAAGGAATTACTGACGGGCCAATGGCTTATGCTTACCCTATCGATTTAAATGTGATCCCTCAAATTGATGTGTTTACAGACAACGGATACACTAAAGAAGAAATGAAAATGATTCTTGAAACACGTAAGATCATGGGCGATGACAGTATCAAAGTTACTGCTACAACAGTGCGTATCCCGGTTATGGGTGGTCACTCTGAATCAGTTAACATAGAATTTGAGAACGATTTTGACCTTGCTGATATAAAAGATTTATTAACTAAAACTGAAGGAATTATTGTTGTTGATGATACAGCAAACCTTAAATACCCTATGCCTAAAGATGCTCATGAAAAAGATGAAGTATTTGTAGGAAGGATCAGACGTGATGAGTCGTTACCAAACACGCTAAATATGTGGATTGTTGCCGACAACTTACGTAAAGGTGCTGCTACCAACGCTGTTCAGATTGCAGAATTCCTGGTAAGAAAAGAACTGATATAAAATATCTGTAAAAAACGTTAGTGATGTAGAAATAGCTCGATTGCTATTTTTACATCACTTTTTTTTTAAATGCCTATGCTAAAGAAATTTTTCCTTTTACTGTTCTTATTGTCTCAAAGTATTGTTTATGCGCAAACTCCTGCGCAAAAACTGGAGCGTGCCTTTAATAATTTCCTTACCGACCCGCAAGCAAAATATGCATTAACATCTTTGTGTGTACTGGATGCCAAAACCGGACAAACCATCTTCAGTAGAAACGAAAATATAGGTATAGCTACAGCTTCTACATTAAAGACTATTACCTCTGCTACTGCATTTGGCTTACTTGGTAAAGATTTTCAATACCAGACAACTCTGGCATATAGTGGTGCAATTAGTTCTGATGGCACATTAAAAGGAAACCTGATTATTGTTGGCGGAGGAGACCCAACACTGGGTTCATGGCGATATGAAAGCAGTAAAGAGGGAGTTGTTTTAAATCAATGGGTAAACGCCATTAAAGCTGCCGGAATTAAAAAAATTGATGGAAAGGTTATAGGCGATGATGGTTTATGGGGAAGTCAGACCACCCCTGACGGATGGATTTGGCAAGACATAGGCAATTATTATGGTGCAGGAGCTTCTGCACTTAGCTGGAGAGAAAACCAATTTGACCTTCATTTAAGGGCAAATAGAGCCGACAGAACTGTAACTGTTTTAAAAGTCGTACCTGAAATGTCCTACATTAAGTTTGTAAATGAACTAAAGGCAGGAGCTGAAGGCACCGGAGACAAGGTTTACGCTTATTTACCTCCACTTGGCAATACGGCGTATTTAAGAGGCAGCTGGGCTATTGGCATTTCAAAATCTGGTGTATCAGCAGCACTACCCGACCCTGCTTTTGATGCAGCCTTTAGGTTACAGGACACTTTACAACGCATAGGCATACGCGCAACAGAAACGCCTACAACAGCCAGACAATTAACTGCTGAACAAAAACCTATGCCGGTAGTAACTCAAAAACTATCAACAATAAGCTCCCCTAACCTAAGCGAAATAGTATACTGGTTCAATAAAAAAAGTGTGAACTTGTATGGAGAGCATTTATTAAAAACTATTGCCTGGAAGTCGGGCAAAGAAGCTACCACACAAAATGGTGCCGCTACTGAAATTAATTACTGGTCAGCGAAAGGAATAGATAGCCGTGCTTTAAATATTCTGGATGGAAGCGGTTTATCGCCGAGTACCAGAGTTACCACTGCTGCAATGGCAAGCGTTCTGTTTCAAAGTCAAAAAGAAAGCTGGTTTCCTGCTTATTATGAATCTTTACCTGAAAACAATGGTATGAAACTTAAAAGTGGCAGTATTAACGATGTTTCGGCATATGCCGGATATTATACCGATAGGAACGATAATAAATATATTATTGTAATAAACATAAACAACTATTCCGGTTCCGGAATCAGTAAAAAATTATTCAGGGTTTTGGATGCCCTTAAGTAAAGTGATAAATTGCAGCAATTATGAAAAACACCCTTTACCTGCTCCTTTTAAGTCTTTTAAGCATTCCTGTCTTCGGTCAGTATGCCATTTCAAATACCGAAGCAACCACAGAAACCATTGCTATAGTAAACAATGCCCCTGATATTGCAATTATACCAGAGCCGGTATCTGTTATAAAAAGTGAAGGATATTTTATACTTCCCTCAAATGTAGTAATCCAGGCTCCGGCAACACCAGAGCTAAAACAGGTGATTGCTTTTTTACAGGAAAGACTATCTATTCCTACCGGAAACTATGTTGCGGAGGTTAGTACACCATCAGCAAACCCAACTATTAACCTCATTCTAAATGAAAAAGTAAATTCGGCATTAGGAAAAGAGGGTTATCAATTATTGGTAACACCTAATCATATTACTATTAAAGCTAACAAACCAGCAGGTTTATTTTATGGTGTCCAGAGTCTTATTCAGTTATTTCCTAAAGAAATTGAGAGTAAGGAAGTCGTTGAAAATATAGAATGGAAAGCACCCTGTGTAGAAATAACTGATTATCCCCGCGTTGGCTGGAGAGGTTTAATGTTTGATGTTGCCCGTCACTTTTTTACCAAAGCAGAAGTAAAACAGTATATAGACGCCATGGTACGCTACAAATACAACATCCTGCATTTACACCTAACTGATGATGAGGGTTGGAGAATTGAAATAAAGGGATTACCCAAACTAACTGAAATAGGTGCCTGGAATGTAAAAAAAGTAGGCGAGTTCGGGAATTTTTTCCCTCCCGCTGCTGATGAGCCTCGTAATTATGGCGGCTTTTACACTCAGGATGACATAAGAGAACTGGTACAATACGCTAAGGACAGGTTTGTAGATATAATGCCCGAAATAGATGTTCCGGGACACAGTTTAGCTGCAATTGCTTCTTATCCTGAACTATCATGCACACCAGGTGCAGAGAACTATCGGGTGCGTTCGGGCGAAAGAATTATGGACTGGTCAAGAGGTGCCCCTCCTATTGCTTTGGTAGATAATACACTGTGCCCTGCTAATGAAAAAGTTTACAGCTTTTTAGATACTGTAATTACTCAGGTTGCACAATTGTTCCCTTTCGAATACATCCACATGGGGGGAGATGAAGCACCGTTTAATTTTTGGGAAAAGAGTGACAGTATTAAAGCTTTAATGAAAAAAGAAGGCTTAAAAAACATGCATCAGGTTCAGGGTTATTTTGAAAAACGTGTGCAAAAGATAGTAGAATCAAAAGGAAAGAAATTTATGGGTTGGGATGAGATTCTTGACGGAGATATGCCACAAAACACTTCAGTAATGAGTTGGAGGGGTATGAAATACGGGATTGAGGCTGCCAAAAGGAAACACGAAGTGGTGATGAGTCCTACTACGTATGCTTACCTGGATTATATGCAGGCTGATGTCATTACAGAACCCAAGGTATATGCTTCATTAAGATTAAGTAAATCTTACGAGTTTGACCCTATACCTGCTGGTGTCGACAAAAAATACATTAAAGGAGGACAGGCAAACCTATGGACTGAACAAGTTTATAATATCCGTCAGGCAGAGTATATGACCTGGCCAAGAGGTTTGGCAATAGCAGAATCTGTTTGGTCTCCTATTGAGAAGAAAAACTGGAATAATTTCTTTAACCGCGTTGAACAACATTTTAAAAGGCTCGACGTAGCTGAAACAAAATATGCTCCCAGTGTTTATGATCCTATATTTAGCGTAAGCAGATCGGCAGATAAGCAGCTTATGATTGAATTGAGCACAGAAGTACCAGGGCTTGATATTTACTATAGCTTTGACAATTCATTTCCCGATCGTTTTTATCCTAAGTATACAGAAAAGCTATCGCCTCCTAAAGATGCCACTACACTTAAAGTGATTACTTACAAAGGAAAACAACCGGTAGGCAGAATGCTTTCTATGCCGGTTGATGAATTAAGTAGAAGATCTAGAAAATAAGATATTGAGATACTTTGTCCATATAGGCTATAATGGCCTGCATTATAACGGCTGGCAAAAGCAACCCGGGGTATTAAACGTACAGGGTGTACTCGAAAAAGCGCTAACACAGGTGCTAAAAACCCCCGTTTTTATTATAGGTTGCGGGCGTACAGATGCGCATGTACATGCCAGTCAGTTCTTTTTTCATATGGATATTGAAGATGAATGGGATTTTGACCTCTTGTTCAGGCTAAATAAGCTCTTGCCTGCAAATATTGCCATATTTGACATCATAGCAATGGACGGCTTACAACATGCACGATTTGACGCAGTACTTAGGTCTTACGACTACTTTATCCACACCTATAAAGACCCGTTTCTTAATGGCCTAAGCTCATTTTATTTATTAAAAGATCTCCATTTTGATAAGATGAAACAAGCGGTTGATGTACTTCCAAAATACAAAGATTACAGAGCTTTTTGTACCAGCCCCGACAAATACGAACACACTCTCTGCAATGTTATGGAAGCAAATCTGGCAGTAGACCCCTCGGGCGACAAGTTACGCTTCCATATCTCTTCAAATCGCTTCCTGAGCAAAATGATCCGCATCATTATGGGACAGGTTTTAAAAATAGGAAGAGGAGTTTTAAGTGTAGACGAATTCGAGAATTACCTTTTTACAAAACAGACTCCGGCTTTAATTACCCCTGCTCATCCCCAAGGGTTATACTTATCAAAGGTCAGTTATCCATACTTAAATTTGCCTCGCAGAACCGCTTTTTCAGCTATTTTACAGAATCACGCCGACCTTTCCTGGAAAACATTATAAGGTATTGATTGTTAATATTTTGCTATTGATTATTAAGTTAGAATTAGTTAGCTTTAATAGACCAATATAAAAATAGGAGGCATTATCATGACTGTTATTCAAAAAATCGAGCGCTGGGGTGATGTACATCATGCCAAATGGCTAGACATTATCCGTATTGCTTTAGGTATTCTCATTTTTAGCAAAGGCATTGCAATTGTTAGTAACAGTGCTGTGCTTCAGGACCTGTTACTACAGAATAACGTATTTGGTTTTTCTGGAATGATGGCGAGTTTAGCCGTTCACATTGTCGGGTTTGTACATTTAGTTGGGGGCCTTTTAATTGCTATTGGGCTGCTTACCCGATTTGCATCCGTTATACAGATCCCAATACTACTGTGCGCCGTTTTTTTTGTAAACCTGGCACATGGTTTTTCAGCTCTGAATTCTGAATTGTGGCTTTCCATTATTGTATTGCTATTATTAGTTTTATTTTGGGTTGTTGGATCTGGCCCCTATTCGGTAGACCACTCTATGAAAAAGAGACAAGATATTAATAGATAAACGTATCTTTCGGCATATTTTATATGCATGAAAAGACTCTTGCTTGCCGCATTACTATTATACACTTCGCATAGTTTTGCGCAAGACCCTACATTTGCCTATTTTGAACTTACACGAAAAGGGTTCAACGAAAAGAATGCACTCAAAACCGCAGCTTTTGTGGAGCAGTATTGGCGTTTGCCCGGCAACAAAGGGTTTAACGAGAGCATTTATTATGTAGAAAACCTACTAAAAGAAGCCGGATTTGTACAGGAACAAAATGACGAAGCGGAAGGCTTATTAACCTACCGCATGGAAAAGCGTCCCATGAAACGAAATACATGGGAGCCGGTTAATGCTGCAATAAGTATTGAAGGGGAACATGAACCGCTTTTGGAGTTTAAAACAAATCGTAATATGATTACAATAAACTCGGCTTCAACCCCTCCCGGTGGCATTACGGCCGAGGTAATCTACGTAAATCCCACAGAGATCAGCTCAATTGAGGATAAGGATGTTAAAGGTAAAATTGTATTTTCTGAAATTGGCTCGGGCAGATTATTCAATGTAGCCATCAATGCCGGGGCTTTGGGAGTTTTAGGGTATGCTATGCCTGCTTACACTCAACCTGAAAAACATCAAACTTCAATTCAATTTTCCGGAATTAATAATCCCGACAATAATGGCTGGGCTCTTAATCTTTCATTTAAGGCTAAGGAACGCTTAAAGAAGGCATTAGCAAAAGGCCCCGTTAAACTTAACGTTACAGTACAAACCAACAGTTATCCTTCTGAAGAGTTAACCATAGTTGCTAACATAAAAGGGAAGACCAACCCAAATGAACGTTTTGTATATAGTGCTCATGTTCAGGAGCCAGGGGCAAATGACAACGCATCGGGCGTTGGAACATTAGCCGAAATGGCAAGGCTCTCGGCCTCACTGGTAAAATCAGGAAAACTAACCCCTCAAAGAACTTTAACATTTTTATGGGGCGACGAAATTGTATCAACCCAAAGATATATCAACGAGAATAATGAAAGAGCCAAAGGAATTATGTGGGGAATGAGTTTGGATATGGTTGGCGAAAACACAGAGAAAACAGGAGGATCTTTTCTTGTAGAAAAAATGCCGGATCCTTCAGCAATTTGGACAAGAGGCAATGATAAACATTCGGAATGGGGTGCCGGTGATGTAAAAGAAAAAGACCTTTTCCCTCATTATTACAATGATCTGGTAATGAAAATCTGTACCGATCAAGGTAAACATGCAAACTGGAAAGTCAATTACAATCCTTTTGAAGGTGGCAGCGATCATACACCTTTCCTGAAAAGTAAAATTCCCGGCCTATTAATGTGGCATTTTACAGATGTTTTTTACCATACTGATAACGACAGGATCGATAAGGTATCTGCTGTAACCATGAAGAATGTTGGCATTAGTGCTTTAACTACCGCCTATTTACTTACAACTGCAGATGAGAACACGGCATTATATACCATTAATGAAGTAAAAGCTGCCGCTTTAATCAGGTTAAAAACAGAATTTGACTTAAGCAAGCAAGCCATAAATAATAGAACATCTAACCTTTCTCAAGAAGGGCATATCATATCAACCTGGGGGAAATATTATACTGATGCTTTGGCTACCATTTCTTCAATACCTGTAAAAACCGAAACAACAAGAATAGGCTCGGCAATTAAGTATGCTGTATTGGAAGTAGAAAAACAAACCAATCAATATCTGGAAGATTTAAAATAACTGAGCTACAGCCTTATCGGGGGTTAAGTTTATTCCTTCAATACTTAAAGTAGCACGCTTATAGAAGGGATTTCTCTCCGCCAGCTTCGACTCTATAAAACCAATCAGTTGCTCCTCATTCATATCTTTTAACAGAGGGCGCTTCTCTTTACCTTTTTCTAATCTCTTGGCTAAGGCAATCGGTGTCATTTCTATATAAAGTGTTGTTCCGTTATTATTCATCCAATCCATGTTATCAAAATAACAAGGGGCTCCCCCACCTGTTGCAACTACGCAGTTTTCAGGATAATTATATTCTTTAAGAACTTTGCTTTCAAGAGCTCTGAAAGCAGCCTCTCCATGACTTGCAAAGTAATCTCCAATATTGGAACCTACTTCGTTTTCCAGCACATGGTCAAGATCTATAAAATCATAACCTAACTTTACGGCTAGTTTTTTACCGAAAGTACTTTTACCGCATCCCATAAATCCAATCAGAAATATCTTCATTCTTAAGCCAATTTTACCCTTGGATCAACAAAGGCATATAATATATCCACAAAAATATTAATTACTACAAAAACAAAGGCAATAAAAAGTATGGAACCCATCACCACCGGAAAGTCCGACATTTCCAGTGCACTCACAGTTGTGCGTCCTAAACCATTATAACCAAAAATATATTCAACAAAAAACGAACCTGCCAGTAACGAAGCAAACCACCCCGAAATGGCGGTAATAACAGGATTTAAGGCATTTCTGAGTGCATGTTTGTAAATGATTGCATTTCTACCCAAACCCTTGGCCCGCGCGGTTCTAATGTAGTCCTGTGCTAAAACATCCAGCATTGCACTGCGCGTAAGTTGGACAATAATAGCCAGAGGCCTTAACCCCAGTGTTAGCATTGGCAGCCACAGATTTTTCCAGGTGGTCACCTCTCCCTCAAATGGGTCATAGCTGTACAAGCTGCCAGACATATTTAATCCGGTATAATCGCTAAGTACAAAGCCAAAAAGCCATGCTATAATAATCCCTGCAAAAAAAGAGGGAGCCGATATTCCCAAAATAGCAAACGCATTAGCCAGCTTGTCAATCCAGCTATCTTTATGCACAGCAGATAGCACTCCTAAAAAAACTCCTATTATTGTAGCAAATATCATAGCCGTAAACGCTAAAATAAACGTATTGGGAACAGTTTCAGTAAGAATGGTTGTAACATCACGCTTAGTTTGATAAGAGCGTCGTAAATAAGGCCATTTAAGGGCAACCACATCTTCACCAATAGAAAACAGCTTTATATAGTGGTACTTATCTTTGATTCCCTTATTATTATCATGCAAGCCAATTGGCGAAAGATCGTTTAAATAAAGAAAGAATTGTTCCGGTTTGGATCTATCCAGGCCAAACTCTTTACGAACAGCTTCTAATGACTGTACGTCAGATCGCTGACCCATGGTCATTCTTGCCGGATCTCCGGGCAATACGTTAAACAATACAAAAACCACTACAATTACGCCCGCCATAACGGCAAATCCATAAATGAATTTTTTAAAGGCGTATTGCAACATGATTATTTAGCAAAATACATTTTAGTAAGTTCGTCAAAAGAAGGGACATTATTATAATGCCATTTATTAATTACAACACCATTTTTTAACAAAAGTACACCAGGGTTTGCCCTAACCATACTTTTTAAAGGAACAGCATCAGCATAAAATATCTCGCTAAACAATTTCATTCTTTTGCTGTAGGCATCTGCGTCCTGTGCTGAGCTGGAAGTTAACAATACCGATCTGATATTGAATTGCTCAGTTGCATTTAATGCAAGAGCATTTATTTTGGCCATACCTTCCTCATTAGAATCTTTTAAATTGTAGGCTACAATTACAAGGTTGTAATAAGGATTTTCTATCAGCTCTTTTGTATAATCAGTGCCCGAAGCATCAGTTATTTGCAGGTCTTTTATTTTAGGTTCGTAACCCTTTTTAATCAGTTTACTTTCCGGATCTCCAATAATTTCCCAGTTATCATCCTTCCAGATTTCTGTTTTCAGGTAATCTTTATCACTCATCACCTTAGTTTCACCTGTTTCTTTATTCTTCATGTTATACATGATTAAATATTCATCAGGTTTTGCCCCTGCCGGTATCTTCATCAGCTCAGGTAAGCTGGCGCCCACCTTATACGGAAGAAAATCTAATATTGGCAATCTGCTATAGGTAAACTGACTAAACATTAGCGAAAAAGTAAGTACAATAGCAAATAAAGCACTTTGCCATCCGGCATGGTTAGTAACAGGATTTATCTTGTCGCGGTTTCTGAATAAAAAAACAATCATCACCAGTAAAACAAGATCTTTAGAAAACGATTGCCAAGGTGTTAATGGTATGGCGTCTCCAAAACAACCACATGAGGTTACAACTTTAAATGCTGCTGAAACAAAGGTTAGAAATGTGAAGAAAACAATAACTACCAATAAACCGGTGGTTACCTGCTTACGCCAAAAACCAAAAAGCAATAAGGCGCCCAGCACAATTTCGAACACACAAAGCAGTATTGCAATTCCGGTAGCCATACCACTAAGAAACGGCATATGAAATACCTCAAAATACTCCTGTAGCTTATAGCCAAACCCAAGCGGATCGTTTGCTTTTATTAACCCTGAAAATATAAAGAGGATACCGACAAATATCCTGCAAAAGTTTAGTGCCGCTTTATTCATTGTGTACCTGCTATTTTACGCCCAACTTAATTAAAGCAAAAACAGCATAATTTAACATATCCTGATAATTTGCATTTACTCCTTCAGAAGCAAGGGTATGCCCCGAATTGTCTTCTATTTGTTTTACCCTTAATATTTTCATTAAAATCAGATCTGTTAAAGAGCTGATACGCATGTCTCTCCAGGCCTCACCATAGTCGTGATTTTTGGCAAACATCAGGTCTTTAGTGCCATTTACCTTTTCATCAAAAAGCTTCTCTACTCTTTCTACGCCCAGTTCATATGGATCATCTTCTCCAAGTTCAAGTTGCATCATTGCAATTGCACAATAGTTAATAATCCCTATGTATTCAGAAACCACATCTTCTCCTACTTTAGATACCTTCTTTTCTTCCAGCGTACGGATTCGCTGTGCTTTAATAAAAATCTGGTCTGTTATAGAAGCCGGCCTTAGTATTCGCCATGCTGTTCCATAGTCGTTTGTTTTCTTTAAAAAAAGCGATTTGCAAACCGCTATTACCGAGTCAAATTCTTGTGAAGTGTTTGTTGCCAAAACGATTAAAATAATAAGTTTACATCCGTTTTAATACAGTATTCTAATTGAGTAAAATCATTTAAAGATTTTATCTAAGTTTGTATTCAAACAATGGCTAAAGATACATTTTTAAACCGAAAGACTACACTAAACGTCAAAGGCAAACTGACGGATATAAGTGCTCCATGTGTAATGGGCATCCTTAATCTGACCCCGGACTCTTTTTACAATAACAGCAGGGCCGGTTCTTTAGACGATGCATTGCAAAGAGCGGAAGCCTTTCTGAAAGATGGGGCTAAGTTTATTGATATAGGAGCATATTCCTCTCGTCCTGGCGCAGCAGAAGTGAGTCCTGATGAAGAGTTAAAAAGAATAGTTCCGGTTGTAGAGGCTATCACAAAAAAGTTACCTGAAGCAATCATTTCTATTGACACATTTAGAGCCAGAGTAGCGAAAGAAAGCATAGAAGCAGGTGCCCATATTATAAATGATATCGCATCGGGCGATATGGATGAAGCCATGTTTGAAACCGTTGCTGCGCTTCAGGTCCCATACATTATAATGCATATGAAGGGAACACCTCAAACCATGCAGCAACAAACAGAATACAAAGATCTTGCGTTAGACATTACGGATTATTTTTCCCTAAAACTTGCAGAATTACAGAAACTGGGTGTAAAAGATATCATTCTGGATCCCGGATTTGGGTTTGCAAAAACTTTAGATCAGAATTATCAGTTGTTAAATCAGCTTCAGGACTTTAATATCTTTGAGCTCCCTCTGCTTGTAGGCTTTTCAAGAAAATCAATGATCTATAAATTCCTTGGCCTGACCCCGCAAGAAGCACTTAACGGAACATCCGTATTGAATACCATAGCTCTGCTAAAAGGGGCAGGCATTTTGCGTGTTCACGATGTGAAAGCTGCATTAGAGTGTATTGCTTTAGTCCAAAAGACGCAGCAACAATAAAAATCCATAACTTGGCAATAATGAAAGGCTTAGAATTTGATTTCTTAAAAGTAACAGTAACAGATGCAGTCGACATTATTCTTGTCGCTTTAATCATCTATTATATCTATAACCTGATTAAGAATACCCTGGCGGTAAACCTATTGTTAGGTATGGTAATCATATTGGTAATACACTGGGTTGTAGATGCATTAAAGATGAATTTACTATCCACCATCATTAACCAGTTTATGAGTGTGGGTATAATAGCCCTCATCATTATTTTCCAGCCAGAGATCAGGCGTTTCTTATTACTCATAGGGAAAAACACATTTCTGCAGCAAAACAAAGCATGGTGGGGTTATCTCTTTGGAAGTAAAAATATTGAGCGCGACAATTTAGTAAGGATAAAACCCATTATCGATGCTTGCAAAAGCATGAAAAAATCCAGAACTGGAGCTTTAATTGTATTTGTAAAGTTTTACGACGATCAGCTTTTTGCCAATAGTTGTGAGATAATAGATTCAAAAATATCAAAGCGATTGCTTGAAAGTATCTTTCAAAAATACAGCCCACTCCATGATGGCGCTGTTGTTATTGCAGAAAATAAAATCAAAAGCGCCAGTTGCATCCTTCCTTTAACAGATAATGATAAATTACCACCTCAGTTTGGTCTTCGTCACCGGGCCGGAATTGGTGTTTCCGAAACTACTGATGCTGTTGCTGTAATAGTCTCAGAAGAAACCGGCGAGATTGCTTATGCAAAACAAGGCCGTGTAAGAATGAATGTATCGTTTGGAGAATTAGAGAAGCTTCTAAATAAAGATTTTTAAATTAAGTGATCTGTTCATGGGCTGGAACAAATTGCGCTGAAGGGCGCAAATGATTCCTAGGCCCCATCTCAGACACTGAATTTAAGGGAAATAGCATGATGCAATACTAGATAACCCTCCTGCTTTACTTAAAAATTACCTTCTTCGTTAATATTAATGACATGGATTAGCTGACCTAATGCGGTAAGAGAAATGTAGTCTCCCTGCTTTACTTAAAAATTACCTTCTTCGATAAGGCCTAGGCGCTGTTGCTTTTCGCAACAGATGCCAGACTTAGAGAAGAACGGTTATTTTTTTCCCTTTAATCTTAAACCTCACAAAACCCGTATTCTCTAATGACTTTAAAGTCGCCGAAATATTATCAAACCTTGAAACCGACAGACTAAACAATTCCTTACTTACATTTTTACCTGAATAAACTATTTCAACATCATACCATCTTGAAATACTTTTCATTATAGTTTCAAGAGTTGCATCTTCAAAAAGAAACAGGCCGTTTTTCCATGCAACCGCTTCTTTAATATTTGCAGGAACGATATCCAAACTATCCTTTTTGTTTACAGATTGTTCACCAGCTTTTATAATATTATTATAATTGATTTTACCAACCCCTTCGAGCAGCGTGGTTTTTATCACCTGATCATCAGGGTAACCGGATATATTAAAGCGTGCAGCCTCAACCTCAACCCTTTGTTTTCCTGAAATCACTATAAACGGGGCATTTATGGGCGTAACCTTAGCAACTTCGAAATAGCCCTCACCACTCAGCTCCACTTTACGTTCCTTATTTCTGACAAAAGATGCCGGATACGTTAATTTAGATGCTGCATTTAACCAGACTTTAGTGCCATCGGGCAAACGAACCTGATATTGGCCTCCCAAAGGAGTTTCCAGACTGTTAAAGCCAACATTTACCAGCGTATCAGAACCAGGCGCATTTTCATGCACTGCATAAGTAATTTGTCCGCTTCCCGTCCTCACTATGCTTGATCCCGACTCCTCTCCCAGAATTCCATCAGGCGCAGCATCCAGACTAATTTTTTTACCACTCGCCAAGGTTAATGTTGCTCTGCTACTGCCCGCATGAATGTCTCTCTTAGCAAATCTGTTTTCTTTTAAAGGTTTTGGATGATGATTGTAAAAAATTGCCCCAACTGCACAAGCTATTAAGGCCAAACAGGCTATTGCTAAATATCTAAATGCCCATCGGTCGTAAAATATTGGCTTTTTTTCAGGTGCTTCACTCATTTTTACACTTCCTTTTCAGTTTTACTTAAATTTTATTTTAATGAATCTGGGCCTGTATAGATGAGGCTCTGTTTCGAGATCTTTAAAGAAATCAAAAGAATTAACATTATAACTGATTAAAAGTTCTCCTTTTTCAGATAAACTTGGATGAGCCTTGGCATTATAAGAAAAATAACTCTTCTTATTTAATGCATCAGAGGTGTCCCACAATTTTATTATTGGCCCAAAAGGACCAATAGGGCTTTTTCCTAAGCGCATACCAACTATCTTTCCCATTCCACTCTGCTGGAAAATTAAAGCATATCTCCCATCAGGCAATACCGACACACTAAGCTCATTAGAAACCTGATCTGTTATGGCCTCGGCCTTCTTAATCTCCGTGTTCCATGTTGCACCATCCCAGAACCGCCACTTAGCATAATCATCAAATTCTTTAGGCTTTACCCTTGCTGCCAGCATTTTTTTAGTCATTCCTTTTACACCATAAACGTAAATATAGCCATCAGGATCTGGCGCACCGGCCTTGGCTGTATTTACAAATATACCTGCACCAAACGATCCCATTTCCTTTTCCGTTTCATTGCTACTTAAATAAAATGGAGTATCCTTTTGTTCAAAATTATTGTAAGGAGGCTTTTCATTTTCTGCAATTTTTATTAAGGTATTGCCAACTTCCGAGAAGCCAAATGCCCCATCGCTAACCTGTTTAACCCTATATCCAAAAATATAGATGGCATTATTCTGTTCCTGATTTACAAAACCATCTCCAAGCCAATAATAATCCGTAGGGCCAGTTAATGGAGTTTTTGGAATAAATACAGTTTCCGCACTACCCTTGTCATCCTTTTTCCAATAAAAACTCAGGTTTTCCGCTACAGGTTTTCCACCCTTTAATATTGCTACGCTATTATGCGTCATCTTAGCTCCAGGTTCCATTTTATTATCTTTAATGTTTCCGATCATACTATCACTAAAAATAAAAAGTGTCTTCTTAGCTTCCGGTTTACCTGCCTCTACTCCATTTAATGGGATAGTATAAATACCATCTCCACCAAACCACCCATTATTTCTTGCAAATAAATTTGTCCACTCTGTAGCTTCTGTTACCGTAAATTTTATATCTGTCAAATCCTGGGCATAAGTACCGGTAAATGAACCGGCCATGCAGCATAACAAAACGATATTTTTTACGCCTAATGTAAATTTCAGTCTATTCATCACTCATAAATATATTAAAAACAATTATATAGAATATGATATATAGAGTTATATGTATATTAAACGGTTATTTATTAAACCGTATCAATGAAAATTCAGTTCCCCAATTCCACCTTGTTTATAAGAAGAATTACCTGCAGTTTATTCGTTTTAACCAGCGCCTTAACTTCATTCTGTCAGGAACAGAAATCAATTAAATTCACACTACTATTTAACAAAACAGTACAGCAAATACACAACATAGGCGCATCTGGTTGTTGGTATACAGAAGAAATTGGCAAGCAATGGCCATTAACCGAAAAGCAACATATTGCCGAATTGTTATTTAGTAAAGAATTAGGAAAAGATGGCAAGCCCAAAGGCATCGGCCTATCTGCTTGGCGATTTAACATTGGCGGAGGAACTGCTGAACAAGGCGACAGCAGTGGAATTGCAGATCCCGCCCGTCGCGTAGAGTGTTTTTTAACTCCTAATGGAACTTACAACTGGAATAAGCAGCAAGGATACACCTGGATGTTGCAGCAAGCAAAAAACTATGGGGTAAAGGATTTAATTGCATTTGTAAATAGCCCTCCTGTACAGTTTAACAAAAATGGTCTCGGTTATAAATCACATAAAGATGGTTCTACAAACCTAAGATCTGACAAATATGACGCTTATGCAGATTTTCTGACTGAGGTAATAAAACATTATGATAAAATGAACCTTCATTTTAACTATATAAGCCCAATAAATGAGCCTCAATGGGATTGGCTAAAAGCCTCTAACCAGGAAGGTAGTCCCTGGACAAATGAAGAAATGTTTAAAACCATTAAATCCTTAAACAACAGTTTAGCAAAGCAAAAACTTAACACAAAAATACTAACTACTGAGGCCGGTCAGCTCGATTATTTATATGCCGATAAAGGAAGAACATCACGCCAGGTGGATAGCTTCTGGAATCCTGAAAGTCCTTTTTACATCGGTGATTTTAGCAATAGTACAAAGTTTGTTGAAGGCCATGGCTACTTTACAGAAAATGGAGATAATACCCTTATAAACACCCGAAAATCTTTAAGAGACACCTTAAAAAAATACAATGGTCTGGAATATTGGCAATCAGAATACTCAATGCTTGGCAATGGCTATAAAGATAAAGTAACAGGTAAGCCTGGTGAGATGGACCATGCATTGTTCCTTGCAAAAGTAATTAACCATGATTTTACTGTAGGAGACGCCTCTGCCTGGCATTTCTGGAATGCATACGAGCCAGGAAGTCCATTAAACCCACGCTATTTCCTTATTGCATTAAATCCGCAAAGAGCAACTAAACCTGAAACCAGGTACACAATAACTAAAAACCTATGGGCATTGGGACATTACAGCCTATTTATCCGCCCGGGTATGGTTCGGATAGAAACACAAAGAAACGATGGATTAAGTGACATGGATATTGCCCAGCAGGTAATGATTTCTGCATTTAAAGATCCGAAAGGGAAAAGCGTAGTTGTAAATGTAATTAACTACACCAAAGAAGCTAAAAAAATTGACTTTGAATTTAAAGACTTCCTTAAAGGAAAGCTTAAAAAGCATTATATAACATCTGAAAAGCAGGGCGACAATATACGACCTTATCCAATAGCAGATACTACTTTACCTCCACGTTCAATAAGCACTTTTATATTTGCTGCTCCTTAAACTAAACTTTCAAAACACAAAAGAGGGCATCAGATAGAAACCTAATGCCCTCTTTTTATATTTTATAATTCTTAGCAGTACTGATCAAAAGCACCGATAAGGCTATCTGCAATCATTTGCGCAGGGCGGCCTTCAATTTGATGACGCTCAATCATATGAACCAGTTTACCATCCTTAAACAAAGCCATTGAAGGTGATGACGGAGGGAAAGGCAACATATAACCTCTGGCCCTGTCAACTGCTTCTTTTTCCATACCGGCAAAAACCGTTACCAATTTTGCAGGGTGTTTCTCGTTAGCAGCAGCTAATTTTGCAGCCGGACGCGCATTTGCAGCCGCACAACCACATACTGAGTTCACTACTACAAACACTGTTCCTTCGCTTGTTATGGCATTATCAACTTCCGCAGCAGTTTTTAATTCTTCAAAACCTACGTTTGTAAGTTCAGCACGCATTGGTTCAACTAAATATTCTGGATACATATGCTTAATATTTTTATAAATTTTCTTTCTTTAAGTATACAAAGGTACAGCACCTGCAACTAGCATCAAAGCATTGGCGATAAGACCAATATAGTTTTTACCTTTAAATTACTTTGTGGTAAACGCATTAAGGTATAAAAAAAGCCTATATCATGTATAATGATACAGGCTTTTTTGAGCGTGAAATATCTATTTACAATTGAATGGTTTTTGAAAAGATCGGATCTCTGTCTTTTACTATTTTTTCAGATCCCTGATCAATTACTTTTCCATTAACCTCAACTTTGTAGGTAACCGTAAATGGAGTTGCTCCAAATTCAAAACCGCCAATGTTTAAAGCGCCGGTGTAGAAACTATCAGCTGATTCTATCACTATTGTCTTTCCTCCGTTAAAATGATCGGTACCCAGATTTAATGACGCACCTTTTACCAAAACTCCATCAACATTCCAATCTACAGTTGATCCATTGGTTTTCGATGCAACAAGTGTTACATCAAATTTATCACTTTCAGCCTTTTTAAATTCACTCGAAAGAGTTAAAGTGATTTTTGCTTTCTTTCCGCTTGAAGGGCCATCTCCACCATCTTTCTTTTTACATGAGAATAAAACGGTTAAGGCCGCCATACCGCAGGCAAGCATCATTACATTTTTTTTGATTTTCATAGGTTGTATTTCTTATTTGCCCAAAGTTACCTCCCCCAAACAGGCAGGGCAATAACTGCAAGCAGTCATTTACAGATAGCTGTTTACAGCTATATTCTACATTTTATTTCCATAAGCTGCAGATTATGCTTAACCTTATCAGGAGATAAAAAATCATCCTACATCCTACCAACCAATGAAAACGTATTGCTTTATTTTACTTCTTTTGCTGATTGCCGCCGGGAGCAGCGCACAACCTTCCACTCCAGACAAGTATCTCGATAGCCTTAATCAACTCATCAGTAAAACCAAATCCGACAGTATTAGATCCCGTAACTACTTCCTGTTATCCGACTACTGGAGGGAACAGGATACAGTTAAAGCAAAAGCTTATCTGGAAAAGGGCAAGGCGTTTGCCGATAAATATCCTTACATGAAAGCGATGTATTATTCTTATTTGGGTAATTATTATTTAGGGATAGACAATACCAAAAGTGAAATCAATTATTTAAAAGCCGATAAAGAACTTTCGGTTTTCAACACCAAAGAAGCCTACCAGGAAAGGGCTGGAGCCTGGCATAACTATGCTTTGGTGCAGCAACATCAGGATGACCATAAAGGAGCTCTAGATGCATTGATTAATCATGTGCTTCCATTATCAAAAAAAGCAGAAGACAAAATATGGCTGGGCACTGAATATATTTCAATAGCTGCCATTTTTATGAATATAAAGCAGTACCAAAAAGCAATCCCTTATCTGAATCAAGGTATTGAACACTTTCAAAATGCGCCCCGTAGTCAATATTTTTTACTGGTAAATGCATACTTAACTGCAGCAGACAATTACTCAGGGTTAGAGAACTATAAGCTAACTAAAAAGTATCTGGATTTAGCTAAAACATTGTTAGACAAATCAAAAAATATAGTTTCTCATTATCGGATAGAGGTATTTGAACTCGACTATTATAAATGTGCCACAACATATTTTGTGGTCACAAAACAACATCAAAAAGCATTACAACATGCCGATGAGGCAATTAAACTAGCCAAAGAGCTCAATGACAATTATTCCTTACAGGAAATCGCTTTTGATAAACACACCATTCTTATTGAACAAAAACGTTACCCTGAAGCAGAAAAAATTCTGATTGACCTGGTAAATCTAAAAGAGACAACCTCTTTAACTCAAAATCGTTTAAAAACTTTTGATGCATTGGCAAACCTTTACCATACAACAGGCAATATGGCCAAAGCTTACGCCTGGTTAAAAAAGAGCAAAAGCCTGGGAGATAGTTTAAGTGAAAGTAAACTAAAAACCGATATAAGTAACCTTGAAATAAAATACAAAACTGCGGAGAAGGAGAGAAAAATTGTTTCCCTGAATGCCGCAAACGAAAATGCCAATAATAAAATTAGACAAAACCTTCTGCTAAACTGGCTATTGGGTCTGATCAGTTTATTTTTACTTGTAATTATCATTTTGGGCTGGTTCTTTTACAGAAATAGTAAGAAACTGGCAGTACAAAAAGAACTTTACCATCAACAGCAGCTGAGAGATATAGAAAGACAACGACAAATAGATGTGGTTCAGGTAATGTTAGAGACCAAGGAGGATGAACAAAACCGAGTAGCCCGTGACTTGCACGATGGTTTAGGCGGAATGCTATCCACGGCTAAGGTCAATTTAACCCACTATACGCAGGAAAAAAATAACAATACCGATGTTGAACTGGAGAACATAGTTATTCAACTCGAAAATGCGATAACAGAACTTCGACGGATAGCCCACAATATGATCCCCGGAATGCTTTTAAAACTGGGGCTGGAGGCCGCATTACGTGATTTATGTGATACATTAAGCACTCAAAATCTGGATATTGTGTTTCAATGGCTAAACATACAGGCTGAACCACCTGTTCAGGAACAAATTACCATTTACCGCATTGTACAAGAAGCCCTGGCTAATGCGGTTAAACATGCCAATGCCAAAAATATCCTTTTACAATGTACACAAAGTGAGCATATTTTTTTCATTAGTATTGACGACGACGGTAAGGGTTTCAATGCCGACAAGCCGTTAACAAACCAGGGCATGGGGCTAAAAAACATGAAAAGCAGAGTTGAGCATTTAAACGGAACAATAGAAGTTTTGTCAAAAGAGAACGAACAAGGTACATCCATAAATATAGAGCTGTATGTTAATTCCTAAACCCACCCTTGCCATTGTAGACGACCATCCAATTGTTATTGAGGGGTTGACTAAACTTTTAATGAAGAAAGAAAAATTTAACCTAATTGGCAGTTTTACCAATGGTCAGGATTTTGTTGCCTTTTTAAAAACCACTCCCATTAATATTGTGCTTTTAGACATTGTTTTACCTGGTATTGATGGCATGGATTTATGTAAAGAAATAAAAAACATCTCTCCTGCAACAATTGTCCTGGCCTTTAGTAATCACCAGGAAAGAAGCGGCATTATGAAAATGCTTGAAAATGGGGCAAGTGGATATGTGCTAAAAGACGCTTCTATAGATGAACTTATGTTTTGTATTGATGAGGCCATGAATGGCAGGATCACATTTAGCAAGGCCATTAACGACATTCTTATACAAGCACAACTAAAAGAAAACAGAGTAGCCAAGCTCACAAAAAGAGAAACTGAAATTCTAAAATTAATTGCCAATGGTACCACAACCCCCCATATTGCAGAGCTCCTTTTTTTAAGCAAGTTTACAGTAGAAAATCATCGAAAAAATATATTACAAAAGTTAAAGGCCAAAAATGTAGCTGAACTGATAAGCATTGCTAACCAGCAGGGTTTGCTTTAATAAATAATCATCATTTTTTCCCTCCCTTTTTCCCAAATTGTCGTGGATAATAAGACAAAGTAGTCATAAAATATTGCTGCAAAACATTTTGCCTGCCCACAGTAAAACTGTTAGCACTTCCATAGTTTATTACACTGCTATTCTGATGCAATAAGTCGAGAGCCGAAAACTTAAACTCGGCATTATTGCCTTTAAGAAAACGATACACGGCACTTGCATTCCAAATGGTAAAGTTAATATCCTTAGCATTTGAAGACGAGCTGTTGTTAAAGGTAATGTTGCTGTTTAAAGTAAATTTCTTGGTTACATTGTAACTTGTACTCAAGGTTGTACCCAGGTTTTTACCATTATATCCGGTATTAAAAGCTTCCTGTCTGGATTTATAGGTAGACATAGACTGATTTAGCGCTACAGCCAGATAGCTTTTGTAGGTATAATTAACATTAGCATTGGAGTTGGTATTTAAATTGGTTGAATAGGTAAACACATTATTTGTGTATCCGGGGTTCCTGTTGGTATTCAGGTCTGTACTTAAATATAGCTGCAATTCTGAAGACTTAAATTTGTACGCTTTTCTAATATAACCATACAAGTTTAGGTACTTATGCCCATCGGCATTTACCAAAAACACTGTACGCCTGTTCTGCTCATCTATTAAAAGGCTATCTACAATATTATCATCTACTATACCTGCACTTGCTCTAAAATAATAATTAAGGGTATTTTTATTGCGCTGGTCGTTATGACTAAAATTAAAAGCCAATTCCTGTTGTACAGATTTCCTTAGGTTAATATTACCCCTTTGCAGATAGTACAAATTCGTGCTATCGGTTAAGGGAGCCAATTGCTGTATGGTTGGGATTCTTAATGTGGTATAATAATTAAGGCTGTAATTTCTGGAGTATTCTCCATATTGATAGTTATAATAGTCTATGCCCGCATCCGGAACTAACTTCTGGTAATTACGTTTAATGTTTTGAAAAGAGCGATCCGAACGGTTGTCTTGCGACATCATGATCATTTTTGGATGAAACCTTATAGTAAGCACTTTATAGTACCTGTTTGATAAGCTTTTCTGAAAAGATCTTTCAATGCCTAAACCTGGCGTTTCTTCA
>Ga0157371_10001615_pt1 | contig 23064 bp, 18 predicted proteins | sample C45metaG_FD_113462 | JGI IMG/M metagenome (GOLD analysis project Ga0157371, IMG submission 113462) | Corn rhizosphere microbial communities from Kellogg Biological Station, Michigan, USA - C4-5 metaG | ecosystem: Host-associated > Plants > Roots > Rhizosphere > Soil | place: USA: Michigan...
ACGAAGTCGCTATTGGGCCGGGCCAGCAGATCATCCGAGCTGCCGAACTGCTGGATTTTGCCGTTGTGGAACAGGGCTACGCAGTCGGCCATCTTCACCGCTTCATCAATGTCGTGACTGACGAACAACACGGTCTTGTTGACGAGGCGCTGGATGCGCATGAATTCGTCCTGGATCACTTCGCGGTTGATCGGGTCGATGGCGCCGAAGGGCTCGTCCATCAGCATCACCGGCGGATCCGCAGCCAGCGCCCGCGCTACGCCGATGCGCTGCTGTTGCCCACCGGACAGCTCACAGGGATAGCGCTTGAGAAACTTCGCCGGATCCAGCGCGACCACTTCCAGCAACTCGGCGGCGCGTTTACGGCTTTTGCTCTTATCCCAGCCCAACAGATTGGGCACGACGCAGATGTTTTCCTCGACGGTCATATTCGGGAACAGGCCGACTTGCTGGATCACATAGCCGATGGAGCGTTTGAGGGTGACGCTGTCCAGTTCGGACGTGTCGCGACCATTGATTCTGATGGTGCCGGACGTCGGCGTGATCAGTCGGTTGATCATTTTCAGCGTCGTGGTTTTGCCGCAACCCGAGGGCCCGAGCAGTACGCAGATCTGTCCCTCCTCGACATTGAATGAGACATCTTCTACCGCCGTGACAGCGCCGAATTGCTTGTTCAGGTTTTCGATCTGGATCACGTCGTCGCTTCCTTCATTCGGCCGGTGGCCAGTTTGTTCTTGTTCAAGCCGTTGGGCGTCAGCAGGCGCTGCAAGCCGTACAGCGCATAATCGGCGGCGATGGCGATGACGCTGATGACGATCGCACCGGCCAGAAGCTGTCGAGTATCCGATTGCGCGATGCCGCGAATGATCAGGCTGCCGAGGCCGCCGGCGCCGATGTAAGCGGCGATGGCTGCGATGCCGATGTTGATGACAGTCGCCATCCTCACGCCGGCCATGATCAGCGGCACCGCAATGGGCAGCTCAACCTTGCGCAGTCGTTGCCCGGTCGACATACCCATGCCGATGGCGGCTTCCCGCAACGCAGGGTCGATGTTGGCGATCGCAGTGGTGGTGTTGCGGATGATCGGCAACTGGGAGTAGAGAAACAGCGCGATGACCGCCGGCACCACGCCGATGCCGTAGCCGATCTGCGAGAGCGCCGGAATCATCAGCCCGAACAGCGCGGCGGAGGGAATGGTCATCAGAACCGCGGCGAAGGCCAGGACCCAACGGCGTGTTCTGGGGTGCTGGGAAATGAAGATCCCCACGGGCACGCCGGTCAGAATTGCCAGCCCCACCGCCATCGCCACGATGAACAGGTGTTGACCGAGTAGCAGACCGATCAGCCCAGCGTTTTCCAGAATGAAACTCAAGGTTTCCATGAGGGTTGTGCCTTCTGTACGTCATTGTTGTTTTTATCGGTCGCGCATCTGGAGTGAACGCCGTGTCTGGACGAAACAGTACCGCGCCCGTGCAAGCACTCTGAGCTTGGAGTTCGACGATTTCTATCAAAAAATCGACGTGACGCAAGCGGCTTGCATGAAGTGCAGCGCTTTGCAGTGATGGCAGATCGCTGTAGGCGCGGTCGTCAAATGAACAGGCTCGCCGGAGTTCTTCGCTTGGCGGGCCGAGTCATTAGCTAGCTATGGGATTTTGCGGAGTGCGTGGTCCGGAGGATTTATGGAGGATGTTCCGTGTAAAGGAATCAGGAGTGAGCATCATCAAATTTCCGCCGCTCTTCTCCGGGCGTACAGCCCCAGACACGACGGTAAGCAGCACCCAGGTGGGATGCCGAAACGAACCCGCAGCTGTAGGCAATCGACGCAATGGGCTGGGTACTTTCACGCAGCAACCGCCGTGCTTCGTTCAATCGCAGCTCCAGATAGAACTTCTTCGGCGTCATGCCGAAGTGCTGATGCCACAGACGTTCGAGTTGCCGATGGGAGAGATTGCAGCGGTCGGCGATTTCTTCGATGCCGACGATGTTCTCCAGATTGTTTTCCATGAACGCGATGGCGGCGGTCAGCCGGCGATCGTGGATGCCGAACCGCCACTGGATCGACATTCGCTGATGCTCTTCCGGCGCACGTATCCGGGCGTGCAGAAATTGCTCGGCGATACTCGCCGCGAGCTGATTACCGAAATCGAGCGCGATCTGCGCCAGCATCAGGTCAATCGCCGCCGTACCTCCGGCGCAGGTCCAGCGGTTGTCATGGTTGACGTAGAGCTCACGGGTGACTTCGATCGTCGGGAATTCTTCGGAGAACTGACCGATGGATTCCCAGTGCAAGGTACAGCGTTTGCCCTCCAGTAAACCGGCACGGGCGAGGATGAACGTGCCGGTGCTCAGCGCTCCTACGGTGATCCCGCGCGAGGCGGCACGCTGGAGGAAACGCAGGATTTTCGGTGGTTTCTGATGCTCGATGTCCAGGCTCGCCAGAACGAACACGCGATCCAGTTCCGGCGCCTGATCAACCGGCACGGTGTGGATTTCGATGCCGCTGCTGGAGCTGACCGGTCCGCCCGTTTCAGTCACCAGAGTCCACTCATAAAGCGGTTTGCCGGACAGCCGATTGGCCGCACGCAGCGGCTCACTGGCACCCGCCAGCGCCATCATGGAGAACTGCGGGAGAATGAGCAGCCCGATTCGCTTGGTCGTACAGTTATTCACAGACGTCGCTGAATCGATGGGGGCTGTCATCGCCAGATCCTTTCATGGGGCCAGCCGTTCGAGCGAACGGCTTTCGACCCGCATGTTAGGGGCTGGGCACGCATTCAGCCAGACAGGACAAGCCCCGCGAGGCTGGGGAATCGCTGCGAGACCTCGATACCCGAGGTCTCGCAAGACGATGGCGAGCGGATCAGGCCCGCGCGCGGATGGCTTCGTCGATGCTCTGGATCATCGATTTGAACACCGGGTGGTCGGCCTGATTCTGCTGACCATGCTGCATCTTCGAAATGATCAACGCGTGCGGGCCGGCATCGCCCGGATAGTTTTGATGCAGACGTACGGACTCCGACGGCATGTGCAAAGTGTTGTCAGCGCCGTGAATGATCAGCGCGGGCGGGAAGCCTTTTGCGCCTTCGATGGATTGCTCCGGGTCATATTGCACGTAGGACTTGTAGGATTTCGCCGTCACGTAGGTGCAGCCCGGCCAACGATCAGCGCCGCCTGCTTCGGTGTAGCCGCCCAGTTGCTGGTCGACGTAGGCCTGGGTTTCAGGATCCAGTGGGTAGTAACCGAGTCGGGTCTCATCGGTGCCGGTGTCGAACGGCGGGATCGGCGCGTCATCGGCGAGTTGCGCGATGGCCGCATCGGCGGCCGCCGGATCTGCGCGCAAGGCCTGCAGTTTGCGGATGTTGGTGTAGCTCATCGGCACCCAGAAGCGGATCTGTTCGGCGCCGGCCGCGGCGAGTTCAGCCACCGCTCCAAGGCTTGCCACCGAGCCCATCGCCCAAGAGGCGACTACCGGCATCTCACCGAAATTTTCCCGCGCCCACGCAACGGCCCCCAACACTTCATCTTTCTGGTCTTCGAGAATGACGTTGGTGATGACTTTATCGCCGGACTCGATGGTGTTACGGATGTGCTTGTTGGAAAAGAAGCCTGCCACGTCGTACGTCATGACCCGATAACCAAGGGCCGCCAGGGCGCGACCGAACAGTTGGCCGTACATCGTGACTCCGCCGGTGAAGCCGGAGTTGAAAATTACCGGTGGCAGTTTTTGCGACGCAGCATCGCGTTGTTCCGGCTGAAATACCGTGCCTTTGAGGCTGAGTGTTTCATTGCCGTAGTTGACGCTGAAGTTGATGTCTCTTGTTGTAATGTTCGTCATTTCTGAGTGATCTCGAAGTGAGAGGTGTGGGCGTAGATCAACTTGCCAACTGGCCAGACGCTCCTCGCAGAAGTTGGCCAACAGGAATTTCGGTTACTTGGGAAACATGCAGGGCAACGGCATCAACAAAGTTGAACGCCTTGGTCGGATTGAACAGCGCGGAAAACTTCACTCCGTCGTTGTCCGTTCCGACATGCGGGGCATCGGTTGCTTCCAGCAGGATCTTGTCTGCGCCGACTGCGCGGACGATTTGCGTCACGAAACCAGCGGTTTCTTCGGGACGGCTGCTGGTTCGATAGCCGGGCCCCTTGAAGCAAACGTTGCCGCGTACGCTGGCTTCGGCAAGCAGCGCGATCCAGGCAGGCTCGGTGATGCCCCGCTCGGGGTGGCAAGTGCCAAGGTGATCGATGACGACCCGCACATCGCAAGGGATCTGGCGCAGTACGCGCAAATTCGTCTCGGCTTCTTTCGCGTAAATGTGCAGATGTTGATGCGGTTGCAGGCATTGATAAAACGCCAGCCATTGCTCATCGCTGAACTGGGTGGGAGAAACGCTTTCCGGCCGTGCATCGTGCAAAACGATGCGGGCGCCAATCACCTGTGGGTGCGAGAGCCGTTCTTTCGTGGCGTAAGCCGGATCTGCCTTGATCGTCCCCACTAACCTAACGCCGCCGTAGCGCTGAGGATCGGCTGCCTGAAGATTCTTGAGCTCGGCAAACGAGGCAAATACGTTTTCCGAGTCCGGCAGAATACTGAGATGGACGTTATTGATCAGCGTCGGAGCAATACCGTCAGCCATCAGGTTATCCAGATAAGCCGTCAGCGAGTGCGGCTCAGGTAATGCATAGGGCAGCGTAGTGGACACTCGGCGCAGGGCTTGCGAAGTAAAAAAATGAACGTGACTGTCTGTTCTTTCAATCAACGGCAGCATGATTTTTGTTTCCTGCATTTGTGCGAAAACAATAATCGCCGCCAGTCCCTCGTCGCTCCCGCCAACTCGACGTGTAGTATCAAAATTTCGCCATGCGCGAATTTGTGAGCAAAGATGTTTTGAGAAGCATCGCTTGGATTTGCAGGCATTGAAGCCGTTAGCGGTTTATGGGTAGCGGCCCGTCAGAAAGCATGGCGAAAAATTGATGCGCCTGTTTCGACATGAATTTTTCTTCACCCCCCCCCCGCCCCGCAAACCGATAAAATCCCCCTGCTCATTCAAGAAACTACGGTTCGCCCGCGCTCCTAGCGGGCTTTTTTTCGCCCATCATTTCCCCGCACCTTGCCGCTCCCCACCATATTGCGCGACTCTGCCTGCAGATCCCTCGCCAAGGAGCGCTCGATGCCGCTGTTATCCCTGCCCTGCCCGCGCCTGACGCTGGCGATCCTCTCCCCCGATCAGGCCGAGCTCGAAAGCGCGTTCTACCAACGCAACCAGCGGCACCTGGCGCGCTGGTCGCCCATCCGCACCACCGACTATTTCTCCACCGCCAACATCCGCCGTCGCCTCGAGATCCAGGCCAGTGCCTTCGAAGCCGGTCTGGCGATGCATTTCGCTCTGCTGTCGCCAGACAATCAGCAGATGATCGGTGCGTGCAATTTCAGCGGGATCATTCGTGGGGCGTTTCAGGCGTGTTATCTGGGTTATCACATCGATGAGGCGCATCAGGGGCAGGGTTTGATGCAGGAGGGGTTGGAGGCGGGGATTGGTTATATGTTCGATGTGCAGAATCTGCATCGGATCATGGCCAATTACATTCCGGGCAATGAGCGCAGTGCGCGTTTGCTTGAGCGTATGGGTTTTGAGCGTGAGGGGTATGCGAAGGCGTATCTCAACATTGCCGGGCGTTGGCAGGATCATGTGCTGACGGCGCTGGTCAATCCGGGGTTCGAGGCGCCGGATCAGCGGTGGTCGCGGCGCCTCGGTTGAGTTGCGCGAAACCTGTCAGACAAAAATCCTTTCAGCTCTCGGGTTTGCGGCCGATACAGACCTGCTAACACCCCTGCTGGCTCAAAAGAACAACAATCTTCCAGCTTAACTGACGACCAAGAAACCCAACGTTTCTGGAGGATTTGCATGAATAGCTGGTTCGGTAACATCAGCGTGAACATGAAACTCGGCCTGGGCTTTGGCCTGGTGCTGGCCCTGACCTGCATTCTGGCGCTGACCGGTTGGACCAGCCTCGGCGGCCTGATCGACCGCAGCAACTGGATGAGCGACATCACCCAGCTCAACGCCGGCCTGACCAAACTGCGCGTGGTGCGCCTGCAGTACATGCTGACCAACGGCGACGAAACCGCCGCGCAGAATGTGCAGACCACTCTGGAAAGTTTCGCCGCGCAGCAGCAGGCGCTGATCAGCAAATTCAAAAGCCCGGAGAACGTCGCGCTGCTCAAGCAGCAGGCGGCGACTATCGCTGAATACCAGACCTCGCTGAACAAAATGCGCAACGCCTATCGCACCGGCAACAGCGCCCGCGACACCATGAGCGTCAACGCCCAGAGCGCGTACAACCTGATCGAATCGATCAGCCAGCGCGTGCAGCAGATGGAGTTGAGCGATCAGCGTTTCGAGCAGTTCCAGGCTGTCACCGCTGCCAAGGAAGCGTTCATCCTCGCGCGTTATGAAGTGCGTGGTTACACCGCAACCAGCAATGCCGAGACCGAGCAGAAAGCCGTCGGCCAGATCGACGCGGCCATCGCCAGCCTCAAACCGTTGAACGCGCAATTTGCCGCGACTCAGCAGGATGCCTTGCGCCAATTGGAAACCGCGTTGACCAGCTATCGCAGCGCGTTGATGGCGTACAAGAACGCCAACACCGATGCCGTGCAGGCGCGTAAGGAAATGACCGATCAGGGCACCACCATCGTCGCCCTGAGCGAGCAGCTGTACCAGATTCAGCTTGATCGCCGTGACGCTGAAAGCGCCCAGGCGCGCACCTTCCAGTTGATCAGCACTTTGCTGGCGCTGTTGGTTGGCGTGATTGCTGCCGTAATCATCACCCGTCAGATCACCCGTCCGTTGCAGGAAACCCTGGCCGTGGTCGAGCGCATCGCCAGCGGCGACCTGACCCAGAACGTCACCGTCACCCGTCGCGATGAGCTCGGCGTGTTGCAGCAAGGCATCGCACGCATGGGCGTGACCTTGCGCGACTTGATCAGTGGCATCCGCGACGGCGTCACGCAGATTGCCAGCGCCGCCGAAGAACTCTCGGCGGTGACTGAACAGACCAGTGCGGGTGTGAACAGCCAGAAAGTCGAGACCGATCAGGTCGCCACCGCCATGCACGAAATGACTGCCACCGTGCAAGAAGTTGCGCGCAATGCTGAGGAAGCGTCGCAAGCCGCTGCCGCTGCGGACGGTGAAGCCCGTGAAGGCGACAAGGTGGTGAATGAGGCCATCGCGCAGATCGAGCGCCTGGCCAGCGAAGTGGTGCGTTCGACCGAAGCGATGAGCGTGTTGCAGCAGGAAAGCGACAAGATCGGCAGCGTCATGGACGTGATCAAGGCTGTCGCCGAACAGACCAACCTGCTCGCGCTCAACGCCGCGATTGAAGCGGCACGTGCCGGTGAAGCCGGGCGTGGTTTTGCCGTGGTGGCCGATGAGGTGCGCGGTCTGGCTCAGCGCACACAGAAATCCACCGAGGAAATCGAAGGTCTGGTCGCCGGTCTGCAGAACGGCACCCAGCAGGTTTCGGCGGTGATGAACAACAGCCGCGCGCTGACCGACAGCAGCGTCGCCCTGACGCGCAAGGCCGGCGCCTCCCTGGAAAACATCACCCGCACGGTGTCGAACATCCAGTCGATGAACCAGCAGATCGCTGCGGCGGCTGAACAGCAAAGTGCAGTGGCTGAAGAGATCAGCCGCAGCATCATCAACGTCCGCGACGTGTCCGAGCAGACCGCCGCAGCGAGTGACGAGACGGCAGCGTCGAGTGTTGAACTGGCGCGGTTGGGTGGTCAGTTGCAGCAGATGGTCAGCCACTTCCGCGTTTGATTTTGGTTTTGCGCTGTAGCTGAAACCGAATCGCGAGCAGGCTCACTCCTACAAGTCCCAGGTCGAACACAAAATCTGTGAAAACCTCGGAAACCGTGTAGGAGTGAGCCTGCTCGCGATTGCGGTGGATCAATCAAATCACCGTTGCCTGACACTCCGCCTTCGCGAGCAGGCTCGCTCCCACATTTTGGATTTGCGTGCCACGCTGGATTCTGAGCACACCGCAGATCCCTTGTGGGAGCGAGCCTGCTCGCGAATGCGGTTTAAATGACAGAGCAGATTTTCAGACCTGCCACGGATTGATCACTTCAATCCCGGAAAACTCGAAATCCCGGACATTACGTGTAGCAATCGCGGCTCCACGATTTCGGCAGATCGCTGCGATTTGCGCATCGGCCATTGCAATCCCTCGCCCCTTCGCCTCTGCATCGGCGACCAAGGTCGCGTACTCGACGGCCGCGTGCGCATCGAATGGCAAAATCCGCCCGGCAAAATCCTCTTCGAACATTGCCAACGCGTGGGCCTGGAGTTTTTTTTTGCGCTTGCCGGAAGGTAATCGAGCGATGCCGTGCAGTATCTCCGCCACAGTGATCGCGCTGATGGCCAGGTCCATGGCCGGTTGCGCATCCACCCAGGCCAGCACTTGAGCCTCGGGTTCGATGCGCATGAATTCGGATAGAACGTTGGTATCGAGCACTATCATTCAGAGAAGTCCACACCGACCGGTTTCTCTGCACGCGCAGGCAGCTCGAGGTCGACTCCGCCCTCGGCGCTGAAACGCTGGTGAATCCGACTGCCGAGCCCTCCGGCACGATCAACCTTGGTGAGCGCTCGGCCCAGAATCAGCCGAGCTTCTTCTTCCATGGAATGTCCATTGTGTGCAGCGGTAATGCGCAGCTGCTCCTTGAGCGTCTCGTCAAGGTTTCGAATAGTGATGCTAGCCATGTCGCCCTCCTGCAATCAATGAAATCATTGATTGCAGGTTAGCATATTCAGGTTTGATTGAAGTGAGGCCCGCCGAACGGCAGTGCCATCTCAAATACACCGGGATGCCCTTGTAGGAGTGAGCCTGCTCGCGATAGCGGTGTGTCAGTAAAAGACAGGCTGCCTGAAACACCGCTATCGCGAGCAGGCTCACTCCTACACGGGATACCCAGTGATTTTGCGAATGCTTTGGTACAGCGGTTTGAGCTGCCGGTACATGCGCAGGTAAACGTCTGTGTACAGTCGCTGGTAGATCTTCTGCGCCTCGGGTTGTGGGTTAAAGACCGCGCCAACCCGAGTCATCGCCGCAATGGCCGTGGGAAAATCCCTGTGCAATCCCAACCCCACCGCACAACAAATCGCCGCCCCCAACCCGGACGCTTCATACACATGCGGGCGCTCTGCCGGCAGGCCGAAGATGTTGGCGGTCAGTTGCATGGCGGCGTCGCTTTGTGAGCCGCCGCCGGCGACGCGCAGGCGTTTGATCGAGACCTTTGAGCGTCGCTCGATGTTCTCCATGCCTTGGCGCAGCGCGTAGGCCAGTCCTTCGAGAATCGCGCGGTAAATATGCGCGCGGGTGTGCACGTCGCCGAAGCCGATCATCGCGCCTTTGGCTTCCACGCCCGGTTCGCGGATGCCCGGTGACCAGTAGGGTTGCAGCATCAGGCCCATCGAGCCCGGCGGCACTTCATTGACCAGTGCGTCGAACAGTTGCTCCGGTTCGATGCCCTGCGCTTTCGCCTGTTGCATCTCGCGCAGGCCGAACTGGTTCTTGAACCAGCTGACCATCCAGTAGCCGCGATAGATCATCACTTCGCAGTTGTACTGATCGGGCACGGCCGAGGGATAGGGCGGGATCAGCGGGACGATTTCCAGGTAGCGCGAGCGGGTGCTGGTGATGGTCGCGGTGGTGCCGTAGGACAGGCACACGGTGCTCGCATCGACCACGCCGGAGCCGATCACTTCGCAGGCCTTGTCCGCGCCAGCGGCAATCAGCGGCAGGCCTTCGGGAATGCCCGTGTGGCGAGCGGCTTCGGCTGTGATGTAGCCGAGGGTTTCGCCGGGTTTGTGCAGGGTCGGCAACTGCTCGGGGCGCACCGCCAGCGCCTGCCATTTCCAGTCACGCGGGGCCGCCCATTTCAGCCGTTTGAAGTCGAAGGGCAGATAGCCGACGCAGCAGCCCACGGAATCAACGAAGCGCCCGCACAAGCGATGGGTGAGAAAGCCCGAGAGCAGTAGAAATTTGTCGGTCGCCGCCCACACCTCAGGCTGATGCCGGGCGATCCAGTTGGCCTCGGCCTGGGCGCGAAAATAATTCACCGTTGCCTTGGCGCCGACCAGTTTGAACAGCCAGCCCCACGGCCCTTTGATGCCGCCCTCGACTTCAGTCTGACGTTGATCGAGCCAGACAATTGCCGGGCGCAGCGGTTTGCCCTCGGCGTCGACATTGATCACGGTGCCGCGCTGAGTGGTCAGGGACACGCCGGCAATCTGCGCACGGTCGATGCCGGTCTGCTGCCAGAGTTGCTGACAGGCCTCGCCGAGTTTCGCCCAGTAATATTCCGGATCCTGCTCGGCCCAACCGGGTTGCGTCGAGTAGTACGCCTGCAGATCGACTTTGCCTTTGCCGAGCAGATTGCCCTGCAGATCGAAGAGCAGCGCGCGTACGCTTTGGGTGCCGTTGTCGATGGCCAATAGGTATTTCATGGCGTGATCTCCGGCAAGCCGTGATCGCGCAGCCACAGCAAGCGGTAGCGCTGGATTTCCGCTTGCCAGCGCTCATCGTTCCAAGCCAATCGTGGCTGGCACAGCGTGCGGATCGCCGGCAAATAATCCTCGCCACCGCGCGGCAGCAACAGGCCCAAACGGGTGCGGCGCAGCAGCAAATCATCCAGGTGCAGAATCATTTCCGCCTCGCAGGCGAACGCCAGTTCTGCCCACAACGTATCGCTGGCCCCAACCGTTTCCAGACCGAGTTCGCCAAGCAATTGCGCCAGCCTCGGCAGGTCTCGACCGTGACGCCCGGCCAAGCGTCGCCATTGATTGCCGGTCAGTCCCGCAATCGTCAGCGGCGGCACAGCGGCGAACACCGGCGCACCGTCGTCGACAAAAGAACGCCCAAGCATCGCCGCACAAGCCTTGAGCACTTCGATCGCTTGCGGGCGAAATGTGGTCAGTTTGCCGCCGGCCAACGTCACGCAACCGGGCTCCTGCCACAGCACATGTTCGCGGGTTTCGTTCGATGGTTTGTCTTGATGCGCACCCGCCGCGCTGCCGACCACTGGACGCACGCCTGACCAGGTCGAAAGCACGTCGTCGACGCCTACTTCGGCGCCGGGAAATTGCTGCTGACACGCGACGAGCAGGTAGTCGAGTTCTTCGCTGGAAATGCGCGCGCTCTGGTCGAGATCGTCGCGGTGATCGAGGTCCGTGGTGCCGACCACCGTCGCGCCTTCCCAGGGAAAAACAAACACCGGGCGCCGATCGCGCTCATGCAGAAAAGTGAACGCCTGCGCCACCGGCAAGCGCCAGCCCGGCAGTAACAGATGACTACCGCGCAACGGTCGCAATTGCGTCACAGCTTCAGCGGGACGCAAGCGCTCAGCCCATGCACCCGTGGCCACGGCCAACACAGCGGAGCGCAGTTGCAGCGTCGTGCCGCCCTCGCAATCCTCAACCCGAACCCCACACACCCGCCCGCCCTCACGCAGCAGTTGCGTGACCCGCACAGCATTGATTATCACCGCGCCATCGGCCCGGGCCTCGCGCAGTACGCGCATCACCAGGCGCGCGTCATCGGTCAGTGCATCGACAAAACAGCTGCCGCCGAGCAGGCCGTTTTCCTTCACCCCCGGGGCGAGAAAACGCAGTTGCTGGGCGTCATGAAAACCATGGTTGCGCCGCCCCGCCAGCGCGTCGTACACCGAGAGCAAGCCGCCCATGACGCGCGGCCCGGGGAAGCCGCCGCGATAGTGCGGCATCATGAAACTCATCGGCTCGACCAGCCCCGGCGCTTCGTCAAGCAAGCGCTGGCGCTCGCGCACGGAATCGCGGGTCAGGCGCCACTGGCCCTTGGCGATGTAACGCAAACCGCCGTGGACCATTTTCGACGATCGGCTGGAGGTGCCCCAGGCAAAATCCCGCTGCTCCAGCAGCAGACAGCGCCAGCCCCGGCGCGCCGCTTCGCGAACAATTCCGGCGCCGCTGATGCCGCCCCCGATGACGATCAGGTCCCAGGTTTGATCCGCCAGCGTCGGCAGCATCTGCTCGCGCCATTGCGCGTTCCAGTTCGCACTCATGGCCGCGACTCTGGCAACAGCGTGCCGGGATTGAGGCGTCCTTCCGGGTCGAAATGTTCGCTCAACGCCTGCAACGTCTGCATCGCCAGCGGGCCTTTTTCCCGCAGCAGATAGGGCGCGTGATCCTTGCCGACGCCATGCTGATGACTGATGGTGCCGTGGTGGTCGACGATGGTCTGGCTGGCCGCGTGTTTGAGCGCCCGCCAGCGCGCCAGCGTCGCGGCATAGTCCGCCGCCGGGCGAAACACGTAGGTGGTGTAGATGCTTGAGCCCTCGCCGTAGACGTGCGAGAGATGGGTGAAGACATGCACGCGTTCGCCCTCGGCGGCCAAGGCGTCGCGCAGGCTGTTTTCGATCAGGTTGAGCAAGCGATCGACATTGCTCCAGTCGGTGGCGGTTTCGAGGGTGTCGACCACGTAACCGGCGTTCCACAGGTTCTCGCGCAGGTAAGGAAAACGAAAGCGGTTCTGCGCCCACTTCTTGCCCAGCAGGGTGCCGGTGAACACGCCGCCGAAGACTTTCAGATGGGCGCGCGCCTGTTTCAGTGACAGTGCGTTTTGCTGGCGATTGCCGGTGACGCCAAAGGTCAGCAGGCATTTGCCGTCGCCGGCACCGCGCAGCTTGAGGTACTTCTCCAGCCAGGCGATCTGCTGCGGATGACCGGCCAGCGCCAGTTGCGTTTCGGTTTCCACCGCGTTCGACAGGCGCAGCATCGACAGCGGCACGCGCGCCTGCGCCAGTTGCCGGATCGCTCGCAGCGCCTGCGGCCAGTCGGGCAGAAACACGCCATAGAAACGTTCGTCTGCGGGCAACGCACTGACCCGCACCTTGACCTCGGAAATGATCCCGAAACGGCCTTCGCACCCGAGCACCACTTCACGCAGATCCGGGCCGGCGGCCGACGCCGGGAACGTCGGAATCTGCAAAGGCCCGGCGAAGGTTTCCAGGGTGCCGCCGGCAAACAATTGCTCGATCCGCCCGTAGCGCAACGACTGCTGACCACTGGAACGACTGGCCACCCAACCGCCCAGCGTCGACAGCTCCCACGACTGCGGAAAATGCCCCAGCGTGTAGCCGCGCGCGCGCAATTGGCTTTCCACTTGCGGGCCGCTGGCGCCGGGGCCGAATGTCGCCAGCAGGCTCTGTTCGTCGAGGTCGGTCAGGCGATTCATCCGCGCCAGCGACACCGTCAGTACCGGGCGCGCGGATGTCGGCGGATTGATGTGTCCGGCCACTGACGTGCCGCCGCCATAGGGAATCAGGCACAGATCCTGATCATGGGCGAGCGCCAGCAATTGGCGGATCTGCTCGGCGGTTTCCGGGAATGCCACGGCATCGGGATAAGTGCCCAGCGCGCCTTCGCGCAACGCCAGCCAGTCCGGCAGGCTTTGGCCGCGCGCGTGCAGCAGGCGATCGTGAGTATCGACGCTGTACAAGCGATGCGGCAACAGGCGCGAGGTCGGCACTTGCGCCAACGCTGCTGCCAATGTCGCATCGGGCAAAGGGCGGCCAGCGCCCAAGCGTTCGTGGAGAAACGTCGCGCCTTGGGCCGGCAGTTCCACCACCGTGCCTGCCTCTCCCCAGCCGTTCCAGCGTCGCATGCGTGTGTCCTTTTTTTGCCGTCGGATCAAGCTTGCATACTAGTCAGCGCTGGGGATCTGTCACGGTCGCATCCGGCCAGATCCTGTAGCGAATGGCGCCAAACGTCCGGGCATTTACTTTCGTCGGGCAATCCACTTACCTTGCGGCATTCATTCGCTCACGCGCCGTCGATCAAAGGACCGCGACCATGCCATCGCTCGGCTTCACTTCCGTTCCGCCGCTGCTCAAATACCTGCGTCATGCCGAACAGTTGGGCATGGCCATCGAGCCTGCGTTGGCGGCGGCCGGGTTGCAGGCGCAGCAGTTGAGCGACAACACCTTGCGCCTGCCGGGTGAGGTTCACGAGCACTTGCTGGATTACTTCTGCGAGCACTCGGGCGATGGCTTGTTCGGGCTGCACGCGGCGAATTTTGTCCTGCCCAATTCATGGAGCGTGCTCGGTTACATCACCATGAACTGCGCGACGCTGGGCGATGCGATGAGCCGGATCATGCCATTCGAAAAACTCGTCGGCGACATGGGAGTCAGCCGCGCCGAGGTGCAGGGCGATCATGTTCATCTGATCTGGACTTGCCGCTACGAGCGGCCACGGATTCGCCGGCATCTGGTGGAAAACGTGCTCGGTTCGTGGCTGCACTACGCGCGCTGGATCGCCGACACGCAGCTGTCGCCGGCCTGCGTGTGGCTGGAGCATGCGCGGCCGGATGAGGTGACGCAGGCCGAGTACGAGGCGTTTTTCGGTTGCCCGGTGCGGTTCGATCAGGCGTATTCAGCGCTGGTGGTGCCGCTGGCGTATTTGCAGCTGCCGCTGCGTCAGGCCGATGCGCAATTGCTGCGAACCCTGGAAGAACACGCGATGGGTTTGCTGGCGACGCTGGAAGATGCGTCGCTGGCGCAGCAGGTGAAAAACATCCTGCGCGGTTTGCTCAAGGAGGGCTTGCCGCGCAAGGAGCAAGTGGCGGAACAGCTCAGCGTCTCGGTGCGCACATTGCAGCGGCAGTTGCAGCAGGCCGGGACGTCGTATCAGCAGATTCTCGATGAACTGCGTCAGGAGTTGGCGGAGCACTATTTGCTTAATAGCACGTTGCCGATTCAGGACATTGCGCAGTATCTGGGCTTTACCGAACCGCGCTCGTTTCATCGCACGTTCAAGAGCTGGCGCGGGATACCGCCGGGGGAGTTTCGGTTGCGGAATCGGCGGTGAATGTGCCGGCCCTATCGCGAGCAGGCTCACTCCTACAGGGATTTTTGGCGTATGCAAAATCCGCATACACCGAAGATCAACTGTAGGAGTGAGCCTGCTCGCGATGAGGCCAGCCGCTACACCGCTTAAACAAGCTTTGCCGCAGCTGTTTAAATCAACCCGGCATTCCGCGAAACCACCCACAATTCCTTGCGCCGCTGCCTACGCCTGCGCCAGAATCCGCCGGCTTGTGCCTCCGGGGGCCTGCCGGTACCTTGATTCGGTCACTGATTTCTCAGTGATCGAGCTTAGCGGCTCGGACAGCATTCCGGTTGTACTAGTCCAATTCGGTCAGACTCACGTCTGCGCTCGATGGTGGCTGTGCGCATGGCATCTTCGGATGCACCGGGTTGAATGCTTACCGGTCCGCTAACTTGCGCACAGCTGCCTCCCTTTGCTTAGCGGCGAAACGGATGCAGCTTCATACGAGGCAAGCATTCATGTTCAAAGTAACCCCAAACCCGCCAACCACTGACCCCGCATCCCCCTACGAATCCCCCGATTCCAAGAAATTCCACGAAGCCGCCGACCGCGCCCTCGATCATTACCTCGGCCCATCCAGCGCCGAATTCATGGCCCCGCCCTACAAACCCAACACGCTGTACATGGCCAATCCCGACGCCGACAACGAATCGCTGCTGGCGGACGCCTGCGAAACCCTGGGGTCGGCGACGGTGATGCTCAACGATCAGGCGGGGCTGGTGAACGGTGCGCAACGCAAGACGTTGCAGGGCATTGCGCAGATTGTGATGGTCGCGGAGATGGCAGTGAATCGCGTGCTGGATCGGTTGGTGCCGACTGATTGAGGGTTTTTGGGGATGCGTTGCGGGCGGGTTTTATGGGGTGTCAGGGGTTGCCCTCACCCCAGCCCTCTCCCAGAGGGAGAGGGGGCCGACCGTGCGATGCTCACGAAATACGCCGACCTGAAATGATCGCTGTGAATCCATATTCGACACGGTCGTTCAGGTCGACGTTTGAAGCACGGGCAACTCGGTCGGTCCCCTCTCCCTCCGGGAGAGGGCTAGGGTGAGGGGCTTTTGATCTCAGGCATTCAGATCAAAGACTGATCGCATTGGTAAACACCAACCGATTACCAAACGGATCGGCAATGGTCATGTCCTGACTCCCCCACGGCATCGCCTGAATCTGCGGATGGGAAAACTTGTAGTCCTTGGCCATCAACTGCTGCTGAAACGCCTCCAGCTCATCGGTCTCGATACGCAGCGCCGAACCTGGGCAGGCATCACCGTGATGCTCGGACAAATGCAGCACACACTCACCGCGCGACACCTGCAGATACAGCGGGAAATTCGCTTCGAAGCGATGCTGCCAGTCGATCTTGAAACCGAGAAAATCGACGTAAAACTCTACAGCCTTGGCCTCATCGAAGATCCGCAGGATCGGGGTGGTTTTGCCGAAGCTCATGGGGTGCTCCCTGACTGATTGGCCCCACAGTGTAGACGGGGAGGATGTCAGCAAATCGGCCTGTTGATGGCTTTCTTTAATTGCACAGTGCCACTATGAGACACAGATCAAAAGATCGCAGCCTTCGGCAGCTCCTGCATTGGAATGCGATCTCCGTAGGAGCTGCCGAAGGCTGCGATCTTTTGGCGTCATTCGACTCAACGAAACCCTTCTCGCAAATCACCTTCGCGAGCCAGAAACCGCCCTGCCCTGCTCCCATTCGCCTGCCCGTCGCGATAACTCAACACGCCGTTGACCCACACCCCGTCAATCCCCTGCGCCGCCCGCTGCGGATCGTTGAAATCGGCCACATCGCGCACGGTGTGCGGATCGAACAACACCAGATCGGCCCAGTGTCCTTCACGAATCTCGCCCCTTTCTTGCAAGCCAAAACGCGCCGCCGACAAACCGGTCATCTTGTGCACGGCGGTGTGCAGCGGAAACAGGCCGACATCGCGACTGAAATGGCCGAGCACCCGTGGGAAAGCGCCCCACAGGCGCGGATGCGGGAACGGGTCTTCCGGCAGTCCGTCAGATCCGACCATCGACAGCGGATGGGCGAGGATTCTTCGTACATCCGCCTCATCCATGCCGTAGTACACCGCCCCGGCCGGTTGCAGACGTTTCGCGGTTTCTTCCAGCGACAGTTTCCATTCGCCAGCGATGTCGATCAGGTCGCGCCCGCTGACTTCCGGGTGCGGCGTCGACCAGGTGATGGTGATGCGATGGGCGTCGGTGACCTGTTTCAAATCCAGAGTCGAGGAACTCGCCGCGTACGGGTAGCAGTCGCAGCCGACCGGGTGAGTTTTCGCTGCATCTTCCAAGGCTGCGAGCAATTGCGGACTGCGCCCCCAATTACCGACGCCGGCGCATTTGAGGTGGGAAATGATCACCGGCGATTGCGCGTGTCGGCCGATCTGGAACGCCTCATCCATCGCCTCCAGCACCGGGGCGAATTCGCTGCGCAAATGGGTGGTGTACACCGCGCCGAACGCCGTCAGTTCTTCGGTCAGTTGCATGACCTCATCGGTCGAGGCGTTGAAGGCGCTGGCGTAGGCCAGGCCTGTGGATAAACCCAATGCGCCGGCCTCGAGGCTGTCGCGCAACTGCTCGCGCATCGCAGTGATTTCAGCGGGCGTCGCGGTGCGGAACAAGTCGTCGAGGTGATTGCTGCGCAGCGCTGTGTGGCCGACCAGCGCGGCGACATTCAGCGTGGGGTCGGCCGCTTCGACGGCGGCGCGATAGTCGCTGAAACGTGGATAAACAAACGCTGCGGCAGTGCCGAGCAGGTTCATCGGATCCGGCGGATTGCCCTTCAAACTCACTGGCGAAGCGCTGATGCCGCAGTTGCCAACAATCACCGTGGTCACGCCCTGGCTGAGCTTGGGCAGCATCTCGGGCTGGCGGATGACCACGGTGTCGTCGTGGGTGTGCACGTCGATGAAACCCGGCGCCAGCACCCGGCCGGCGGCGTCGATTTCTTCGGTGGCGCGGGCTTCAGGCAGATCGCCGATGCGCTCGATGCGGCCATTGAGAATCGCCACGTCTGCGCGGTAGCCCGGCGTGTTGCTGCCGTCGATGACCACGGCGTTGCGGATCAGGGTGTCGTACTGCATGTCAGTCTCCCAGCGGCAGGTGATCGTCGCCGCCACGGTATTCGTCGAGGGCGAGTTTGATTCGCCGCAGACGTTCTTGATTGTCTTCAGGGCTGGCCAGCGCCAGCTCGGTGGCGAGCACGTCGATAGCGAGCAGCATGCCGTAGCGCGCCGCCGTGGGTTTGTAGATGAACGAGGTTTCCGCGCCTTGCAGGGGCAGGACGACGTCGGCCAATTCCGCCAGTGGTGAATCGCCGCGGGTGATGGCGAGGATGCGCGCGCCGTAGTTGCGCGCCAGCTCCACGGTTTCCAAAAGCTCCGGGGTAATGCCGGTCAGCGAGCAGACGATCAGCACTTGCTCTGCGTTCAAACTGGCAGCGGTCACGCGCATCATCACCGCGTCGTGACACACGGCGATCGGGTAACCGAGGCGCACCAGGCGCACCTGCAATTCATCGCTGCACAGGGTCGAGCAACCGCCCATGCCGAACGCATGAATCATCCGCGCCTGGCCGAGCAATTTCACTGCGTCGGCGAAGCGCGATTCATCGAAACCGGCCAGATGCTGACGCAGCGTGGTTTCGATATCGCCGACGATTTGCCCGTAGAACGCCGACTGCTCAGGCGTGCCCGCCGGGTCGAGAAAGCGGCTGCCCACGCCGCTGGCCTGGGCCAGTTGCAGGCGCAGGTCACGCAGGTCGCGGCAGCCAACCGTGCGGGCAAAACGCGACAGCGTAGCGGTGCTGACTTCGGCGCGTTGCGCGAGGTCTTCGAGGCTGGCGCTCGCGGCAAAGCCGACATCGTCGAGCATCAGCCGAGCGATGCGGCCCTCGCCGGCGCTGAAGGAATCCTGGCGGGCGCGGATCTGGTAGAGGATGTCCATGGGCGGCAGGCTCCGGTTACAGCAGGTAGGAAAGGCCGACGGTCAGACCGAAAGCGACCAGCGAGATCAACGTCTCGAGCACGGTCCAGGTCTTGAACGTCTGTGCGACCGTCATGTTGAAGTATTCCTTGATCAACCAGAAGCCGCCGTCGTTGACGTGGGAAAAGATAACCGAGCCAGCGCCGGTCGCCAGCACCAACAGTTCAGGGTGTGGATAACCCAGACCAATGGCCACTGGCGCGACCACGCCTGATGCGGTGGTCATCGCCACGGTTGCAGAACCGGTGGCAACGCGCATCAGTGCTGCGAACAGCCAGCCCATGATCAGCGGCGACAGGTGAAATTCGTGAGCGAGGCCGACGATCTGATCGGTGACGCCGGCATCCACCAGAATCCGGTTCAAGCCACCGCCAGCGCCGACCAGCAAGGTGATGCTGGCGGTGGGCGCGAGGCATTCGTTGGTGAACTTGAGGATCGATTCGCGGTTGAAACCCTGCGCGATACCCAATGTCCAGAAGCTCAGCAAGGTCGCCAGCAGCAGCGCGATCACCGAATTGCCGATGAACAACAGGAACTGGTTGAACGCGCTGCCGGGAGTGGAAATCAGGTTGGCCCAGCCTCCGATCAGCATCAGCACCACCGGCAGGAGAATGGTCGCCATGGTGATGCCGAAACCCGGCAGTTTGTCGCGCGGTTCGCGGTCGAGAAATTGCTTTTCCAGGGGATTGTCCGCCGGCAATTGAATGCGCGGCACGATGAACTTGGCGTACAGCGGGCCGGCGATGATCGCGGTCGGGATGCCGATCGCGATGGCGTACAGCAAGGTTTGCCCGACAGAGGCCTGGTACGCCTGCACCGCGAGCATCGCCGCCGGGTGCGGCGGCACCAGCGCATGCACCACCGAGAGCCCGGCAACCATCGGCAGACCGACCATCAGAATCGACACGCCAACGCGGCGGGCCACGGTGAAGGCGATTGGCACCAGCAGGACGAAACCGACTTCGAAGAACAGCGGCAAGCCGACCAGAAATGCGATGCAGACCATCGCCCAATGCGCGTTCCTCTCGCCGAATCGCTCGATCAGCGTCCGCGCCATCTGCTCGGCGCCACCGGACTCGGCCATCATCTTGCCGAGCATCGTCCCCAACGCCACCACCAGCGCAATATGCCCCAGCGTCTTGCCGACGCCGGCCTCATACGCACCGACCACAGCCGACGGCGGCATCCCGGCCACCAGCGCCAGGCCCAGGGAAATCAGGGTGATGACAATGAACGGATTGAGCCGGTAACGGGCGATCAACACGATCAGCGCAATGATGGCCACGGCGGCGTATACGAGTAGCCAATAGCCGAAGGAAGGCGTCATGCGGTACTCCTCGAAAGGGTCACGTTCGAATGGGTTGTGAAACTCATAAATCATTTCGAGATAGAGATTTCAAACCGCATGAAAGTAATTTTCGTGGAGAGACAAGGTGTGTCGCAGGTGAGTATGTGCTGTCGTGATTAATGAAAATTGCGGGGCGGGATTTTCATGCCTTTCCAGATCACCACATAAACCTGTGGGAGCGAGCCTGCTCGCGAAGGCGGCTTCACATCCAACATCTTCATTGACTGACCCACCGCATTCGCGAGCAGGCTCGCTCCCACAGTTTCGATCACATTCTTCCAGCCAGAACGCGGTCAACCTGTAGGAGCGAGCCTGCTCGCGAAGGCGGCTTCACATTCAACATCTTCATTGACTGACCCACCGCATTCGCGAGCAGGCTCACTCCTACAGTTTTTGATCGCATTCCTTCAGCTACATCTCAACCAACCTGTGGGAGCGAGCTTGCTCGCGAAGGCGGCTTCACATTCAACATCTTCATTGACTGACCCACCGCATTCGCGAGCAGGCTCGCTCCCACGTTTTTGGTCGCATTCCTCCAGGCAGAACAGGGCCAACCTGTAGGAGTGAGCCTGCTCGCGATTGCGGTGTGTCAAAACAGGATTCTCTGACTGACACGACGCTATCGCGAGCAGGCTCACTCCTACAGTTTTTGATCGCATTCCTTCAGCTACATCGCAATTCAACCTGTGGGAGCGAGCCTGCTCGCGAAGGCGGCGTCACATTCCACAACTTCATTGCCTGACCCACCGCATTCGCGAGCAGGCTCGCTCCCACAGTTTTGATCGCATTCTTTCAGGCAGAACGCGGTCAACCTGTAGGAGTGAGCCTGCTCGCGATTGCGGTGGGTCAAAACAAGATTATTTGCCTGACACAGCGCTATCGCGAGCGGGCTCACTCCTACAGATTTTGATCGCATTCCTTCAGGCAGAACGCGGTCAACTGCTCGCGAATTGCTTCACTCGGTGCGCGCTGGACTCACACCATTTCGTTACGAATCCATTCAACCACCGACGTGCGTTTCGGCGTCCAGCCCAGCAGTTCGCGGGCGTGTTTGCCGCGTACGCGGCTGTTGGAGCCGAGGCCGTAGTTGGCCATTTCATAGCCCCATTCCGCTTCGGCGTCTTGCAGTGGCCAGTCTTGCGGTTTGCCCAGATTGAGGGCTTCGGCCATGGCGGTGGTCATGTCGATGAACGACGCTTCACCGCTTTCAACGAAGTAGAAAGTGCCCGGCACATTCCTGGTCAGTGCCAGCAGATACAGGGCGACGACGTCCTCGATGTGCACGTTGGACCAGATGTTCTGGCCGCTGCCAACGTGGCGCACCACGCCGCTCTTGCGCGCCTGTTTCAGCAGTCGCGGCAATTGCACGCTGTCGCGTTTGACGCCCAGGCTGTGGCCGTAGATCAGGGTGTTGCAGATCACCGCCGAGTTCACTCCATCCTTCGACGCAGCGAGCACCAGGTTGTCGATGGCTACGCGATCGGCCTTATCGACAGTCGGTTCCGGCAGGTGGTCTTCGTAATAAATGACATCGCTGGATTTGCCGCCGGACGCATCGCCGACGATGCTCGAACCGCTGGTGTGCAGAATGACTTTATTGGAACCGCGCAAAGCGTCGAGCAACGCTTCAACCGCGCCGCGATGATCGCTGCTGGCCGCGTTAATCACCGCATCGGCAGCACGGGCCTGTTCCGCCAGCAATTGGCTGTCATCGAGGGTGCCGATTACCGCGCTCATCCCCAGCGCTTTGATCTCGTTTGCCTGCTCCGCGTTGCGCACCAAACCAGTAACCTTGTGCCCGGCCTGAACCAGACCGGTGGCGATGGAACCGCCGATAAAACCAGCCGCGCCGGTAACAAAAACGTTCATGGAGTAACTCCCTGCGTGAATAAGTGATGCAACGAGTATCGGCCGATGAAACCCGGCGAAAAACCCGCCCTCGGCCAATTCACTCTTGCGCAGGGGTCACGAATCAGCCCTTGAATGCGGCGCTGGCGTAGGCGGCGAGTTTGCCCTGGATAAAGTCGAGGAAGCACTGGATGCGCAATGCCAGCTGCGAGTTGCGGTAGTACACCGCGTTGATCGGCTGGCGGTAGCCGCTGTTGAATTCGCCGAGCAGGACTTTCAGGCGTCCGGCGCGAATATCGTCGATGGTCATGAAGTGCGACAGACAAGCGATGCCCTGCCCTTCCAGCACCAAATGACGCACGGTCTCGCCGCTGGAGGCGCTGATCGCCGGGGTGATCGGCCAGCGATCGCCATGCACAAAGCGCAGCGGCCATTGGTTGAGGCCTTCGTTCTGGGTGAAGCCGAGCAGCGTGTGTTCACTCAGGTCTGCGACTTGCCGGGGCGCACCATGCTTTTTCAGATAGGCCGGGCTGGCAACAATCAGCAACGGACTGCAGCCGAGCGAACGCGCATGCAACGTCGAGTCGGCGAGGGTGCCGATGCGGATGGCGACGTCGGTGCTTTGTTCCAGCAGGTCAATGATCAGGTCATTGCTGTTGAGTTCTAGCTGGATGTCCGGATACAACTGCCGGAACTCGTCGATGTAGGGGACGATGGCGTGGAGCATGAACGGCGAGGCGGCGTTGATGCGCAAACGTCCGGACGGAGTCTGCTGGCGCGAGGACAGGCGTTCTTCGAGTTGATCCATCTGATCGAGGATCAGCTTGGCCTGTTCGAAGAAATACTTGCCCTCCTCGGTCAGGTCCATGCGCCGCGTGGTGCGGTTGATCAGCGTGGTGTCGAGTTTGGCCTCCAGCCGCGACAGTGTGCGGCTGA
>Ga0157371_10001616_pt1 | contig 23059 bp, 19 predicted proteins | sample C45metaG_FD_113462 | JGI IMG/M metagenome (GOLD analysis project Ga0157371, IMG submission 113462) | Corn rhizosphere microbial communities from Kellogg Biological Station, Michigan, USA - C4-5 metaG | ecosystem: Host-associated > Plants > Roots > Rhizosphere > Soil | place: USA: Michigan...
TTGAACGGTTTCTTGTCCAGCGGCACGAACGGGGCCAACGCCGGATAACGATCAATGCCGACGCGCTGGAAGTATTCAGCTAAAGGTGGCGTTTGCATTCGTACCTCCCCAGCCGAGCAGGCTGATGTCGATGTTCTTTTCCTGCAGCTGTTGCAGCGACAGGAACAACATCAGGCGCCCTCCACCCATGCCGGCATACGGTTCGTACTTCACGAAGTAGGGCTCTTCGGTGATCAACTTGACGAACTGCGCGCCGCTGTTGATCACCGGTGTGCTGCGTTCATCGACGTTGCAATAGCGGGTGTAGCTGGCATAGGAGAGGACCGGGTCGAGGATCAGGTACTCGGACGTTACGCTGTAGTGCAGACCCTCGGTCAGGTACACATTGCCTTGGCCAGCAGTCGCCGCGCTGCGTGAAATGGCCACGATGACCGCGATTTTTTCCAGCACCAGGTCAATCTCACTCTGTACATAGCCATCGCCATCCTCGCCGTACCGCTCGATTATCGCCTTAATCACTGCATCCAACTCAGACATCGCCTTGAATAGGTGAAGTTGCCCACAAATCTCCGAGAGTATCCACAGACCCACCAAGACCACCTGATACGAGTAGCGCGGCCGGTCGTCCATGTCTTCTGGAAGTTGCAGCGAGGCTTTTTCCATCAGTTGCTTGATCTCTTCCAGTGACGTGGTCAAGCTGGTTACCATGATCGCTTTACCTAGTCTGCGCAGGTGTTCGCAGCCATCGGTAGCTCGCCGGTAGTGTTCCCGGCTGTACTTCCGTTTGAGTTTGGTCAGGTGAACGCGAATGCTGCGTTCCTGCAACGCCGGCATCTCAATCTCTTGCTCTGAAATGACCACCAGCGGCGAGGACAGGCGAATGGCCACCGCTTCGGCGCCGGTCCGGCCCATGCTGCCCCGGCCGATGCGACCTTTCAGGGTCGACTCGCCGTTCCAGGCCTGCTTGATCCGCTCGCCCACGTCCTTGTAGGCCTGGTTGGTCATCTTGGACTTGTTGAATTCTTCGATGACCCGGGGAACCGTGGTGGTGCCCGACAGGTAATCCAACATGCCGTAGGGTGAGGTCGACGGCGCGCTCACCCCCGAGTCTTTCTGCATGTAGTCGGTGCCGTTGAGCCAGGTGATCAGGCCGGCGGTTTTCGACTTGCCGGAGCCGGCGCTGCCCCACAGGCACAGCACCGGGAACTGGCCGTACAGGTGCATAAAGTGGGTCTTGAGGTGCGCTGCGACACACCAGCCAATCAGCAGACCAACTTCGTATTTCTGGTTGATCTTGAGCAGGTGGAACAATGCCTGATCAACGTCCTGATCCTCCTTCTCGCATATGCTGGTGTCGGCAAAATAAGGACGGGCCAGCAGGTTGCCGAGGAACTGGTGGGTGCCGCGCACCTTGACCGTATTCACCGACATATCAGGTTCCACGTAGGTGAACAGCGGGATGTCATCGACGAAGTCCAGGTGGACCCCGGCGGTGTAGACTTGGAAAATTTCTCCCACGTCCTGAGCCTCCCCAAAGACAGCGATTTTGATTTTCTGAACGTCGAGGTCTGTGCCCTGAAACGTCAGGTTTTCGATCCCCTCTAGTTCCTTCAGGAACGCTGAGCGACTGCTGAAAGCCGACTCTTTGAAAATGATCCTGCCCAGGTCGTTGCCGTTTTGCAGGACCGACATGCTGGTGCTGATACGGCGCGGCCGAGTACCGTTTTGCGGCACGTCAATAAAGACATCGATCGGCTGCAGGGTGAAGTTGCAGATCCGCCGCTTGCCGTCGCCTTGCCGGATGTAGTAGCCGTCCGGTTCGACCATGGCGCTCAGGGCGGCGTCCTGAGCGCCGTCCTTGTTCGTCCCGGCCTCGATCGCGCAGCCTTCGCACGGGCGCTTGCTGAGCAGGGCGCGGATCGCGTTGCAGCCAAAGCTGAACGTCGGGGTGTGTTCGACGTAGCGGATCTGCGCCTCGATGTGGTCGCGGCGCAGCTTGGCGGTGTTGTACTTGCTCGACTTGGCGCTGCTGGCCAGCCGGGCGGCGAGGCTTTCGCTGACTGTCTGCGACACCCCGGCGCGCACGATGTAGGCCGCCAGTTGGGTAGCGGCCTGGTTGTAGGACGCATCGGCTTTCAGCGAATCGCTGTCGCACAGCATCTGGATACAGGTCGGGACCGGCTCGCGGATCGCTTCCATGTCCGCGGATGAGGCGATGATCACCAGCTTCGGCTTGGCGTTGACGCGCTTCTTGGTCTCTTCAAACATCGCCTTGAGTTCGTGCACCAACCGCCCTTGCGGGGCGTCGACCTCGACGGTGCGCGGCGCTTTTACCCACTCGCGGTAGCGGTCAACGGTCAGATCAGCCAGTTCATCGGCGGTCACTGGCACCCGATAGTTGCCGTCATAGCGCTGCAGATTGACGATGCGGAAGCTGTTGCCCCGGCCGCTGCAGTAGACCGAGTAATCGAGGCCGATCACGAACAGGTCGCGGGCCATTTCTTTGTAGATTTCCGGCAGGCGCAGGATGAAGCGTTTGCTCGTGAAAAATGTCTCATTGACCAGAATGTGCAGGCCTTTGCTACCGGAGAGAAAGATTTCGATGCAGCCTTTCGACACGCCCATGCGGGTCAGTTTGCCGATCAGTTCCTGCCCGCTGGCGATGGCCTGGGCCAGGTCATCCTTGCAGTCGATGTCGAAGTACAGCGGGCCGCGGTAGCCAATCTTGTCGCGGTTGCGCGGCAACTCGGCCTCGGTGCCGTCGTTGACCATTTGGTTCAGGGTCAGGATGGTCAGTTTCTTTGCGCCCTGCGCCTTGGCCAGTTCGACTGGGTCTTCTACGTCCTTGATCGAAAGCGGAAACCAGGCATCATGTTCAGAGCGTTGGTAGTAATGGTACATGCTGATGCCCCCCCGCTGACTTGCTACTTTTGACATGCCCCAAGGCCAACTCCAGCAGCAGGCGGTCGACCGCCCGGGCAGAGACATGTCGGTGGCGGAGAGAGTTACATGAGGTAAACCAGCCAGACACGGTGTCAAGCAGATATCCGGTGTATTTTGTGAGGTCTAGGTGGGACAAACGGTGGGTTTTGGCGATGCGGCGGATGAACGCCAAGCGTTCGTCAGCAGTCATCCTTTCCCCGGTGGTGCTGGGAGGCTTTTTTGTCATTTTTGGTTTCCAGGTTGCACCCTTGAAAACCAAGGGGCTCCGTCTCTAGTACCGAAGTGAAGAGGCAAAATTTCCGGACAAGCCGGGCATTAAACTTGAGTGCCGTCCTCTCAGATGGGACGGTCACCCGCAAATCAATCCTTACGTTCTCAAGTATTAACCATGTCTTGAATTCCTGCCGAAATCTCCTCTGCAGGCCCCGGGTTTACTGGCTTTTCACCTTGCGCGAAGTTGTATGAGACCCCTCGTTCTTCGGCTTCTTCGGCCATCCTCGCAGCGATAGCCTGGTGAGGCTGTATCACCCGCATCATTTTGTCGGTGATGCGCTGCAAAACAAAGGGACGCACGTTTTTTGGGAAGGGTTTGCCGCGTTCGTCGAGCATCGGACGGAACAAGCGGTAGTCGCCTTCCTTCATCCCGCGATTCTCGAAGGTTTTGCGTAAGTTGCTGGTGCTCGGCTTATTCGGCAGCTCTACAATTAGCAGATCGCCCGGTTCGGCCTTGTTGTAACGCAATGCCAAGGAGTCGTAGATCAGGGTAGATGCCTGACATTGGGTGCCCCGCGTTGCAGGATCTTGTATCAAATTCTCGAAAGCTAGGCAGCCTGGTTTTATTGCTTTAATCACCATGCCATTAGCATCCCAGCTGGGTTTGGTAGTGATTTTCTTATTAGTAGTCATATTGGTGTCCCCCAATTTGTCATTGTACGGTGCGTTAGTTAACACTACTTTAGAATAGTCGATGATTTCACATTGCTGCGTAAAGGTCGTCACTTCTTGGGTTGGTAAGTCACTCGTCAATGTACTGGTTTTTAGTGTGCTGTAGAGTGGTGGGGTGTTGTAATTGATTGATTGTTATAAAGAATCATGTGCTGCTTGGTGTTTTTTGTGAAAGGGTGCTTATTTTAAAACTTTTCGTGATATTTGTTTAAAACTTGTACTGAGTACCGTAGGGATCTCGGATTAGTTAAAAATGGTGAGTGGGTCTGAGCAGTCGGGCTAGAAAAAATAATCGCAAAAAAGTCGTGGGTGGGGTACCTGTTGGTACGTTGAGTTATTTCATATAGCATATGGTGTAGTTGGTGTTTTAATATATTTCAAACTAATCTAGTTTGTGGTGTTGTATGTATTCATTGCAGCTATTGATTATGCTTAAATATCTGGAGGTTGTGATCTTATAAAAGAGCGCAGCACTACATCGGAGGGTTGTTTTTGTTTGTGCCTAGTAGAGCAATCCGAGTTGGCCAGGAGAGGACTGCATTAATTGGTCCGTCCACAAAAAATTAACAGAGCCGCGTTCAGATAGTGGCAAATACGACCCGTTCGTATATTGCGTCCGTCGAGGTGTTGTTACTGACGAGCACGGCCACAAAGGAATGCACCAGCCTGGGTGAGCCGATCGGCTATGCATTGGTGAGAGTCCATTAGTGTAAAAAAAATTTGCAATCTCCAAATAGAGCCGGCCCCTGTGATAGCAGACGAAGCCCTACCTAAACCTCTCATATAAGTGGGTTAATTTCTTTGGGAGGTGCGCTATCACAGAGTCTTAAACATATGTGGGAGAAAACCCATGGATATAGGCTATGCACGTACTTCAACGATCGAACAAGAGGCTGGCTTTGAGGCCCAATTGCGCGAATTAGAACGATGCGGCTGTGAAAAGATATTTAAAGAGCAGGTGTCGTCCGTGGCCCAGCGCGTCCAGCTGGAAGCGGCCATTGAGTTTGCCCGCGTTGGGGATACCTTTGTGGTCACTAAACTCGACCGGCTGGCCCGCTCGATCACTGACCTGCTGCAGACGCTGCACCGATTGGAACTGAAGAAGGTTGAGGTCAAGATTCTCAATCTGGGATTGGATACCAGCACGCCCACCGGCAAGTTAATCCTGACCGTGTTGGGGGGGATTGCCCAGTTTGAGCGGGAAATGATGCTGGAGCGGCAGCGCGAGGGGATCGACAAAGCGCAGAAGGCCGGCAAGTACAAGGGGCGTAAACCAATCAACGAGGAAAAACGCGCGGCCATACTGCGCCTGGCGGGCGAGGGCGTGACTAAGGTCGAGATTGCCAAGCAGCTTGGCGTCGGGCAGGCCACGGTTTACCGCGAACTGGCCCTTTACCGTACTGCTGCCGTGACTCGGTCAGTCGTCCCGCTCACTTCTGAACTATGGCCGGAAGCTTTATGAGTGATGCAAGCGCTACCTTCGCACCTAACCGGATGAAGCTCATGATCATGGTGTTACCGAAGATCGAACTCAATGAGCTGTCGGTGAAAGCGGAAGCAGATGGTTTAACGCTGAATGATCTTGTCCCTATTTGCGAAAGGTTCGGCGTTGCACCGCAGAGCCGTGGTTGAAGTAGGCATGCTAACGACATGCCTCAGCCCGCTTTCTCGCTTTACCAGGCATTCGATCAAGGTGAATGGTTCCGCAGTAACGACCCACCGGAGAGTGACCCCAGTGAGAAATACACGAAGCCGGTGGTCGAGGAAATAATGCGTACCCTTAGATACTAGCGATGTGCGGCTAACGACTGGCCGTCGAAAGTGTCAACAATGCTGCGAACGAATTTATTTATATATCCATGATCGAAGTAAGTTGTGTCGTGATGCACGAGTTGAAATGTAGAGAGGGACGGGAATGGGGTATAGACAATTCTTGTTGGTCGGCGTAACGGGATGAGCGGGTAACAAGATAAAAGTTGCGTTTAATGTTGTTTCTCATGTGCGAAGTTATTTCGGAATCGTCTGATGGTGGCTGGCCGAAGTGCCAACTTAAACTATTTAGTGGAGGGGAGGTTTCGTTTTAATAGTGAGCGCTATTTTATTTTAAATGCGAACCCCCCTGTGGACACTCTGCCGGCCACAGTGAGTAAACATGAATACAGACGACACTTTTTTGAAAATCAACCGCAGGCGCCTTCTCGGACTTGCAACCGGAGCCGGTTTGGTTGGCCTTCTGCCCAGGCAGGCGCTTTCGGGCTCGCCGGACTCGGCCATTGCAGGCCAGACTGCATCGAGGGAACAGGTGCGCTATCCGGAAAAGACCGGGATGATTCTGATCACCGATCGACCGCCGCAACTGGAAACCCCGCTGCATTTCTTTCGTCAGGACCTGACGCCCAATTCGGCACATTTTGTGCGCTGGCATTTGTCTGGTTACCCGACTGAAGTCGATACGCGAACCTTCCGTTTGCGTCTCGACGGCCTCGTCGACAAACCGCAATCGTTCACTCTCGAAGAACTGGTCAAGGGTTTCGATCCGGTCACGTTGGTGGCGATGAATCAATGCTCCGGTAACGCACGTAGTTTGTTCAGTCCGCAACCGCCTGGCAGCCAATGGCAATTCGGCGCGATGGGGAATGCGCAATGGACAGGCGTGCGGCTCAAAGATGTGCTGGCGCGTGCCGGGGTCAAGTCCGGCGCAGTGGAAGTGGCGTTTTCCGGGCTGGACGAGTCGCCCATGCCGGGGCTACCCAAAGTAGTCAAATCGTTGAAGTTCGATCATGCCGTCGACGGTGACGTGATGATCGCTTACGCCATGAATGGTGAGCCGTTACCTATGCTCAACGGCTTCCCGCTACGCTTGGTGGTGCCGGGCTGGTACGCGACGTACTGGATCAAATCGCTGGCACACATCGAGGTGCTCGAAAAGCCTTTGAGCAATATCTGGATGGACGTGGCCTACCGCATTCCCGATAACCCGGAAATCAACGAAGAGCCGGGCAATCTGGCGAAGAAAACCGTTCCGATCAATCGCTTTGCTACCCATTCGATTTTCGTGCGCCCCGAGCCAGAAGAGCAGTTGTTGCTTAATCATCCGATGATGCTCGAAGGATTGGCCAATGACGGCGGCGACGGCATAGCCCGCGTCGAGGTGTCGGTGGACAACGGCCGCACTTGGGTCGACGCACTACTGGATCCTGAGATCGGGCGCTTTTCCTGGCGGCGCTGGCGTTACCTTTGGACGCCACGCGAGAAGGGTCGTTACACCTTTCTGGTTCGCGCGACTAATCGCGCAGGCGAGGGGCAACCGGTCACACAGTGGAATCGTGGCGGCTTTGCGCGTCGCATGATCGAGAGCACCAGCGGAATGGTGGTCTGACATGGCCCGCCATTATCTGCCGTGCCTATTGGCATGCGCACTCAGTCCGACGCTCCACGCGCAAGAGTCGCCGAATGTGAATTTCGGCCAGGCGGTACATAGCATTACCGTGCCGCACAACGAGCCGTACCTGCTGGACGGGCCGGGACGTGCAGAATTTCTTCAGCAATGCGTGATTTGTCATTCGCCACGCTACGTCGTCATTCAGCCTACCTATCCCCGCAAAACCTGGGCGGCGGAAGTGGCGAAGATGCGCGACGAATACGGCGCGCCGATTCCCGATGCGGCGGTTGAGCCGATCCTCGATTACCTAATGTTCCTGCAAGGTAAGCCCGCGCCATGAGTGATGTTGAAACAAACGCCAGACACTCGAGCATCTCACGCGCGGCGCTGGTCATGCTGGTCGGCGTGTTGAGTCTGGGTACCGTTATCGCCTGGAGCGTGGTGCGCATGCCCGCGAGTTCGACCATTAGCCCGCGTGGCGACACCTTGCCCGGCGTGCCCCAAGGGACGGCGTTCGACCCGGGCCGCGCGTCTGCCCTGATCCAAACCGGCAAAGTGGTGGTTCGCCAGCGTTGTGCCGGTTGCCATGACGCGCAGCAACGGCTGGAAGGGCCGTCCTGGCAAGCGATTGTGGCGCGCTACCAGCAACATGTTGGCGCAGATCCCATGGGTGCCGATGCCTTGGCGCTGATGAATACCGCCATTAGCCACCCGCGTCCGGGATGGGACGGGTATACCCCGGGACCTTCAGCCATTGCTCTGACACCCGATGCACAACTAGGCGTGGCCGCCTGGATATTGAGTCATGCACGAGAAGAAAATAAATGAGAAGTCTTGATTCGGCATCGACCGGAATTGCTCAACGACAGCTGGAATATCTACCGCGCACCGACTACGACCTGATCAAGGCGCACAGTTACGCGGCGGTCATCACGCTATTTTTGTCCGCCATTGCCGGCCTGCTGGTCGCGCTCAAACTGACCCTGCCGGAGTTGCTGGGTAACCACGCGGCATTATCGTGGGGCAGGCTGCGATTCGATCACACCCAAGGCATCTTCTTCGGCTGGTTGGGTAACGCATTTTTCGCGTTCTGCTACCACATGGTGCCTCGACTGGCTGATCGTCCGGTGTACAGCCGCAAGCTTGGCTGGGGGATTTTCCTGCTCTGGAACTTCGGTGTGCTCTTGCCGGGATGGGCGTTGATTTCGCTGGGCCTGGATAACCAGTGGCTCGCGGTGCAGTCGCTGGAATGGGCAGAGTTCCCGATGCTCATCGATCTGTTCGCGGTGCTCGGCTTGCTGCTGATCTGCGTGCAGTTCGCCGGACCTTTCGTGCTCAAGCGTCAGTCCGGGGGGGTCTATATTTCCGTTTGGTACCTGGTAGGCGGCGCAGTCTTCAGTTTGCTGGCCTATCCAGTCGGGAACTTCGTCCCGGCCTTTATACCGGGGGCGCAGGGAGCGGCCTTCAGCGGACTATGGATTCACGATGCGGTCGGGCTGTTTGTCACCCCATTCGTGTTGGCGATTGCCTATTACATTATCCCGGCGACCACCCAGCGACCGATCTACAGCCATTTTCTTTCGATGATCGGATTCTGGTTTCTGTTTTTCTTCTATCCCTTGAATGGCACCCACCATTACGTCTATTCGGCAGTGCCGATGGATGCGCAGAAGGCGGCGATCATTGCCTCGGTGTACCTGGGGATGGACGTAATCCTTGTGGTATTCAACCTGTTGATGTCGCTGCGTGGGCAGGCGGCGAAAGTCGCCAGTGACGTGCCGTTGCGGTTCGTCTGGACCGGCATCATTTTCTACCTGCTGGTCAGCCTGCAAGGCGCTTTCCAGGCTTTGATGCCAGTCAATCGCTTGACGCACTTCTCGGATTGGGTCATCGGCCACTCGCATCTTGCGATGCTCGGTTTCGCCACCTTCATCGCTGCCGGCGGCATTGCCCATGCGTGGCAGCGGATACCGCATGCGCGCTACAACGACGCCGCCATGAACTGGGCCTTCTGGCTGATTACCGTTGGCCTGTTGCTGATGTTCGTCACGTTGACGGCCGGAGGGCTGGTTCAGGCGCACCTTTGGGCGAGCCCCGCGCCGTGGATGGATTCGGTTCGCGCATCACTTGCCTACTGGTGGCTGCGAGACATATCGGCAGTGCCGCTGCTGGCAGGTTTTGTATTGTTTTTCTTCGGGCTGATCACGGGGCCGCGATCGGCTTCGTGCAACGTTGCAGACCCTCGCTTCCACAGTGCAATGGCAGGAGCCTGATCCATGAAAACGGCTAATAGACACCGTGTTTTCAACAGCGTTTACCTGGTCATTTTTGTTGCCGGCATTGGTTTTTTTGCGTTGTCGTTCTACTTGCTGGGGATCTTGCCCGGTCAGGAACTGCAAAAGGAAATTGACGCGCGCGTACCCGCTGACATGGCCGATTACACGGCACAGGAAGAGCGGGGTAGAACTGTATATGGCCGTGAGGGTTGCGGTTATTGCCATACTCAACAGGTCCGTTTTGTTGCTGAGGACGTTGCCCGTTGGGGCGCGCCAACGCAGGCCTGGGAAACCCGTTTTGATTATCCGCAGCTGTGGGGCACGCGGCGTATCGGCCCGGATCTGGCGCGCGAGTCGGGTGTGCGCAGTAACGATTGGCAGCTTACCCACTTGTTCAACCCGCGCTTCGTCGTAGGCGACTCGGTGATGCCAGGGTATCCGTGGTTGTTTGACGGTGATGCTGCAAAACCCACAGCCGATGCGGTGAGTCTGGTGGCTTATCTACAAGCGTTGGGGCGGCCACGGATTGTCTCCGGTTACCACGATGAAACGGCGCCAGCGCCTTCGCCAATGGCCGCGGGACATGCCGACAGCATGGACACATCCACGCTGGCGGCGCGGCGCCAGGCGATCTCGGCACAAGCGCGGCTAGACGCAGCGGTGCCGCAATTCTCTCTGCCAGACAATCCGGAAGATTACTCGGTCGCTTTGGCCGCCGGGAAAACCGCCTTCGAGCAAAATTGTACGGCGTGTCACGGTGTGACGGGGGCCGGTGACGGACCAGGAGCCGCATCGCTTCTCCCGCGACCGGCAGATTTGCGCGCCGCCAGCTTCACCTCGGGGCGCATAGCAGATGCCCTGTGGAATGGTCGCTATGGCAGCTCCATGCCGGCGTGGCGCGATCTCGACAACTCAACGCTCGCCGCGTTGACGGTGTACGTTCAGAGCCTGCACACCTCGCAAGCCTTACCAGAGACCGCTATCGGCGAAAGCGCTGTGCAGACCGCCACACTCTTCGAGAAAAACTGCAGCAGCTGTCACGGCGCAACTGGGCAGGGCGATGGCCCGGCAGCTCGCAGCCTGGCTCCGCGCCCGGCTAACTTTCAGCTCAAGCAAGGCAACCCTGACTATCTGGAAATGGTCCTGCGCAACGGCATCCCCGGCACCGCCATGCCACCATGGGAGGAAGTCTTGACCGATCAACAACGCCACAGTCTGGTGCGTTACTTGCGTTCTCTTTATCAACCTTCTGCTCAGGAATAACCCATGTTCGCTTTTATGGTCATCACCATGACGTTGATTGTCTTTGCCTGCACAATCGCCTGGCTGTCCAGCAAGGCAATGAGGAATTGGTCGGAGGTGCCCAAATACCAGATGCTCAAGCGAGAGCAGACCTACGAACGGGCGCAACGGCGTGACGTCGCCTTACTCGGTTGCGAAAGCGCTGCGAAGAAAGCGACTGTTCGAATAGATTGATTGCGATCTGATAGTCCGATGTCGGCGTTCACGCTTATCCAGGTGAACGCTTTTTTTTGATTGAATTCGGCTGATAGATCAGCCTCAGCTAAACACGTTATTTTCCAGGCAATACGTCAGCAGATCCTGATCACTGGCAACATCCAGCTTGCGCATGGCCGCAATCTTTTGCGTGCTGATAGTTTTTGCACTTCGGGAAAGGTTGCGGGCAATCGTGGTTACGCTCTGCCCGGCGACAAACATGCGCAAGATTTCGAACTCCTTGGGCGACAGCCGAGAGAGCCTTTCATCCAGCGCTACATTCGGCTCCTTCACACACGTCGGCGCCGGCTTGGCGCTGTTGAACGAACGACCTTGCGCCACGGCCATCAATGCCAATTGAATCTCCTCATGCAACTGGCTTTTCTGAATGACTCCGACGACGCCCAATTCATGTAGTCGCGTCAGGATCAACGGGCTGGAGATCATGGTCAGTACCAGGACTTTCACATCGGCAAAATGCCTGAGCAGGTATTCCACCAGCTTCAGGCCATCTCCATAAGGTGAATCAGCGGGCATGTTGAAGTCGGTGATCACAAGATCAACGGATTGACGCTTGAGCAACTCGATCAGCTCGTTCGAGCACATCGCTTCACCCACGACGCTAAAGCGTTCATCGCGCTCTATCAGCTCACGTACACCCAATAACACGATGGGGTGATCATCGGCGATCACGACGTTGAGTTTTGCCATGTTCGGCTTTCCCTGATTTATTGTTGAATGCATACGGATTACGCCAGCGCGTCGAGCATTGCTGCCAGTCGCCCCAGCATAGCGCCGATCTCGGTGGCCAAAGCCGGAGTAAGAGGCCGACCATCCAGGCGACTCTCGAGGCTGACGCAATCGTTCGCCAAACTGTCGGCCCGCACGGCGCCCAAAGCTCCGGCCATGCTGTGCAGATGGCGACCAAGTGCAGCCGCGTCGTTGTCTTGAAGTGAGGCCGTGACCTTACCAATGTCCTGCTGCATGGTGCTGAAGAACAACGCACGCATTTTCGGCGAAAACTGCGGCTGATCAGTGCAAGGAATATCAGGTGCATGCTGGTCGGGATCAACAGCAGGTAATGGATCGGCGACTGTGCAATGTTTGAGCAATTGCGTGCGCAGCATGTGCAGGTTCAATGGCTTGACGAGCCAAGCGTTCATGCCCGCCGCCGCACAATGTTCGCCTTCATCGCGCAGGGCATTGGCTGTGACGCCGATGATCGGCAAATCAGCATCGTTCCTGCGCAGCGCCCTGGCCAGTTCATAGCCATTCATGACGGGCATGTTGACGTCGGTCAGCACCATGTCGAACAAGCCTGGCAGCCATTGGTTCAGGGCTTGTTCGCCGTTGGCCGTGGCAACCACTGTGCAGCCCAGCGCCTCAAGTTGCTCTTTGATGATCGCCCGATTGATCGGGTTGTCTTCGGCAATCAGAATGTTCAGATCCAGGCGTCGGACCTGCTCCGTGAGCGCCGTTCGGCTTCGTTTACCCGCACCTTGTTGCGCGAAGCTGACCGCCCAAGCCATCGCCCGGATGTCATGCGCATCGACCGACCAACCCTCGACGGTGTATTCCGCCGGGTTTGCCCCCGCGGTCGTGGCGATGACGCGCGGGCCGGCCCAGGCAAGTTTCGAGGACGGCAGCACATCCAGCAGCAGCGATGTAGAGTCGGGCAAGTATTTCGCGTCCGGCCCGAGGATGCGGGTTTCCTGACCCAGTCGGTTGAACCATTTGCAGACATGCTGTGCCAGTTCGGGCGCCGGAGCCTGTACGTAAATTGGCGGCGCATCAGGCGCGAACTCAGGGCAGTCGCTCAATTGGCCTTCTGCGCAAGCGACATGCAAATGCAGAGAGAAACTACTGCCCAGTCCGGGTTCGCTGACCACTTTCAATTGTCCGGCCATCAGTTCACACAGCCACCAGCAAATCGCCAGGCCGAGGCCGGCGCCGGCTTCGCTGGACGCATCGCGCACTTGATAGAACGGGTCGAACAGCTGCGTTTGCTGCGCTTGGGAAATGCCGATTCCGGAGTCGCTGACCTGCCATTGCAGGTTGGCGCCACCGGCGTTTTGATCCAGCAGCCGTAGTCGCAATACCACGCGGCCGTTGTCGGTGAACTTGATCGCATTGCTCAGCAGATTATTGAGAATCTGCCGGATGCGCAGCGGATCGCCTTGCACCCGGTCCGGGACCGACGAATCAATGCAGGCATAAAGCTGCAAGCCTTTGACCTCGGCGAACGCACTGTAGGCGCGCAAAGTATCTTCGGTAAGCTCCAGCGGGCAGAAGTCCTGAGCTTCAATGGTCATCTGCCCGGATTCGATTTTCGATACATCGAGTACGTCGCTGATCAGCTGAAACAGGGTGGCCGACGAACGATGAATGGTGCGCAAGTATTCCTGTTGACGCGGCTTGAGATCGGTCAGGCCCAACAGTTCGAGCGTGCCTAGAACGCCGTACAACGGCGTGCGAATTTCATGACTCATGGTCGCCAGAAAGCGCGTTTTCGCCTCGTTTGCCGAATCGGCCGCACGCAAAGCCTGCTCCAGTGCCGCAGCATCATTTATATGCCGGGTCACGTCATGGAATGCGCAGATCCAGACATCCTCACCATGGTAGCGAGCGCCTACCACCCCCGCGTGCAGATGGCGCCCATCGATTTCGAGGTCGGTCTGCCCGGGGCTGGTCAGCGGGCGTTTCTGGTTGAGAACCGCGATCAGTCGGTCGCTTTGATGCCACTCCTGAATACGCTGGTTTTCCAGCAATACTTGATGATCACTGCAATGCACCACACACAGCCCAGTGGGCGCAGCGTCGATGACCGCGCGGCTGAATGCCTCGCTTTCGGCAATGCTCTGATGCGCTTGATGCGCGGGCAGCACCACGCGGGTTTTATACCAGCGGTTGAAGGCCCAGCCACCACCAATGGTGGCAATCATTAACGTCAAAACGCCGAGCAGTGGCCACCACGCGTAATCGATAAAGCTCTTGAAGCCGACTACGTAAACCGCTGTCCAGCGTTGCGGGCCTTCATTGGAAATCTTGAACACCAGACCGTCGAGGCGAACGTTCAGCCCTTCGCTCAACGTCCAGTCGGGCGGCTCGGTGCCGACCAACAGATTGCCGTTGGGCGCGGTGAGTGTGAAGCGGTCGTAGATCGACCATTTCATGATGCGCTCGATATCGTTGATCTGGCTCAGGTTCAACAGCGATGCCACGACTACCCACGGACTGGCACCGTCAATGTCCAGTTGGCTTGCCGGCAGGTCGACATTGATGTAAGCAAGTACCCTCGGAGCGACGTCTTTATCCACTTCAGCACGATAGCGAACCCAGTGAACCCGGCTATCCAATGGTTGCGGATTTTTATCCTGCAGGCGCTGCAATACGTGCGTCAGTATTTGCTGGAAGCTGACCCCCTGGTTCTGCCCTGCGCCGCGTAATTGCCCGGCGGCGGGCACGGCGATATCAAAGTTGTCCGGGACGTTGAATAGAAACACCTGGGGCGACTGATAGTGCGAGGCTGACCAGAATGCGCTGTAGTAACTGGCCAGGTGCGCGCCCAGCGCGAAGACCTTGGCGCGCTCAGCCGTTTCAATCGCTGCCGGGTTGATCTTGACGCTGAAGGGTAGGGAAAAAGACAGCTCTTGAGCCCGATAAATCCCGCTGCCTTGCTCGGGCATAGGTTCTTGAACAGACATGCTCATCCGCTGCGTATTCAGCGTGAGTCCCTTGGCACTCTGCTTGGCGATAGCGCTGAGGAAAGTGTCTTGTTCGCCAATGTTCTCCATCAGTCGGGCGAAGTGATAACGCACCGCATCACGCTGTTCGGTGACCATACGATTCAGGCCCCAGACACTGAAACCAACCAACACTGATGCCAGACCGCACAGCATCACGACACCTTTATTCATGCGCAGCGAGCTACTGGCCAGTTTGTGCAGTAGCACATTGGGATGAGTCATTGGACCAGCCTGTTGGAGACGCTTGTATAAGCCTTGGACACCGCTACCTCTGATGAAACAAAATCTGTGCGCCAGGGATTCAATCCGCCACAGCCGGGCCGTCCTGGGTCAGCAGTTGCTGAAATTCGGATGATGACACCGCATGGGAAATGAGAAACCCCTGAACCTGAGTGCAGTTGATTCTACGCAATAGTGCCAGCTCCTGTGCTGTTTCCACGCCTTCGGCCACCACTGTGAGACCCAACTGACGTCCAAGTGCGACGATGCTGGTCAGGGCCAGAGTCAACTCTTCATTTTCGCCGCAGCCGTGCACCAGTGCCCGGTCAATCTTCAGTTCGGTGAACGGCGTTGACACCAGATTCATGTACGAACTGTAGCCCTGACCGAAATCATCCTGTGAAAGCCCGAATCCCTTCATGCGCAATCGGCACGCACCGGCGTAGAAGTTGCTGATGTCGTCGGGCATCGAACACTCCATCAGCTCAAAACAGATCATCGCCGGGACGCCATGGTGTTTGAGGACAAATTGCAGAATCCGGTCCGGCAGGTCCGGACTGTTAAGCAAGTGGGTGGGCAAGTTGATTGACACGGGAATCGCGTAGCCTTGAACGTCCCATAGTTTCTGCGCCTTCATCGCTTGCTCGAGAATACACCAGAGCAGGCTTTCCTCCAGGCCAAACGCCTTGAAGGCGGGCAGAAACATACCCGGCAACAGCACGCCATGCTCAGGATGGATCCAGCGCACCAGCGCCTCTGCTGCGACGATACGGCCGTTGACCAGCGACTTTTTTGGCTGGAACCAGGCTTGCAATTCACCGTTGTCCAGACCCGCGAGTATCGCCAGGTGATCAATTTCCGGTCCGGGCGGAGGCTGGGTGGCTTGATGCATTTTTCTCAACTGCTCGGTTAGCTTACGTAGTGCACCGCTCTTGACCGGTTTGGAAATAAGGCCGATGACGCTGACGCCTAGATTGCGCGCGGCGAGGCTGGCGCTGGTCAGCATGCGTCGGGAGGCGACGCTCATGATCGCCAGCGCGGGCCTTGAACCTGATGCTGCCAAACCCTGAATGAACTGGACGCCGTCCATCCCCGGCATCAGCAAATCAGTCAGCACCAGATCGAAGTCGCGCCTTTTCAGGAAGTCCAGCGCTACGCTGCCTTCTTGAGCGAACTTAAGCTCAAAGTCTCCCAGCTCGCTGAACAGATTCCGTAAATACAGTTGCTGGAAAGGGTGATCTTCAACGATCAGGATACTAAGTGGTTTCATTAGAAGTTCTTTCGTAAGGCGCCAGTTGGTTGTGCAAGGCCTGCAACGTGAAAGGTTTGACCAGGCAATGGTTCATTCCAGCAGCCAGACACAGGGCTTCTTCGCCGCGCATGGCGTTGGCGGTTGCGCCGATGATCGGTACGTTGCAACCCATACGGCGCAACTCTCGCGCCAGTTCGTAGCCATTTTTGCGCGGCATGTTGACGTCGCTCAGAATCATGTCGAAGCGACCTCTGCGCCACATCATCAGTGCCTCCTCACCATTGCCGGCAAGTTCTGCCGTACACCCTAGTTCCTGCAATTGGTCATGCAGGATCAACCGGTTGATGACGTTGTCTTCAGCCACCAGTATGTGCAAATGCAACTTTTTCAGCTGCCATTGCAGGTTGTCATTTTCCAGTTTGATTGCCGAAAGCCCTTGGGCCCGGCTGACAGCCTGATGAATGGCCTCCAGATAGTTGATGTTGACGACCCAGCCGCCGGAACCTGCTTGGGGTTCTTTGTAGCCCTCGCCGGTGGCCATCACCAGCGGCCCCGTCCATTCAGGGGCCAGGCGCGCTTCGTAGCAACCGGGATGCAGCTCAAGCAGCACGCTGTCTGGCGTATCGGTGCCGCGCGAAGGGCGCTCGAGTTGCGGGCGTGCGCCCCATCGACGTAACCAGCCGCTGATGGCTTCCGCGAGTTCGCGAACGGGTGAAAGCACAAACACCACTTTTGGCAACAACGGCGTGAAACTGTCATTCAACGCGGGGCTTGAGGGCTGTTCCAGAGAGAGAGTCAGCGAAAAACTGCTACCCAGTCCGGGTTCGCTGACCACGCGGATACTGCCATTCATCAAGTGAGTGAGGCGCTGGCAAATGGGCAGACCGAGGCCAGTACCGGCGATCACGTTGGCGTGGCCGCGAGTTTGGTAGAAGGGTTCAAAAATTCGTGTCTGGTCCTCCTGGGTGATGCCTTTTCCAGTGTCCGAGACTTGCCAGAACAAGTTGGCGCGCTCGCCGTCGCGGCCAATCAAACTCACGCGCAGGACGATATGGCCCGCGTCGGTGAATTTGACGGCGTTGCTCAGCAGGTTGTAGAGAATTTGGCGGATGCGCGACACATCGCCGATCATCCGTTCCGGTAATTTCGGATCAATCACCGCGTATAAGTCAAGGCCCTTGCCGTGGGCTGCTGCTGCGTATCCCTGGATCACTTCGTGAATCAGTTCTAGTACGCTGAACTCTGTGAGTTCGAGTGCCAGTTGCCCGGCTTCGATTTTCGATACATCGAGTACATCGCAGATCAATTGTAACAGCGTCGCGGATGATCCTTCGATGGTGCGCAGATAGTTGGTTTGTTGCGCATCCAGTTCGGTTCGGGCCAGCAATTCCAAGGTGCCCAACACGCCGTATAAAGGCGTGCGGATTTCATGGCTCATGGTGGCCAGGAACAGGGTTTTAGCTTCGTTCGCTGCATCGGCCAGTTGCCGCGCCTGATCCAGCGCATCTTCAATCTGAGTGCGGGTGCTGATGTCACTAAAGGCGCAGAGCAACACGTCTTCGCCCTTGTAACGGGTGGGCGCGCAACTCAGGTACAGGTGACGACCGTCGGCGGCTTCGAAGTAGTCAGTGACTTGCGGGTTCATCTCATCGAATGCCTGGTAGATCCAGCGCGGACTGAGCCGTTCACGCTCACCACTCTGGCCCAGCCATTGCTGTGACAATGTGTTTTCCAGCACCACCTGGCCGTTGGCGCGCCGCAGCACACACAGCGCAACGGGTGCGGTCTGAATCACGTCGCTGCTGAATAGTTCGCTTTCGACCAGCGCCTGGATCCGACTGATGGTGGGCGTGATAAACCGGTATTCGAGGCGTCGAATCACAATCCACACCAGGCTGATGCTGAACAGGCAGAACAGTAGGGCGCCGCCAAGTCGTGGCCATAGTGCGATGAGCACATCCCGCAAATCGATGGAGTAGACCAACTGCCAGTCGGATGACTTCAATTGTTTGCGCATCACCAGATTATCGGGCAGAAAATTGTTTCCAACAAAGCCAAAGAAATTCTGACGCTGTATTTGCATGAGATTTTTACAGATCTGTGCAGGTTGGCTGTTGCTGAACAGCAGCATGCCGTCGGGGTTGAACATCATGAACTGCCCGGCGCTTTGATCATCCAACGCATGGGATACTTCGCGACCGTCCATCTCAAGTCCCAGCCACCCGGAATCGAGGTCGTGCGCATCAAGGCGAATGAATATGTATAACTGAGAATGGCTGGACGATTGATTGGTCAGCCATAACTCGTCCATCGCACTGGAATTCTCACCTTTCAACGCTTGCAAGCGTTCGAGCATTGCCTGGGGAAAATCGGCCACGGTCGGTGTTGCCGTATAAAGCCTTTTCACCTGAAGATTGTTGCCACTGCTGACGTACAGCAAGTTGACCTGCTTGCTCTTCAGATATTGCCGAATCCGCTCGCTCAGCCAAATGCTCCATTGCTTGCCGCGCGTATTGCCCAGCAGTAAATGGATTTCTTCCGGTGATACTTGCGGCTTTACGCCATCGGGCTTGCGAATCGCCGACAGGCTAAGGCTTTCGAGCAGCGCTTCGCGGGTGGTGAAAAAGGTATGGGCTTCAGCAATCGCACTGCTCATGTGGCTGCGTCTGCGCGACACTTCGGCGTTGAACGTCAGCAGCAGGAAACTGTAGACGCCGCTTAGTATACCGACGAGCAAAACCACGCCAAAAATACGCAACAAACGTCTTGCGGCGTTTGGCGTAGAGAGGAGGGGATTGATCTGGTAAAGGTAGTTCTTCAGTTTCATCCGAATACCCTATCGATAGGATATTTGAGCGGGTATCAGGCGATTCCTAAAACTGGCGCTCTTTGTCTTTATTCGCTGGCGTAGCGGTCACATCGTTTTAGTTTAGTGTCGTAAGAACTTATAAGCCGCAGAGGACTGTCTGGCTCGGTAAGGCTTTTGTGTATTTTCATATGGCGATTTTCATTGGTTGATCAAGCTGACTCACACGGCTATAACGATAGGAACATAAGACGATTCCTAAATATCAATAATTTTTTCTTTGCAGTGCTATGGCAGCTTTCCGGGACAAGGGTTGTGTGTTCGTATATAGGACGATTCTTATATACATTTGCTAGTATATTTCACGAAATAGCGTAAAGACTGTCGCGTAGACTAGGCTTCGCAAGATTAGCCGTGCTAGGCGGCGAGTTGAATTATGTTGTAGGAGGCTATGTGAGTAACCGTGTTGAGCAGACAATGCTCAAACAATCGACCGCTCTGATGTTTGCTGTGGCAATTGCCGCTATCATCACGGGGTTTTTTTCTGGCTCCCAATCGATTTTGTTCGATGGGTTTTTTTCGTTGGTCGCAACCTTCATCAAAGTTCTAATGCTGATCACCGCCAAGTTGATTGCCAAGGAAAGCAACCAGCGCTTCCAGTTTGGCTTCTGGCACCTGGAGCCGATGGTACTGCTCATCGAAGGCAGCTTTCTGTTATTGATTGCAATTTACGCCTTCCTCAGCGGTATGTTCGGCATAGTCAATGGTGGGCGCGAGGTCGAATTGAGCATCGTGATCCCTTTTGCGGCAGTACTTAGCGTCGTCTGTTTGGGCTATTTCTTCTACGTCCGCTATCGCAATCGTACGTTGAAATCTTCGCTGATCCAGTTCGACAATATCAGTTGGCTGGTGGATGCAATGCTTTCGATCGGCTTGCTGGTTAGCTTTCTCACCGCGTTGGTGCTCAAGTCGCAAGGCTATGGCGCATGGGCCGCTTACGTCGATCCATCTGTCCTGATCCTGTTGGGGCTGAGCATGCTCGCGCCGGCGCTTAAGATCTTAAGGCCAGCGTTACGCGATGTACTTGGGATCGTCCCCGATCAGCTAGATGAAAAAGTTCGCCGAGTGATGGACGAGGTTAAAGCTAATCAGGGTTTTTCCGAATACGTCTCGTATGTTCAGAAGCATGGACGTGCGCGGTTTATCGAAATTCATGTAGTGTTGCCGATGGACTATCAATTGCAGGATGTGGGAAAGCTAGATGCACTCAGGGAACAGATTTCCGCCAAACTTGGCAAGCCGGACACGACACGATGGTTGACCATCTGCTTTACCGGAGATCGAAAGTGGATTGCCTGATTTTCTTAAGAATCAAACGAGAGCGCGCATCACCGCATGCGACTACCAGTAGTAAGTGAGTGAACAGCGTTTTGGCCTTGCTGCGTGTTTTTATTCGTGAAGATAAGTGGTGTTTAAGAATCGTCTTATGGTGGTAGGCGCATGTTGCAGTACATCATTGAATCACCTGCTACGGCAAGCCGTGGAACAGGGACGTTAAATGATGAAATTGCACATCTACTACAGCTAAGGGTAACTTTCATGGTTAAGAATATCTGTAAATGCACCGCTCTGTGTGGTTCCTCATTGTTGATCCTGATGGCCGCCGTCAGTGCGCAGGCATCGGACGGCCAGGTTGAATTCACGGGTTCGATCAATGACAACGCTTGTACCATCAGTACCGAAAATGTGAAGAAGTCGGTTGATTTGGGGCAGGTCCGCGTGGGGGACTTCGCCAACACGGTCGGCGCCACCGCTGGATCCGTTCCGTTTTCAATCTCGCTGGAAAACTGCAGCAGTGCCACATTGAAAAATGCGGCGATCACCTTCCGCGGACAGCAATCGTCTTCCGATCCAACGATCCTGGGCATGACCGGTGCCAATCAGGTAGCGGGGGTCGGTATTCAAATCAACGATGCCCGCACCGGAGCCAAACTACCACTCAACACCGCCAGCACGGATTACGTGTTGCGCCCGCAGTCCAATACCTTTGATTTCACCGCATCTTATGTGCGCCTGGTTGCAGACACAGAGGGTGCTGATGGTAAGCCTGGTGTTCGCGGTATCGGCACCGGCCAGGTAAATGCACTGGCCAGTTTCGATGTGACCTACAAGTAATCATGATATTAACGCCAGGGGTCGAATTCAGTAGCGAGCCCTGGTGTTAACCGAGGACTATTTATCATGCGCTTAAAAGTTGCGGCCTTTACGGCTCTGGCGGCGTGTTTTTGGTTGCCCCAGCTTCAGGCGGGCGTCAACGTGGGCACCACACGCGTGGTTTATCAAGGTAAAGACAAAGAGGCGAATCTCTCTCTGGCCAACACCGATGATGATTCTCCTTATTTGGTTCAGTCTTGGATAAGTCCTTATGATAATCGCGATACCAGTGCCGATGAGTTTATTGTTACTCCGCCGCTGTTCAGGCTCGATGCGAAAAGTCAGAACATTCTGCGAATAATCGCGACCAACGTACAGAACTTGCCTGGCGACAGGGAGAGTCTGTTCTTTGTCAACGTCAAGGCTATCCCGGCGGTGAGCGCCGAGCAGCACAGTCAGAACGTACTGCAGATTGCATTGAAAACGACGATCAAGCTTTTTTATCGCCCGGAAAACTTGAAGGGGTCACTGAAGGACGCTGTTGATCAACTGCAGTGGAGCGTTGACAATGGCAAACTGAGTGTTCGTAATCGCTCAGGTTTTAATGTCGTGGTGAGTGAGGTATTGGTTAATAACATCATTAACAAAGATTTGCCGGAGGTCATTAAGCCAGTTAGTACGCTGCAGTCCGCACAAGCACTTAAATCTGGCGATAAAATTGTACTAAGTTACATAAATGAATACGGCAGCACCATCAAGGCAGATCCCGTCACAGTTAACTAAGTATTAAGGTTCTAAATCTTAAGGAAAGGACTCTCTCATGCCTCGTTTGCGCATGTGTGCTTATGCGCGCCTAACAAAGTATTGGAGTTGCTTTGCCCTGATTACTTCAGGATTGACAACCCCTGTGGTTTACGCGGATTACAGCTTCGATGCTTCATTTCTGGAAATTGGCGGAGGTAACACTTCGACCGAAGTGGCCGAGCAAGTCAAGACCATGAGCAAGGGGCAATTGCCGGGCGTGTACCGTGTCAATGTGACCGTCGATAATCGGAAGGTAGAGCAACGTGACGTGCGATTCGTTCAGGAAGCAGCGGATCAGAAACCGACTCCCACGGGATTGTTCCCCTGTTTCAGTGTTGATGACCTGGCAGCGTTGGGGGTTGAATCGAGTCGGCTTGCCCAGGCCGATATCAGTGCCGACCAATGTGTCTACTTCAACAGTGATTTGGCTGATATCACCTATAGCTACGACTTTCATAAGCAGCATCTGGATCTGCAGATTCCGCAGGCGTACATCGGCAGCGTTCCGTTTGCAATCAGGCGCAAAAGCTGGAGTGACGGGGAGCAAGTAGCCTTCTCCAACTATAATTTTTCCGGTAGCCATTACGAAGCGTCATACGGTAATCGTCAGTCACAGTTCGGTAGTTTGCGCAGCGGTATCAATACCGGTGCCTGGCGCTTGCGTAATTTTTCGACCTGGCAGAAAAGCACCAACGTCGAGGGCAATTGGAAATCGGTAGATACCTATGCCCAGCGCGATCTGGGCGACATGATGGCCATTGCCACAATCGGCGAGAGCTCTACCGATAGCGAACTATTCGACTCCATTTCCTTTCGCGGTGTCGGCATCGAGTCGGACCTGGACATGCTGCCTGAAGACTCGCGCAACTTCGCGCCCGTCGTGCGTGGCGTGGCAAACGGTCGATCATTGGTCACGTTACGCCAGCGCGGTTACGTGATCAGTGAACAATGGGTGCCTTCCGGTCCGTTCGCGTTAAAGGATCTTTATTCAACCTCCAGTAACGGCGATATCGAGGTGAGTGTCGAAGGCCCCAA
>Ga0157371_10001617_pt1 | contig 23054 bp, 21 predicted proteins | sample C45metaG_FD_113462 | JGI IMG/M metagenome (GOLD analysis project Ga0157371, IMG submission 113462) | Corn rhizosphere microbial communities from Kellogg Biological Station, Michigan, USA - C4-5 metaG | ecosystem: Host-associated > Plants > Roots > Rhizosphere > Soil | place: USA: Michigan...
CGACCTTCGCATCGATGAGGTCGAGGTTCCGGTGCCCGGCCCCGGCGAGGTCCTCGTCAGGGTCGCGGTGTGCGGCGTGTGCGGCAGTGACGCCACGGAATTCTCCCGAGGCCCGGTGCTCACGGTCATGCCGGTCACCCTCGGCCACGAGTTCGCGGGAACAGTCGCCGCTCTCGGCGAAGGCGTGACCTCGCCGCCCGTCGGCGCGACCGTCGTCTGCGGCGCCGGTGTCTCGTGCGGCGAGTGCAAGCCGTGCCTGGAGGGCCGCACCAACCTGTGCCGCCACTACACGACGCTGGGGCTGCAACACGATGGCGGCCTGGCCGGATACGTCGTGGCGCCCGCCGAGGTTCTTCTCGACGTGACTCGCAGCGGACTTCCGCTCGACACCCTGGGCCTGGCCCAGCCGATGTCGATCGCGGTGCACGCGGTGCGACGCAGCGGCCTGCGTGCGGGCCAGGACGCGGTCATCATCGGTGCCGGCGGCATCGGTGTGTTCATCACGGTGGCCGCCGCTGCGGTGGGCGCCCGGGTTCTCGTCGTCGACCTGAACGAGGAGAGACTCGGACTCGCGGAGACTCTCGGAGCCTTCGCCACGCTGAAGGCAGGCAGCGGCACGCTGGGCGACCGCCTGTCTGAGCTGGGGATGGACGTCGACGTTTTCTTCGAGGTCAGCGGATCCGCCCCGGGGCTCGCCTCGGTGCTCGAGGTGGCCCAGCCGGGTGCGACGATCGTGCCGGTCGGCATCCAGCGCGGCGAACCCGCGCTCCCCTTGGGGTCGTGGACTCTGAGCGAGTACACGATCATCGGCACAGTGGCCCACGTCATCAAGACCGACCTGCCGGAGGCGGTGCGGCTTCTGGGGACGAGAGCGGACTGGTCGGACATCGCGCACGAGGTGCTGCCTCTCGACCTCGTGGCCGAAGAGGGGCTCACCCCGTTGGCGAATGGAACGGCCAATCAGATCAAGACCCTCATCGACCCGTGGATCGCACAGCGCAGGCCGGCGGATCACTCACGATCCTGAGCTCTCGGTCCTGATCGCGGGTGCGTGGGGTTCTGCGCTATTCGCGGGCCTTAGGCGTGGAAGTTGTCCATCACCCGGAGGACGTCGACCGCTGAACCCAGCTGTGAACCGTCGGGTGCCGAGGCGGCTCCCGGCGCGGCGGGGAGGGTGCCATTCTGCTGGCGCCGCCCGACGACGAACCAGACGCCCTTGGCCACCGTCGTCCCCTTGTTGGTGTACAGGTGCGGCCGGATCGAGTCGAACTGCAACGAGTCGCCCGGCCCGAGCACGTGCACGTCGAACTCGAGCTGGAGGGTCAGCTGACCCTCCAGGATGTAGGCGTACTCGATGCCGCTGTGGCGCATGAGCTTGCCCTCGACCGAACTGGACCCGCCCGGCTGGTAGGTGACCAGGATCGCGTCGGCCGGCCCGCCGGGCTGCCCGGCCAGGCGCTCCCAGCGCACACCATTCTCCATTTCGAGGACTGCGTTCTCGGATGCGAGCTGGATGTTGGGCAGCGCGGGTTCCGGACGATCCGGCTGGGCCGCGGCGCGATCGCCGTCGGGCACCACGCCGAGAAGCTCGTCGAGGGAGAGTCCGAGGTGGTTGGCCATGGCGTAGAGCGTGGACACCGACGGCTGCGTCTTCCCCGTCTCGACCTGGGAGATCAGGCTCGCGGAGACGCCGAGGGACTGCGCGAGGCTGCGCAGGCTCAGCCGTCGCTGCGTCCGCGCCTCCCGCAAACGAGCTCCGACACTGTTTGCGGTCATATTTTCTCCCAATGGTTCCAGTCGAGGTTGACAGTAGCCCTCGAGGGGAAGGATATCGTGCCTAAAACAACTGAATAGGCTGAGAATACACCGTTTCTGCGTTAAGCTAGACTGCACGCCATTCGCCGAGGCTTGACGGCCGATCGGCCACGCTACAGGAGAAGCTGATGAAAAATACTGGGACCACAGGAACGAATGCTGTCGACTGGGAAGAGCGAGTCAACTTCGACCGATTGCGCGACGAGCGTCTGGCTCGGCTGAAAGCCGAACTCGACCGCTCCGAGCTCGGTGCCCTGCTCGCATTCGACTTCTCGAACATCCGTTACATGACGGCAACCCACATCGGCACCTGGGCGATGGACAAGCTCATCCGCTTCAGCCTCCTCACCAGGAGTTCCGATCCGATCTCGTGGGACTTCGGCTCCGCCGCCAAACACCACGCGCTGTACAACCCGTGGCTCGACCTGACGACGGCCGAGATGGATGCCGACCCGAACGCCCCGCACGAGGGTGCGAAGCGACCGCGGCTGGAGAGCGGCGCCCGCGCGGGCATCTCGACACTGCGGGGGGCGTTCCCGCCGGACGCCGGGATCGCCGAGGGCCTCGCCCGCAAGATCAAGCGCGAGCTGGAGAAGTTCGGCGTCGCAGACCAGCCGATCGGCGTCGACGTGATCGAGCTGCCCGTGCTCTTCGCCCTGCAGCAGCAGGGGATCACCGTGGTCGACGGGCAGCAGGTCTTCATGGAGGCTCGCCGCATCAAGACCGGGGACGAGATCCGTCTCCTCACCCAAGCCGCGTCGATGGTGGATGCGGCCTATGAGGAACTGCACCGCTTCCTGCGCCCCGGCGTGCGGGAGAACGAGGCGGTCGGACTCGTCGCCAAGACCCTCTACGACCTCGGATCGGAGTATGTGGAGGGCGTCAACGCCATCTCCGGGGAGCGCTGCTCGCCGCATCCGCACGTCTTCTCGGACCGGATCATCCGCCCGGGCGACCCGGCGTTCTTCGACATCCTGCACAGCTGGAACGGATACCGGACCTGCTACTACCGCACCTTCGCGGTCGGCTCGGCCAGCTCCGCACAGCGCGACGCCTACACCAGGGCCCGCGAGTACATGGACCGCGCGATCGCCCTCGTGAAGCCGGGTGCGACCACGGCAGACATCGTCAAGGTCTGGCCCACGGCGCAGGAGTTCGGCTTCGCCGACGAGGAGGCCGCGTTCGCACTGCAGTACGGCCACGGCGTCGGGCTGTCGATCTGGGAGAAGCCGATCTTCTCGCGGCTGACCTCCCTCGACCACCCCGAGGTGCTGCAGGAAGGCATGGTGTTCGCGCTGGAGACCTACTGGCCGTCGGCAGACGGATGGGGTGCCGCACGCATCGAGGAAGAGCTCGTCGTCACCGCCGACGGATGCGAGGTCATCACCAAGTTCCCAGCCGAGGAGCTCATCGTCGCCGGCCGCCGCTACTACACGGTGGACGGCCCGTTGAGCCTCGAACGGGACTCCCAGTCGCACAAGAACACGACATGGGGGCGTGGCGAGGCGTGACCACACTCGGCTTCCTCGGTCTGGGCTCGATGGGCTCCGGCATGGCCCGACGGCTCATCGACTCCGGATTCGCCGTGCGCGTCTGGAATCGCTCACCCGAGGCCGTCGCCGAACTCGTCGGATCCGGTGCCGAGCCGGCCGGAAGTGCGGCCGAGGCGCTCGCGGCCGAGGTGTCGTTCAGCATGCTTGCGAACGATGCGGCTGCCGAGGCCGTGCTCACCGCGGATGCGGCGCGCGCGGCGAAGGGCCGCATCCATGTCAACATGGCGTCGATCAGCCCCAACGCGACGGCACGTCTCGCGGCGATCTTCGAGAACGCAGGCGCCGGATACGTGGCGGCGCCCGTGCTCGGCAGGCCGGATGTCGCGGCGGCCGGCCAGCTCAACATCCTCGCCGCGGGGAAGAACTCGGTGGTCGAGGCGGTGGAGGGCTACCTCGCCGTGCTGGGGAAGAAGACCTGGCGCTTCGGCGAGGAGCCCGGAGTCGCGAACGCGGTCAAAGTCTCGGTCAACTACAACATCATCCATGCCATGCAGGCGCTCGGCGAGACGATCGCCATGGTCGAGCGGCTCGGTGTCGAACCGGCGCACTTCGTGGAGTTGCTCACCAGCAGCCTGTTCGGCGGAGTCGTCTACGACGGATACGGCAACGAGATCGCCCGCCAGAGCTACTACCCGCCGGGTTTCCACATCGAGCTCGGCCGCAAGGACCTCCAGCTCGCCGAAGACGTCGCCGCGGCGAGCGGGGTGAAGCTGGCGACCATGCCCGCGCTCATCGCGGTATTCGAGCGTGCCCTGGCCGACGCCGAACTCTCGAACGGAGACTGGGGCGCGATCGCCGAAGTGACGCGCCGCGACCTGCTCTGACTGTGACCGCGGCGTCAGCCGGTCAGGCCTTCCACACCGTCTTGAGGTTGCAGAACTCACGGATGCCGGAAGCGGCAAGTTCCCGCCCGTAGCCGGAGTCCTTGATGCCGCCGAACGGAAGCTCCGGGAACGAGGCGGTCATCCCGTTCACGAAGACCGCTCCGGCATCGAGCGCGCCGGTCGCCCGTTGCTCTTCGGCCGGGTCGTTCGTCCACACCGAGGAACTGAGGCCGAAGGTCGTCGAGTTGGCGAGAGCGATGGCCTCCTCGATGTCGTCGACCCGGTAGACGGTCGCGACCGGCCCGAAAGCCTCCTCCTTGTACAACCGCATCTCCGATGTGATTCCCTCGAGGACGGTCGGCTCGTAGTACCACCCGGGGCGGTCCGGCTGCGAACCGCCGACGCGGGCCGTCGCACCCTTCGCGAGTGCGTCATCGACGAGTTCGGCAAGCTCTTCCCGGCCCGCGCTCGTGGCGAGCGGTCCTATTTGGGTCGCCTCGTCCAGGGGATCGCCGACGGTGAGCGCGGCCATGCGCTCGCCGAAGGCGCGGGTGAACTCGTCGTAGACATCCGTGTGGACGATGAAGCGCTTCGCCGCGATGCAGGACTGCCCGTTGTTGCCGGTGCGGGCGAGGACCGCGGTCTCTGCGGCCTTCGCGACGTCCGCGCTGGGGAGGACGATGAACGGGTCGGAGCCGCCCAGCTCGAGCACGGCCTTCTTGATGTGGTGGCTCGCGATCGAGGCGACCGAGCGGCCCGCCGGCTCCGACCCGGTGAGGGTCACGGCCTTCACCCGGCGGTCGGCGATGACATCGGCGACCGCCGAGGAGCCGATGAGGAGGGTGCGGAAGGACCCGGTCGGGAAGCCTCCGCGCTCGAACAGGGTGTCGAGGTAGAGCGCGGCCTGGGGAACGTTCGAGGCGTGCTTGAGCACGCCCGTGTTCCCGGCCATGAGCGCGGGCGCGGCGAAGCGGATGACCTGCCACAGCGGATAGTTCCACGGCATCACGGCGAGCACGACGCCGAGGGGCTCGTAGCGGGTCCACGCGCGGGACGCCCCGACACTGGCGGGGTCCGAGAGCGGCTCATCGGCGAGGAAGCCCTCGGCGCGCTCCGCGTAGAACCGCATGTTCTTGGCACACTTGAGCACCTCGCCGCGCGACTGAGCGATGGGCTTGCCCATCTCGACCGTCAGCATCCTGGCCACGCTGTCGACCTCGGACTCGAGGATGTCGGCCGACGCCCGCATCCACCCGGCCCGCGTCCCGTAGTCGGTGAGCCGCAGGGCATCGGCGGCTGCCGCGGCCTCCGCTATGCGGCGTTCGGTCTCCGCAGCATCGTGCGGGGCGAACTCGGCCTCGGTGAGCCCGGTTGCTGGATTGATGGTGGCGATCGCCATGATGGGTCCTCTCGTAACGTCGTCTACTGCTGAACGAATTCGAATACTTCGGTGTGCTGTGCAAGCTGGAGTCGGGTGCGCCGGATGTGTTGCAGAAGGATGTGTTCTGCGCCGTGGGTGTCCCCGTCGCGGAGCGTCGTCGTGAGCAGGTGGTGCTCGTCGTGCACGATCCGCCTCCTGTGGTCGTCGAGCAACCTCGTGTACGCACGGCGATAGTGCTGGGTCGAGTTCCACAGTCGGTGGACGAGGTCCCCGATGAGGGACGTCCCGGAGCCCTCGTACGACAGGAGGTGGAAGTCGCGGTCGAGCCGCAGGAACTCCTCGATATCGTGCGACTGCTCCATCTCGGATGCGAGCGCCGAGAGCCGGCCGATCCGATCATCCGGATAGTGGGGGATCGCGTATCGCAGGAGCAGCGGCTCGATGCGTTCGCGTGTTTGGTAGATCTCCACGCATTCTTCGAGGGTCAGCCTCGAGACCCAGGCGCCGGTGTTGGCCACGAGCGTGACGAGCCCGTCGGCTTCGAGGCTGTGCAGCGCTTCCCGCACGGGAAGGCGGCTCGCGCCGAAACGCGCCGCGACATCCTCCTGCCGGATGCGGGCGCCCGGCGGCAGGAGGCCCCCGAGGATGTCGGATCGGATGCTGTCCGCGATACGAGCGCTCGCGCCCCCGTCGCGTGTCACCGTCATGATGGGTATGACTCTCTCACAGGGAGGGCCTGGTGGGGTTCCAGAGGATCACGGGCGAGTCCTTCTCATAGGCCTTGCCGTTCGGGAAGCTCACGAGCTCGAATTGCATGCCCCAGGGCGAGAGGAAATACACCCAGTGCTGGCCCTTGCTCGCATTGCTGCTCGCGGTCGGCTCTGCGAGGACCCGCACGCCCTTCTCGCGCAGGTACGCGACGGCGGCATCCAGGTCGTCGACGTAGAAGGCGAGATGATGCCCGCCGAGGTCGCTGTTGCGCGGTTGCCCGGCCTGCGTGTCGGCAGGCTCGAACTGGAAGACCTCGAAGTTGGGTCCGAACGCGCAGCGGTAGAACGTCAGCTTGCGCATGACGGTGCGCGGATGCACGTTCATGTGTTCGAGCATCCAGTCGCCTTCGGCGTGCTCGAACGGGCCGAGTGAGTAGACGCGCTCGCAGCCGATCACGTTGACGAAGAAGTCGTCGGCCTCGTCGAGGTCGGGGACGGTGAATCCGATGTGCTCGGTTCCGCGGAGTCCGGGGAGGGCCATGGTGACCTGCCTTAGCTGTGTTCACGACGTCGTGCGGTCGCGAAGGGCGACCGTAGCCATGATTGTATCCAGTGTGTTGTCAGATGTCGATATTTGTGGGTAATTCACTTCGGTACGGCTAGTATTGGATGCAATTCAGCTGTATGCTCTGGCTTAATAGGAGCGTGCGAAGCCGTATGTGCTTGGCCCCGTCAATGGAGAGAGGGACAATGCCAAAACTGCAACGTCTGGACCCTGCCCAGCCCTGGGTGCAGCTGAGTACCACGCCGGCGGACTGGAAGAAGGCCGACCCCCGGCTTCTCGCGACGATGCTCGGCGAGCTCCATCTCATCCGCGCCTTCGAGGAGACCGTCCTCGAGTTGGCGGGCGAGAGCCTCGTGCACGGCCCGGCCCACTCGAGCATCGGGCAGGAGGGCGGCGCCGTCGGTTCGATCGTCGGCCTCAGCTCGCAGGATGCGGTCAACGGCTCCCACCGCGGCCACCACCAGTTCCTGGCTAAGGCCCTGACGCACGTGTCGGGCGGCGTCATCGACCCAGCGAAGCTGGTCTCTCCCGAGATCCAGACCGTGCTGCAGCGCACCCTTGCTGAGATCCTCGGCCTCGCCCAGGGTTATTGCCGTGGTCGCGGCGGCTCGATGCACCTGCAGTGGTTCGAGGCCGGCGCCCTCGGAACGAACGCGATCGTCGGCGGCGGCGCGCCGGCGGCCACCGGCAATGCGTGGGCCCAGAAGCACTCTGGCACGCACAACATCACGATCAACTACTTCGGGGATGGCGCGAGCCAGATCGGCTCGGTGCTGGAGTCCATGAACCTGGCCGCGGCGTGGAAGCTGCCGGTCATGTTCTTCATCGAGAACAATCTGTACGCGGTCTCCACCAAGGCGGATGAGATCACGGCCGACCCGCGCTTCTCCGTGCGCGGCCAGGGATTCGGCATCCCCTCGTGGCGTGTCGACGGCATGGATCCGCTCGCCGTCTACCTCGCGACACAGCAGGCGGAAGAGCGGATGCGCGCCGGCGAAGGTCCCGCGGTCGTCGAAGCCGAGGTCTATCGCTTCTTCCACCAGAACGGGCCATTCCCCGGCAGCGCGTTCGGCTACCGCGACAAAGAGGAGGAGGCCGCGTGGCGTGCCCGCGACCCCCTGGACCGCGTTGCCAGGGAGATGATCAAGCTGGGCCTCGTCGACGAGGCGGGCGTGGCCGGCGTGCGCGAGCAGGCCCAGGCCGCGATGACTGCGGCCGTCGGCGAATTGCTCGAGGCAGATCCCGACTCTGAGGGTAAGCGCCGCATCCGTCCGAGCCTCTGGCCGGACCCCGGATTCGTGAACGTCGGCGTGCGCGGCGACGGCAGCGAGCTCGCCGCGCTTACGGTCGCCGATCCGCTGGAGTACAAGGGCGCCTGGCGCGACATCAAGTTCGTGGATGCTGTCGCCGGCGTCATGGATCGCCGCATGGAAGAAGACGAGCGCATCGTCGTGCTGGGCGAGGACGTGCATCGCCTCAACGGCGGAACCAACGGAGCCACCAAGGGGCTCGCGAAGAAGTACGGACCGGACCGCGTGATGGGAACCCCCATCAGCGAGAACGCGTTCACGGGTCTCGCGGGCGGGCTCGCCCTCGACGGGCGTTACCGACCGGTCGTGGAGTTCATGTATCCGGACTTCATGTGGGTGGCTGCAGACCAGGTGTTCAACCAGGTCGGCAAGGCGCGCCACATGTTCGGCGGCGACAACGCCGTGCCCCTCGTGCTGCGCACCAAGGTCGCGATGGGGTCGGGCTACGGTTCGCAGCACCTCATGGATCCCGCCGGCATCTTCGCGACCGCGCCGGGTTGGCGCATCGTCGCCCCGTCATCCGCCGCCGACTATGTCGGGCTCATGAATGCCGCGCTCGCCCTTCAGGATCCGGTGCTCGTCATAGAACACGTCGACCTCTACGGCACTGCCGACCGCGTGCCAGAGGGCGATCTGGATTACATCCTCCCGCCGGGCAAGGCGGGCATCCGCAGGGCCGGATCGGAGGTCACCGTGATCAGCTACCTCTCGATGGTCGGTCACAGCCTCGAGGCGATCGAGCAGACCGGCATCGACGGGGAACTGATCGACCTCCGCTGGCTCGACCGCGCATCCATCGACTGGGAGACGATCGGCGAGAGCATCAAGAAGACCAACAACGTCATCATCGTCGAGCAGGGCGCTCGCGGAACGTCCTACGGCAGTTGGCTGTCGGACGAGATCCAGCGCCGCTTCTTCGACTGGCTCGATCAGCCGGTCGAGCGTGTGACCGGCGGTGAGGCGAGCCCGAGCATCTCCAAGGTCCTCGAACGCGCGGCGATCGCCAGGACCGAAGAGGTCGTGGCCGGACTCGAGCGGGTCCGCCGCGGCTGGGGAGGCAACTGATGGCACTCGTCATCCGGATGCCGGAAGTCCTGGCCGGATCGACGGAGGGCGCCCTGCAGTCGTGGCTGGTGGGCGTGGGAGACGCGATAGCGGTTGGGCAGCCGATCGCGGAGGTGGAGACCGAGAAGGCGACCGTTGAGTACGAGGCGGAGGCCGAGGGCACGATCGCCGGCCTGCTCGTGGAGATCGGCGTCCAGGTCTCCGTCGGCACCCCCATCGCGGTGCTCGCGACCAGGGGCGAATCCGCCGAGCAGGCCCTCGCCGCCGCAGGCCAGGAGACTGCGCCGGCGGCATCGACTGCGCCGGCGGCATCGGTCGTGGCGGCCGCTGCGTCAGCCGCGCCTGCCGCTGCGTCAGCTGTGGCGGCCGCGCCTGCTCCGGCCGCGCCGGCGACAGCTCCGGCCGCAATCGTTCCGCCTGCAGCTGCTCCACTTGCAGCCGCTCAGCATGGAACACAGGGCGGCCGCATCTTCATGAGCCCCCTCGTGCGCCGGATGGCCGCCGAGCGCGGGCTCGATCTCTCCACCGTGACGGGAACCGGTCCTGGCGGCCGCATCGTCCGCCGCGACATCGAGTCCTTGGCCGCCCCGCAGGCGGCTCCAGCTGCTCCGGCAGTTGCCCCCGCTGTGGCGCCTGCCGGCTCTTCCGCCGGCGCTGCCTATACCGACATCCCGCACACCGGGATGCGTCGTGCCATCGCGAGGAGGCTCATCGAGAGCAAGACGACGATCCCGCACTTCTATCTCGTCGCGGACTGCCGGGTCGATGACCTTCTCGAGTTCCGCCAGCGGGTCAACGAGACCGCGCCGACCAAGATCTCGGTGAACGATTTCGTCGTCAAGGCGGCGGCCGCGGCCTTCCGTGCGGTGCCGGAGGCGAATGCGATCTGGACCGACGATGCGACCTGCCGTTTCGACGGCGTCGACATCGCGGTGGCCGTGGCGATCGACGGTGGGCTGGTCACTCCCGTGGTGCGGGGGGTGGACCGGATGTCGCTGAGCAGCGTGAGCGCGAGCATCCGTGAGCTCGCCGAGCGCGGTCGTGCCGGCAAGCTCAAGCAGGACGAGATCGAGGGCGGATCGTTCTCGATCTCGAACCTCGGGATGTACGGCACGCAGGAGTTCTCGGCGATCATCAATCCGCCGCACGCGGGCATCCTCGCCGTCGGCGCCGCGCAGAAGAAGCCCATCGTGGTGGGCGACGAGCTCGTCGTCGGCACCGTGATGACCGTGACGCTCTCGGCCGACCATCGGGTGCTCGACGGGGCGCTCGCGGCCCGCTGGCTCGCCGCGTTCGTCGGGCTCATCGAGAATCCGGTGGGCATCCTCGTCTGACGGTCCCCTGTGGGGTCAGTCCTGTCTCGCGAGGTACCATTTTCGGTCGCCATGAGCACGTCTAAGCGGCCGAAAGCGGTATCTCACGGAGGGCCGGGAGGTCAGGAGAGGGGTATCGCGGCATCCAGGGCGGCGAGGATGTCGGCGGCGAGGTCGTCGACATGCTCCAGCCCGATCGAGAGCCGCACGATGCCGCCGCCGGGGCGCGCCTCCGGGGCGACCGGGCGGTGGGTGAGGGATGCCGGGTGCTGCGCCAGCGAGTCGACGCCGCCGAGCGAGACGGCGTTGACCACGAGGCGGAGCGCCTCGATGAACCGCACTGCCGCGTCGTAGCCCCCGGCCAGTTCGAGCGCGAGCATGGAGCCGGGGCCGTCCAGCTGGGTTCCGAGCAGGCCGTCTGGGTCGCATCCGGGCAGCGACGGGTACATCACGCGGGTCAGCGCGGCATGGCCGAGGACGCGGCCGGCGAGCTCCTCCGCGGTGGCCTGCTGGGCTCGCACGCGGATGGGCAGGGTGCGCAGCCCGCGGTGCAGCAGGTAGGCGGCGAGCGGGTGCAGCAGCCCGCCGGTCAGCGCGCGGATGTGCCGGATGCGCGGGGCCCACTCCTCGTCGGCCGCGATCACGCCGCCCATGACATCGCCGTGTCCGCCGATGTATTTGGTCGCGCTGTGCAGCACGAGGGTTGCGCCGTGCTCGATCGGGCGTTGCAGGATCGGGGTGGCGAAGGTGTTGTCGACGAGCACCGGGACGTCCCCGGCCGCCGCGACGACGGCCGCGATGTCCACGAGCTCGAGGGTGGGGTTGGCGGGCGACTCCATGACGACCAGCCCGGTGTCCGGGCGGATCGCGGCGGCGATGCCGGCGACATCCGTCCAGGTCACGCTCGTGCCGACCAGTCCACTCTCCAGGACGTGGTCGGTGCCGCCGTAGAGCGGGCGCAGCGCGACGACGTGCGGGCGACCGGCGGTCACGCTCGCGAGCAGCACCGCAGAGAGCGCGGCCATCCCGCTGGCGAAGGCGACGGCGGATGCGGCACCCTCGAGCCCGGCGAGGCTCTCCTCGAAACGGGCGACCCCCGGCTGCCACAGCCGCTGGTACACCGCGGACTGGCCGGGCAGCAGCACGCCGCCCGTGGCCAGCTGCTCGTAGGAGTCGCCGCCGAGTTCGACCCCCGGCAGCGGGTTGGTGGTGGAGAGGTCGATCGTCGGGACGTGGGAGCCGCTCTCTGTGAGCCCCTCCATCCCGCCGTGGACCGCGCGTGTTTCGAGGTGGGACTCCGGTGTCAGCATGGCTCGAGATAAACAGAATCTCCGATGCATCGCAATCTATGTTGTAGCTTCTCCGATCCAAGACTTATTAAATGCATTATCTGCGAGAATGAGCGCGGGAATGGGGCTACCGCCGCAGTTCGCACGAAGGGAAGGAACGGTCATGGACGAGATCGATCGCACGCTCATCCGCTCGCTGTCCGCCAACGCCCGGATATCCGGCTCCGCACTGGCGGCCGCCGCCGGTGTCGCAGAGTCCACCGTCTCCCTCCGGCTCAAGCGACTGCACACCGCGGGCTACCTCCGCGGTTACCATGCGGAGGTCGACCTGGCGGCACTCGGAATGACCGTGCAGGCGCTCATCTCCGTGCGGCTGGTATCGATCAACCGTGAAGAGGTCGACCGGTTCCGGCGGGAGGCGCCGAGCTGGCCGGGCGTGCTCGCGCTGTTCCACATGGGCGGAGTGGACGACTTCCTACTGCACGTGGTGGCGCGCGACTCCACCGAGCTGCGCGACTTCGTCCTCGAGAACCTGGCCGGGCATCCGGCGGTCGCCCACACCGAGACCAACCTGATCTTCGACCACGTCGCCGGGCGCGGGCTGCAGGAGTTGCTCTCTTGAGCTCGCTAACCCCGATGAAGGCATGTCGCGGCTGCGCCCGCGACACCCCGGCGATCGCGGAGGGCATTCCCCCGAAATGCCTTCATTGGGGACGAGAACGGGTTAGACCCTGTCGCGCCAGTCTGCGTCGTCGACGACCGCGATCGGCAGGGTGATCGACTCGGTCGGCTGGTCGATCACGGTCGCCTCGTCGCGGCGGTGGCGGAGCACCGTGTCGATGTACGAGCTCACCGCCTCGGCCAGGGGCACGTCGCGGTTCTCGTTCTGGGAGAGATACCAGCGGTGGTCGAGCAGCTGATGGAACACTTCGGCCGGCTCCAGCTTGCCGCGCAGATCGCGCGGGATGGCCCGGATGACCGGCTCGAACACGCGCGCCAACCACTCGTGCGCCACGACCTCCTCGTCGACATCCTGCTTGTCGAAGGTCGCCGTGTACGAGTCGAGGTCGTTGAGCAGTCGTCTGGCCTGGTTCTCCTGGGCATCGAGGCCGGTCAGCCGCAGCAGCCGGCGCTGGTGGTGGCCGGCATCCACCACCTTGGGCTGGATGCGCACGGTCGTCCCCGCATCGTCCGTCTTGATCGCCAGCTCGTCGATGTCGAAACCGAGGTCGTTGAGCCGGTTGACCCGCTCGTTGATCCGCCAGCGCTCCGAGGACGAGAACGACTCCGAGCCGGTGAGCTCCGTCCACAGGGTGCGGTAGGCGGCGACGATGCCCTCGCTCACCTCGAGCGGATCTGTCTCCTCGTCGAGGCGTCCGCCCGCGGCGAGGTCGAGCAACTCGCCCGCGATATTGACCCGGGCGATCTCCAGGTCGTTCTCGCGCTGCCCGTTCGAAAGGCCGTTGTAGAGCTTGCCGGTCTCCGCGTCGACCAGGTACGCGGCGAAGGCTCCGGCATCCCGGCGGAACAGCGTGTTCGAGAGGGAGACGTCGCCCCAGAAGAAGCCGATGATGTGCAGCCGAACGAGCAGGGCGGCGAGGGCGTCGACGAGCCTGGTCGCGGTGTCCGGGCGCAGGGTCTGCGAGTACAGCGCCCGGTAGGGGAGCGAGAACTTGAGGTGCCGGGTCACCAGCACGGAGTTGAGCGGATGCCCGTCGTCGTCTGTCCGATTGCTGATGACGGCGACGGGTTCCACGCACGGCACATCGAGCTTTTGCAGCGACCGCAGCATCTCGTACTCGCCGCGGGCCATCTCGTCCGAGGTCTCCTTGATGGCGATGATGTAGCCGCTCAGGTGCACGAAGCGCACCAGGTGGCGGGAGATTCCCTTCGGCAGTGCGGCGATGACGTCGTTCGGCCAGACCTCGAGCGGCAGGTTCCAGGGCAGATCGAGGAGTGCGGGGTCGACGGTGGCCGAGGTGATGTTCAATGAGCCGGACATGGATGGACCTGCCTAAAAGAAAGACCGTGCTTTAACCGAATGGGCCTGCCGGAGATCGCACTAAGGCGGATCCCCGACAGGCCCAGTCGATAGATGCGGTCAGTCGACGATCGGCTTGCTGAGGCGCAGACCGGTCTCGGTGTTGAACACGTGGATGTGCTCGGGGGTCGGGTGGATGAACACCAGGTCGCCCGCGTTCGGGTGGACGCGACCGTCGACGCGCGCGACGATGTCGACCCGGTTGTCGTCGATGTCGGTGTGGCCGTACAGGTAGCCGTCGGCGCCGAGCTCCTCGACGATGTCGACGGTGACCGGCAGGCCTTCGCCCGTCGGGGACACCATGACGTCTTCCGGACGGATGCCGATGGTCACCTTCTTGGCTGCGCCGGCGAGCGTCTCCCGGTCGACCTTCGCGACCGCCGTGCCGAACTTGAGGCCGCCGTCGACGACATCCGCATCGAACAGGTTCATCGCGGGAGAGCCGATGAATCCGGCGACGAAGACGTTGAGCGGCTGCGCGTAGAGCTCGCGGGGCGTTCCCACTTGCTGCAGCACGCCATCCTTCAGCACGGCGATGCGGTCGCCCATGGTGAGCGCCTCGGTCTGGTCGTGCGTGACGTAGACGGTGGTGACGCCGAGGCGGCGGGTGAGCGAGGCGATCTGGGTGCGGGTCTGAACGCGCAGCTTGGCGTCGAGGTTCGACAGCGGCTCGTCCATGAGGAACACCTGGGGGCTGCGGACGATCGCGCGGCCCATGGCGACGCGCTGACGCTGGCCGCCCGAGAGCGCCTTCGGCTTGCGGGCCAGGTAGGGCTCGAGGTCGAGCAGCTTGGCTGCCTCGAGGACGCGGCTGGCGCGCTCGTCCTTGTTCACGCCGGCGATCTTCAGGGCGAAGCCCATGTTCTCGGCGACGGTCATGTGCGGGTACAGCGCGTAGTTCTGGAAGACCATGGCGATGTCGCGATCCTTCGGGGGAACGTCGGTGACGTTGCGCTCTCCGATGAGGATGTTGCCCTCATTGACTTCTTCGAGGCCGGCGAGCATGCGCAGCGAGGTCGACTTGCCGCAGCCGGATGGGCCGACCAGGACGAGGAACTCGCCGTCGGAAACGTGCAGGTCGAGCTGGTCGACCGCCGCGCGGGTAGAGCCTGGATAGATTCGTGATGCCTTGTCAAAGGTCACTGTTGCCATAGTCGTACAACTCCTTCACCGGCAGGTACGTGCCGGACGATCCGTAGTGATGGATGGGTGGTGCACCGTCATTATGGCACCGGAGCGGGCCCGGCCAGTAATCGGGGGCGGCGGGGACGGTACTTCTGGGCGGTTCATATTCGCTCTACGGGTGCGCGGGCGGCAGCTGAGCGGTTAGGGTTGTCCAGCTACCGCTTGGGCAATTCCCAGACTGGCTGTTTACTATCCATAGGGTCTGTGCGGGAACTGGCGCGGGTGGATAACTCAAGGTGAGGGTGAATGATCGACGGCGATAAGGGCGACGATCGTCTGAGCAGAAACAACAGGCGTGAGGTTGCCCGCCGTAAGGCCCAGGCGCTTCGCGCCGAGCAGAAGAAGAAAGATCGGCGCAGCAGGCTCCTGCTGCAGGGCGGGATCACCGTCGCCGTCCTCGCCGTCATCGCCGTCGTCTCGCTGATCATCGCGAACACCTACCTCAAACCGCCGGCTCCCGGCCCGTTGAACATGGCCAGCGACGGCATCGTCATCGGGCCGAAGCTCGCCGCGGTGACGACGGGCGCGCTGCAGCCGGGCGACGAACCGGCATCGACGGCGTCGACGGACCCCAACGTCATCAACATCCGGATCTACCTCGACTATCAGTGCGAGATCTGCGAGAAGTTCGAGAAGGCGAACGAGAAGCAGCTCGCCGCCTGGGCCAAGAGCGGGGCGGCGACCGTGGAGATCCACCCGCTGGCCATCTTCGACCGCAACTCGGTCGGAGCGAAGTATTCGACCCGGTCTGCGAATGCCGCCGCGTGCGTGGCGAACTTCTCGCCGAACAACTTCTTCCGGTTCAACGCCCTCCTGTTCGCCAACCAGCCGGCCGAACAGACAGAGGGGCTGTCGGATGCGAAACTGATTTCGCTCGCGAAGAAGGCGGGGGTGAAGCATCCGGCCTCGATCAGCACCTGCATCAACGACCAGACCTTCAAGACCTGGGTGAATGCGGCCACGGCGCGTGCGGCGACCGGGCCGATCCCCGGCTCCAAGGTGGACAAGGTCACCCAGACGCCGACGATTCTCGTCAACGGCGTCAAATACTCCGGCGCGTTCGACAAGGCCAACGAGTTCGCCCTGTTCGTCAACACCGCCGCGGGCAACGCCTTCGTCGAGGAGTCGACGGCATCCCCGACGCCGAGTGCGAGCCCCACGCCCGTTCCGTAGTTTCGTCGCGTGCGGGTGGCTACCTTGCGGGCTCTTCTGAAAGAACCAGGTTGTTGGCTCTTTGTTGGGCGTGCCCGGGTTTTGCCTGGTGCGGGTGGCTACCTTGCGGGCTCTCCTAAAAGAGCCAAATCTTTGGCTCTTTGTTGGGCGTGTCTTGGTCTTGCCGTAGATGCGGGTGACCACCTTGCGGGCTCCAGGAAAAGAGCCAAATCGTTGGCTCTTTTACTGGAGCCCCCTGTCGGATTCGAACCGACGACCCCCGCTTTACAAGAGCGGTGCTCTGGCCAACTGAGCTAAGGAGGCGAACGACTCACCCATAGTACTGGGGAAGCGACCGGTGTCAGGCCGGGGCGATCGCCGCTCAGAGCGTGCTGAGGAAATCGCGCGCATCCACCGGGTTCTTGCGGTCGGCCGCCGGGCCGCCCTCATCGTCGATCACGCCTCCGACATACAGCCAGCCGAGCAGTTCCTCGTTCTCGTCCAGGCCGTGCAGGAGGCGCACCGGCATCGTGCGGGTGTGACCTCCCGTGCGCCACATCACACCCCAGCCGGCCTCGTCGAGCAGAAGGCTGAGCAGGTGCGCGACCCCGGATGCCGCAGCATCCTGCTCCCAGTCCGGCACCTTGATGCTGGGCTGGTGCCGCACCACGATCGCGAGCAGCAGCGGAGCCCGCAACGGTTTCGCCGCCAGCTTCGCCGCATCCGCCGCAGGAAGACCGCTCGCCACGGTGAAGGCCTCACCGAGCCGCTCCCTCGCCTCGCCGCGAAGGGCGATCAGCCGCCACGGGCGCAGGCCGGCATGGTCGGCTGCCCTCGCCGCCGCCGCGATGAGCGGCAGCAACTCGTCGTCGGTCGGGTTCTCCGCCGTCACCCTGGGGCGGGACCGGCGGAGCCGGGCGGCGTCGAGGGCCGTCACGTCGCGCTTAGTCTTCTTTTTCGACGAAGTCGAGCGAGAGCGAGTTCATGCAGAACCGGTTGCCGGTGGGCGTCTGCGGTGCGTCGTCGAAGAGGTGCCCGAGGTGCGAGCCGCAGTTCGCGCAGAGCGCTTCGGTGCGGGTCATCCCGAGGCTCGTGTCCGTGACCAGCCGGACCGCATCCGGGTTGATCGACTCGTAGAAGCTCGGCCATCCGCATCCGGCATCGAACTTCGTCCCGCTCTGGAAGAGTTCTGCCCCGCACGCGCCGCAGGTGTAGACGCCGTTGCGCTTTTCGTCGAGCAGCGCACCGGACCACGGGCGCTCCGTCGCCGCCTCGCGCAGCACGGCGAACCTCTCGGCACCGAGTTCCTGCTTCCACTGCTCGTTGGTCTTGCTCGCTGCGAAGCTCTGGGGCGTGCTCGTCATGGGTTTCTTCCTCTCAGGAATACGTCTTGCACTCCATTAAACTCGCCACCATGCCGGAATGTTCCACCGAGTCGCAGTTCCGAGTCTCTTTCGCGCGCAATACGCGGGCACACGGGGTCGCACCGCGCCGGGTCTCGGCATGAGGGACACCGCGCAGTGGTACCGCACTTTCGCGGCCGGGGAGGCCCGCGGGCGCTCGGCGGTCTACGAAGGATGGGCATCCGGGATCGCGGATGACGCGGAGCTTCTCGCCCTCGTCGACGAACTGCCGGAGACCCTCCGCCAGCCCAGCCTCGTCTTCGCGGTCGCCCGGCTGCTCGGTGCCGATGAGTTGCTCGGTGCCGATGAGTTGCTCGGGACGGGCGAGGGCGGCTTCGCCGGGTTCCGCGCCTGGTCGATCGAGAACTGGCCCCGGGTGCGCGAGGAGGTGGCCGGACGGCTGAACCAGACCAACGAGCCCGGCCGGTGCGCGTCCCTCCTTCCCGCGCTGGCCGCCCTTCCCGGCCCGCTGGCCCTGCTCGAGGTCGGGGTCGCCGCCGGACTCTGCCTGTATCCGGACCGGTACAGCTACGCCTACGACGACCGGCCGGTGCTCGACCCCGCGGACGGCAGGAGCCCGGTGCTCCTGCGCTCCCGGACCACCGGGGAGGTGCCGGTCCCCGCGCGGCTCCCCGAGGTCGTCTGGCGGGCCGGCATCGACCTCGCGCCGCTCGACGTGAACGACGCCGACGACCGCCGGTGGTTGGAGACGCTCGCCTGGCCGGAGGAGCACGCCCGCCGCGAGCGCATCCGCTCCGCCATCGACATCGCCAGGCGGGACCCGCCGTTGCTGGTCCGCGGCGCCGCCACGGACGCCCTCGCCGGCCTCGCCGCCCAGGCCCCGCCCGGCGCCACCCTCGTCGTCGTCACGAGCGGCGTGCTCGTCTACCTCCCGTTCCTGGAGCGGCAGCGCTTCATCGCGGAGATCCGCGGCTTGGGGGCCCGCGACCCGGGGGTCCGCTGGCTCTCGCTCGAGGGGATCGGGGTGCTGCCGCGGGTGCGGGAGGCGCTGCCCGCGGAGGCCGGCGGCTTCGTGCTGGCGCTGGACGAGCATCCGCTCGCCTTCACCGGACCGCACGGGCAGAGCCTCGACTGGCTGTGAGTTGCGCGACGTGCCGTCCCTCAAGGGTTTTGCCCAGATTGCCGGGCCTAGGATGGCCCTGAACTATCGTCGGAGGGAGCAGGGTGGCACAGAAGGCCGAGTCTGCCGGGCTCTCACCCGCCGCGTCTCCCGCGTCGAACCTCGACGAGCGGGAGAGCAGGATCCTCGCCTTCGAACGCCAGTGGTGGCGGCACGCGGGTGCGAAGGAAGAGGCCATCCGTGCGGAGTTCGGACTTTCTGCCGCCCGGTACTATCAGCTGTTGAACGCCCTGCTCGATTCCCCCGACGCCGTCGTCGCCGACCCCATGCTGGTGAAGCGGCTGCGGCGGTTGAGAGATGCGCGCACCGCGGCACGGACGGCCAGGGTGCTCGGCGACATGACCGAAGCGAACGACCAGGGCTACTGACACAGTCCAGGGTCGCCCGCGCGGCACCCGATGCGACACCCATGAACTGAGCGACCGAGAGAGCTATGGCGAATTTCCCGAAAGACCGTTTCGACTCCGTCCCCGAAGAACTCCTCCGCGTCGGCGCGCACCGTGCCCCGGCCAAGAAGGGTCGTGGCTGGGTGGTGTTCGCCTGGGCTGCGTTCGCGACACTGGTGCTGATCGCTGCCGGCATCTACGGGCTCTCGGTGCTGAAGGGGAGCGTCCAGCTACCGTTCGCACAGGCGTCGCAGACGCCCACGACGAGCGCGACTGCGAAGCCGGCCCCGACGGCATCCCCCAAGCTGGATGCGACGGCGCCGATCACCGTCCTGAACGGGACCAAGACGGTCGGGCTGGCAACCACGGTGGGCGACTACCTGGTCGCGCAGGGCTGGACCGGTGCGGGAACCGATCTCGGCACGAGGGCGAACGCGTCGGTGGACACGATCGACAAGACGATCGTGTACTACACGACGGCCGCGGATGAGGCCGCCGCCCGTGCGCTGGCCCAGACGCTCAATGTGGGCGAGGTCCAGCTGTCCGACAGCTTCAAAGACCGCCTGACCGTGGTGCTCGGCAGCGACTACAAGCCGCAGTCGTAGCCGCGGCCGCGACCCCTGTCGTAGCCGGGGTCCCGACCGTGCTCGGCGCCCGTGTCTCCGGTGTGTCTCAATACTCGCCGAACCCTCCTCATCCGCTCCAAACGCGGTTATTATCTGGGTTGCACCAGCGCACCCGGCGCAGGCACCGCAGGTAACACAGCAGCAAGGAGTAACTCATGGCGAACGGAACCGTGAAGTGGTTCAACGCTGAAAAGGGCTACGGTTTCATCACCGTCGACGACGGGGAGCAGGACGTGTTCGTCCACTACTCCGCAATCGACATGAGCGGCTACAAGGTTCTCGAGGAGGGCCAGAGGGTGGTCTTCGAAATCGGGACGGGCAACAAGGGCCCGCAGGCGGAGTCCGTGCGCCTCGCTCAGTAGCCGTCTGTGCGGCACTAGTCTGTGCGGATGCGGCGAAATGGGGGACGAGTGCGTGCTGAAGGACTTCGGATGACGGGGGCCGGCCGCGTCGGACGGTTCGGTTTCGCGCGGCCCGCCGCGATCGTCGGCCTCACGATCGCGGTGCTGGCGGCATCCGGCTGCGCTGCGGAGTCCCCGAACCCGAAGCCCACCCGGAGCCCCGGATACACCTCCACGTACACACCGCCCGCGGCGACGGAGCTCGCTCCGCTTCGGGGCACCTCGGTCGCGGTCGGCTCGCTCGCCCACGCCTCGATCGCCGCGAAGATCGACAACCATCCGGATGCCCGTCCCCAGGTCGGTCTGGAGCGCACCGACCTGCTGTTCGAAGAGCTGGTCGAGGGCGGCCTGACCCGCTATGTCGCGGTCTGGCAGTCGGACATACCGGAGCTGCTCGGGCCGGTCAGATCGATCCGCCCGATGGATCCGAACATCATCTCGCCCCTCGGCGGAATCGTGGCCTACTCAGGCGGCCAGCAGCGCTTCGTCAACCTCATGCGCAACACCCCCGTCTACAACGCGATCCACGGCCAAGCCGACACGGCATCCACCTTCTTCCGCACGCCCACCAAGAAGGCTCCGCACAACGTGCTCGTGAAGGCGCGCGAGCTGCTGGCGCAGCACGGCGACATCGCCGCCCCGGCCCAGCAGTTCGCGTACTCCCTCGACGTTCCGTCCGCCACCGCGACGAAGGACGGCGTCCCGACGGCCGCGCTGGACTACAGATTCTCCAACCTCATCTCCGGGGCCTGGACCTACGACGCGTCGAAGCTCGTCTTCCTGCGCAGTCAGAGCGGCAAGGCAGACCTCGACTCCAACGGGGCACAGCTGACGGCGACCAATGTGGTCGTGGTGCGGGTTTCGGTGAGCAACGACATGAACGTGCCGAGGACCGAGATGATCGGCGGCGGCGAGGCCTGGGTCTCCACCGGCGGCGGCACCGTGCACGCCTCCTGGGCGAAGGGTTCGGCGACCGATCCCATCCGGCTCGTGGACGACCAGGGAGTGACGATCCGCCTCGCTCCGGGCAATACCTGGATCGAGCTGGTGCCGACGGCCGGCGCCGTGCAGATCGTGGCCCCGCCGGCATCCTGAGAAGGCGGCCTCACGCTTGCACTCTCGGGTGGAGAGTGCCAGAATCATTTAGCACTCCTCCATAGTGAGTGCCAAAGCTGTTGCAATTTCCTGACGTCCGGGAGGGACGAGAAACACACATGGCAAAGATCATTGCTTTCAACGAAGAGGCCCGTCGCGGCCTCGAGCGCGGCCTCAACATCCTGGCCGATGCAGTCAAGGTGACGCTGGGGCCACGCGGCCGCAACGTCGTTCTCGAGAAGAAGTGGGGCGCACCCACGATTACCAACGACGGTGTGTCGATCGCCAAGGAGATTGAGCTCGACGACCCGTACGAGAAGATCGGCGCAGAGCTGGTCAAAGAGGTCGCGAAGAAGACGGATGACGTCGCAGGCGACGGAACGACCACCTCGGTCGTCCTCGCCCAGGCGCTCGTTCGCGAGGGCCTGCGCAACGTCGCGGCCGGCGCCGACCCGATCAGCCTGAAGCGCGGCATCGAGAAGGCCGTCACGGCCGTCATCGAGGCGCTGGTCGCCGGAGCCAAGGAGATCGAGACCAAGGAAGAGATCGCGGCCACCGCATCCATCTCCGCCGGGGACACCGAGATCGGCGCCCTGATCGCCGAGGCGATCGACAAGGTCGGCAAGGAGGGCGTCGTCACCGTCGAGGAGTCGAACACCTTCGGCACCGAGCTGGAGCTCACCGAGGGCATGCGCTTCGACAAGGGCTTCCTGTCGGCGTACTTCGTGACCGACGCCGAGCGCCAGGAAGCGGTCTTCGAAGACCCGTACATCCTGATCGCCAACTCGAAGATCTCGAACATCAAGGACCTGCTGCCGATCGTCGACAAGGTCATCCAGTCGGGCAAGCAGCTCCTGATCATTGCCGAGGATGTGGATGGCGAGGCTCTCGCGACTCTCGTCGTCAACAAGATCCGCGGCATCTTCAAGTCCGTCGCCGTCAAGGCTCCGGGCTTCGGTGACCGTCGCAAGGCGCAGCTGCAGGACATCGCCATCCTCACCGGTGGCCAGGTCATCTCCGAGGAGGTCGGTCTCAAGCTCGAGAACGCCACCCTCGACCTGCTGGGACGCGCCCGCAAGGTCGTCATCACCAAGGACGAGACCACGATCATCGAGGGCACCGGCGACGCCGAGGCCATCGCGGGCCGGGTCAAGCAGATCCGTGCCGAGATCGAGAACACCGATTCCGACTACGACCGCGAGAAGCTGCAGGAGCGCCTGGCCAAGCTGGCCGGTGGCGTTGCAGTCATCAAGGCCGGTGCCGCGACCGAGGTCGAGCTCAAGGAGCGCAAGCACCGCATCGAGGACGCAGTGCGCAACGCGAAGGCTGCTGTCGAAGAGGGCATCGTCGCCGGTGGTGGCGTCGCACTCATCCAGGCCGGCAAGGTCGCGTTCGACACCAAGGTCGTCAAGGGCCTGGTCGGCGACGAGGCGACGGGCGCGAACATCGTGCGCGTTGCGATCGACGCCCCGCTCAAGCAGATCGCCCTCAACGCGGGCCTCGAGCCCGGCGTCGTGGTCGACAAGGTGCGCAACCTGCCTGCAGGCCAGGGCCTCAACGCCGCCACCGGTGAGTACGTCGACATGCTCGCTGCCGGAATCAACGACCCGGTGAAGGTGACCCGTTCGGCGCTGCTGAACGCGGCGTCCATCGCGGGCCTGTTCCTCACCACGGAGGCCGTCGTGGCCGACAAGCCGGAGAAGAACAACGCCGCACCGATGGGCGACCCGTCGGGCGGCATGGACTTCTAAGTCCAGCACGCTACAGACAAGCGGGGCGTCTCCTTCGGGAGGCGCCCC
>Ga0157371_10001618_pt1 | contig 23022 bp, 27 predicted proteins | sample C45metaG_FD_113462 | JGI IMG/M metagenome (GOLD analysis project Ga0157371, IMG submission 113462) | Corn rhizosphere microbial communities from Kellogg Biological Station, Michigan, USA - C4-5 metaG | ecosystem: Host-associated > Plants > Roots > Rhizosphere > Soil | place: USA: Michigan...
ACCAATAAAAATAATGCTTAATCTCTTCTTGAAAAAGGAAAAAGCTGCACCTATACCAATCCCTAACAACCCTGTTGTAAAAGGAAAAATGACTAGTTCACTTGGAAACAGTATGAATAGCAACAGGATGGTAAGAAAATAAGACATCACTCCAATCTGAAGGGAAAACATTGCACCAATCAAAATGGGTAAAGTAGCAAATGGGCTGATAAAATATCCGATCCCTGGTAAAAAGCCACCAGCTGCCTGAAGTACAGCAGCCAAACAGGCGAGAAAAGATCCTAAAACAAGCCTCTTCGATTTTGTATGTTTACGAAATTCTAATTGGGCAAATCGAACCTCATCTGAAATTGATTTTAAAAAACACATCGGTCCACCTCATTCAAAACGGTTTTTAGATACAATACAACGCTACGTCCTCCAACAAACAAAAAAAGTTTCTTTTTTTCATTAGAACTTCTTATAAAAATAGTATTTTTACTATTGATATTTTATTACTTTTTTAAATAACCTTTTCAATACTTTACAGACACACCATTTTATTTTTTTACTTTAGCTTATTGAACTAAAATTAACCCCTTCAACAGTGATATTCACAGATGCTTGGAGAGCATTTAAAACGTATGCGAATGATAAAGGGTTTACGCACTATCGTTTTAAAACAGGTACAGAAAGAACAAAAGGCATCTATCATCCAGAATGTAAACAACTATCACCAACGCTTAAAACAATGGATAATGCGATATAAAGGTGTTGCAACGAAATATCTGCAACATTATTTGGCGTGGTTTTGTTTCTTGGACTCAATTTCATTTGATACAGATGAACGAAGTATTCGCACATTTGCGGTTGAAAGTTGCTTGTACCCAACGAATGAAACTAATACATCTATTTGCAAAAATAAATTTTCAGCTTAATCTTTTTTTATATTCCCTGTAAAAAGGAATATATTACAAATTAACGACAAGTTTTATTGACACTTTGACAAGTTTTATTTACAATCAAAATGGAGGTGATGATACAATGAATAAAGATGAAATTTTAGCTAAAAGTCGGAAAGAAAATGTGTATATGGATGAAAGAGAAGAAAAAATAGATAGTGAATCAGGTTTAACAGGATATATTGGCATTACCATTCTTCTTATTTTGTTTATCGTTTTTAAAGGAACAATGAAGCAACCTATCGCAGATATATTATCAATTTTAACTGCACATTTAACAATCGTTTCCATTTATAAATACCGACGAATTCCAGAAAAGAAATTCTTCTTAACAACAGGTGTTATTTACGGTTTAATTACATTGTTTTTAATTGGTTTCTATGTAATTGAGGTACTGTAATATGAAAGAAGAATTAAATCTAAAGAATAACTTGAAAGTTGCCAGAGTCGAAAAACATTTATCTCAAACTGAATTAGCTAAATTAGTTGGTGTCTCTCGTCAAACTATTAGTTCAATTGAGACAGGTCAATTTAATCCAACTGCAAAGTTAGCATTAATTTTATGCATCGCATTGGATAAAAAATTTGAAGAACTTTTCTATTTTAATTGATTAAGTAAGCGTACTCGAAGCAACAATCGAATACGCTTTTTATTTTGAAGAAAATCAACAATCAAGTTAAACAGAGCCTAAAACTAAAAAAGGAAACAAGATCCGAAAACAATGAGAAACAAAGTAAATATGTATATCCATTTTCGAGAATGTACAATAAGTGCTGGAATCTGGCCATTCACTGAGTGAAATAGCCTTTCATACTCATTTTAAAAAGCGAGCTGTCCTGCTCTTAGGACGACTCGCTTTTTATATTGTTCAAGAAAGCATTAATTCTTCTATTTTTGGGTTTCCATAACGCGAAGACGTGCAATTTTCTTTTTAGTTTCATTAAAAAGCTCGTCTAATTGGCGAAATGCTGCATAGCTATGTCTATTTTTTTTGATAAATGCAAATCGCTCCTCAAAATTTAGTGGGTCTGCTCCTTCTGCTTTTTCTAAAACATTTGCTAGCAGAACGATACCATTCTCCATTAATTCTGTCGTAGGTTTTCGCTTATCTTTGAAAAGATCAGTTAATTGTACCCTAATTTCTATCCAATCATCGAAGTCTTGTTGAAAATTATCGTGATCAAGCTTGGGCAATTTTATTCATCCTTTTCTTACCTTCTCTACAAACTGACAATAGTGGACAGGTCGGACAATTCGGGTTCTGTGCTTTGCAATGATAACGACCGAAGAAAATAAGTTGATGATGTGCTTTGGACCATAGTTCCATTGGTGTCTTTTTCATTAACGTTTCTTCCACTTGGAGCACGGAATCCTTCCATCTACAAAGCCCTAAACGTTTGGATACTCGTTCTACATGTGTATCCACCGCGATTGCAGGAATATCGAAAGCGACAGAAACGACCACGTTTGCGGTCTTTCGCCCTACTCCAGGAAAAGTCGTAAGCAAATCGCGGTTAGGTGGAACTACCCCATCGTACAATTCTATTAATTGTTTACTCAATGCTTGTATGTTTTTAGCTTTATTGCGATATAGACCAATCGAACGAATGTCATTTTGTAATTCTTCGATGGATACTGCTAAGTAATCTTCTGGCTTCTTATATTTTTGAAATAAGTCTTTTGTTACTTTATTTACTAATACATCAGTACACTGTGCAGACAATAAAGTAGCTACTAATAATTCGAAAGGGTTTTCATGCACTAGCTCACAATGAGCATCTGGAAACATTCGTTCCATCTCATCTAGGCAATATTGCCATTGTGCTTTCGTAAGCATCTTTTCACCTACTCTCTTTCTTCTAACCAGTTATAAAAAGGCACTTTCGCTGAACCCGATTGTGGCTCAGCTGATTTTTGGGCTGGAATATGTTGTCTAAATTGAGCTGTTTGATTTTCAGCTGCTTCAACGGTTTTAATATTTTTCTTTTTCCATTCGAATAAAATACGGTCGATATATCGTAAACTGAGCTTCTGTGATAACACCGCTTCTTTTAATGCTAACCGAATTAAGGAAGCAGAATGCTGGTCTTGGTCAAACCACATACCAATAGTTTCATATTCCATTGGTGACAATAGACGACCAAATTCTTGTTCAAACAATTTATAAATTTCGCCTTCTTGGACCCGAACTTGCTCGTCCTGCATACTATTTTCTTGTTGCTCGACACAATCTACAAGCAACTCCCATAGATGATTAAAAGCATAGTATTCATAGAGAACACCATTTGGATCTTTATGCTGCTCGATTTGAATTAAACCTTTTTGCACAAGACGCTGTAAAATAGTCACTACTTTATTTTCATTGAAATGTGTACGGTCCACTAAATTTTGTGGTGTCGGAAAATGATTTCCTGCTTCTCCATAAGCAAATAAATGCAATAAGAGAATAGCTTCCTCATCTTTAACATTAATGGCTTTATAATGGCTAAAAAAAAGCTGGGAAATGGTTACATTTCCCTGCTCAGTCCAGATACGGAGACGATCTCGCTTTTGCATACTCGTACTCCCTTTCTTATTATATTACTTTTAAATTATTTACTGATTACGGATATAAACGGTTCAATAAACGTGGGAATGGAATCGATTCACGTACATGCTCTGCTCCACTTAGCCATGCTACAGTTCGCTCTAATCCTAATCCAAATCCAGAGTGTGGTACGGAACCTTGTTTACGAAGTTCCAAATACCAAGCATATGAGGATTCATCTAGGCCATGTTCTGCTAAACGTTGTTTTAATAAATCATAATCATGAATACGTTCAGATCCACCAATGATTTCTCCATACCCTTCTGGTGCGATTAAATCTGCACATAATACAACATCATCTCTGTGTGGATGTGGTTGCATATAGAATGGTTTAATACCTACTGGGTAATGTGTGATAAAAACTGGCTTGTCATATGCTTCCGCAATTGCTGTTTCATGTGGAGAACCAAAGTCATCGCCCCACTTAATGTCATCAAATCCTTTTTCATGTAAAAACTTGATTGCATCATCGTATGAAACACGTGGGAATGGCGCTTTAATATTTTCAAGTTTAGAAACATCGCGATCTAGACGCTCTAATTCCAATGTGCAGTTTTTCAATACAGCTTGTGCAATATATTCTACATATTGCTCTTGTACTTCTAAGTTTTCTTCGAATTCTACGAATGCCATTTCTGGCTCAATCATCCAAAATTCAATTAAGTGACGACGAGTTTTGGATTTTTCCGCACGGAAAGTAGGTCCAAATGAAAATACTTTTCCTAAAGCCATTGCTGCTGCTTCCATATACAATTGACCTGATTGAGAAAGAAATGCATCCTCATCAAAATATTTTGTATGGAATAATTCTGAAGTTCCTTCTGGTGCTGATCCTGTTAAGATTGGTGGATCCATTTTAACGAAACCATTTTCGTTGAAGAATTCATATGTAGCACGTATAATTTCGTTACGAATTTTCATAATAGCATGTTGTTTTCTTGAACGAAGCCATAAATGACGGTTATCCATCAAAAATTCAGTACCATGTTCTTTAGGTGTAATTGGAAAATCAACTGCTGCATGAATCACTTCTATTTCTTTTACTTGTATTTCATAACCAAATGAAGAGCGATCATCTTTTAATACTTCACCAATGATATACATGGATGTTTCTTGCGTCATACCTTTAGCAGTTTGGAAAATTTCTTCTCCAACCTCTTCTTTGACAACAACTCCTTGTACAAAACCAGAACCATCACGAAGCTGTAAGAATGCAATTTTACCGCTTGAACGTTTATTTGCAAGCCATGCACCAAGTTTTACTGTTTCTCCAACATGACTTGCCATGTCTTTAATCATAATTTTTTTCATGTTATCCTCCTAGGTTTATAAGTTTGAAATTCGCTTCCACCAATCTCCATTATCAAATAATAGATAGACGTAATTAAGTTTGTTTGTTTCATTGACATACGTTATTTCCCAAACTGGCCCTACTTCTTCTACACCAAGTTTTGCATGCAATAATTTACTATTTGTTTCATCTTCCATCGCTAGTTGGATTGCTTGCTCTTTCGATATTCCATCTTGTAACTTCACTTCCATAATTGCATCATCGTTTTCTTTTTCAGGAATGAAAAATGCTTTTTCCTCACCCTTTGCCGTCTTACCAATGATGGTGTGGAATGTAGTAGAACTGTTATATACATAAGCATCTTCTACCTGTGCTAATAAATTGTTTTCGGTTACATAGGTTTCGGCTGATTTATTAGCATCTTTAAACGGTGCTTTTGCTTGAAAGTAAATTAGTAGACTGAGAATAACTGTTAAACTAACAGCAAAAACAACAAGAAATAATAGCCATCTTTTAAGTATCATTGTTAAGTCCTATAAATCGTAAAAACAGCTTTTTCTTGGTCGTCTTTATCTAGCGCTAGTCCGAACATTAAATCTCGCTCTTTTAATGTTCGATTTAGTACGTCAACTAATTTATACAAGTCCGATTGGTAATTGACTGTGACGGTTGACAGCACATCAATTTTGTTTTCCATATTTCTACCCGCTTTCTAAAACTAATCCTCAATTAGTATACCAATTTTCTAGCTCTAAAACCATATTTTCTAACGATACTTTCTTTACTGGAATATTAGGAATTGCCTGTAAAAAGTCACTTCCATATGACTTCGTTTCAATTCTTCTATCTAATACGATAAAAACTCCTTTATCGGTAGATGAGCGTATTAAACGACCGAATCCTTGTCTAAATCGGAGGACCGCTTCTGGGAGTGAATAATTTGAAAATGGATTTAGGCCATTTTTTGTTAAGAGTTCTGCCCTCTTTTTAAATAATGGGTCGTCTGGAGATGAAAATGGTAAACGAACCATAATAATGACCGAAAGGGCATCTCCCGGTACATCCACACCTTCCCAAAAGCTATTCGTCCCAAAAAGCACCGATTTTGAAAAGCGTTGAAATGATTTCAATAAGCGCATTCTACTTCCAGAAGTCATGCCTTGTGCAAATAACATATAATCTTCTAGTAAATTTGTGTCTTGAATTAAATCAACTGTTTTCCGAAGCATATCTTGTGATGTAAATAAAACAAAGCATCTGCCTTCAGACACAAGCACTGTCTGTACAATCGCCTCAGCTACTGATTCAATATAATCATTCTGAGATACATGTTGAATATCGGGCATATCTTCCACTATTAGAAGTTCTGCTCCATTATAATAGTTAGACGCAACTTTAAACTGATGTATCGGAATTTGAGGACTTAATCCAAGTTGAGCAGTGATAAAATGTTTATTTGATGGTACCGTTAGCGTTCCAGAGGTCCAAATGACTGCTCCAGCCTCTCTTAGTGGTGCCATTGCATCATTTATATCTTCCTGATAGTTTAATGGTCTTTTAATAATTGTTAAGCTACCAGGTATACTTCTCTTATCAATTTCTAACCATTTCGCTTCTACTGCCTCATCTTGCAAAAATATTTCATCCCATTCACTAACTTTAATCTCTAGCTCTCTTAACCAATATTCCCACTCGTTTAACAAAATAGGTGTTAGTTCTTCTTCTACATTCTTTGAGTAAGAATCAATAATCGATTTAGCAGATAATACATACGTTTGAATAGACGTGGCAACTGAACGGAAAATAGAACTATCTAAATTCAACCCTTCTAACGCTACCATTCGTTTAGTACTTTTTGAATGAGCACCTAAATGTTGAATAGATGAAATAATATAAGAAACTGCTCGATCAAATGTACATACAACGTCTACAAACTGTTTTTCCAGTCTTAATTGCAAAGCTAATGGTATTCTTAGTAATGCAAGTTTACCTAGTAATTGATCTGTATCTAACGTACCAAACTGACCTAATGCATACTTCCAATTTGTATAGGAAAAAATACGTTCTTTACGAGACATACTTGCATGAATTAGTTGGTGAGCTTCATCAATTATGACTGCACAACCATGCGATAAGAGTTTATTTTCTCTTTCTTTGTCTGCTAGAACCATCGCATGATTTGTTACTAAAATATCACATTTTTCACTTTTGCGAACAGCTCGTTTATAAAAGTCAAAGTCTCCAACTTCCCTTAACTTCGACTGTGCGGTTCTTCTAATTTTATCGACGAATAATTGACCTCCACCAGAAACGTTTAATTCTGTTAAGTCCCCTTCCTCCGTCATCGTTAGCCATACTAATATTTGCATCACTGTAAATGTTTCGTCATAGGACTCATCTTCCAGCTGAAGATGTTGCCAAAAGCGATACAAATCAATATAATGATGCATCCCCTTTAATTTCGCTACACGCGTTTCAGTACCTAAAATTTCATTTAATTTTGGAATTTCTTCTAACACTAACTGATCAATTAAATGGGTTGTATATGTACTAATAATAATAGGTTTTTGACGATCTAACCCATAAATCGCAGTTGGTAACAAATAACCTAATGTTTTCCCAATGCCGGTTTCCGCTTCGCAAACTATTTCTGTTTGTTTTTCTAGCGCATGATGAATTTCGTCCATTAATTCAAACTGACCATATCTTTCTTCAAATCGGGAAAAACCTTTTTGAAATAATTCTTTTTTTAATTCTTTTGTGGAAGGGTACGGTATGGACGATGGATACAGATTGCTTTCTACTATTTCTTTGATGGGTATCCCTCGATAAAGTGGAAAATCATTCGACTCCACTTCTTTTCTCTTTTTTGTTAAGACATCAAAGAATAGGATCGACAAATTAGACTTTAACTGAAAAGATCTTTTATGTAATAGTTCTATCGTTTTTAGAGGCAGACTTAAAAGCTGCTCAATGCATTTTAACAATAAGTGTGCAGTAGCTAATGCATCATCGTCTGCTCGATGAGCGGATTGTAATTCTATATGCAATTCTGTAGCAATATCCTGCAGTTTGTAACTATATACATTTGGAAACATTAGCTTGGCAAATTCAACTGTGTCCATAGTTTTGCAAATCAACTTTGGTAGCCCTACTCGTATTAATTCTTTCTGTAGAAACGAAAGATCAAAATGAATATTATGTGCAACAAAAATATGATCTTGCAGTAGATCCAAAATTTCTGGCCCGATTTCTTCAAATCGTGGAGCATTTTGCACATCGACGTCTTTAATTTTCGTTAAATCTTGAATAAAAAATGGAATAGGCTTTTCTGGATTAACAAATGTAGAAAAAGTATTCACTATTTTGCTGTTTTCAATAAACACTATTGCAAGTTGAATAATACGGTCACCATTGGAAGATGAATGGCCTGTTGTTTCAATATCGACAACTGCATATTTATGATTTTCCATCTTTCTTCAACTCACAGTCATTATAATTAGCTTGGTAATTCTCTCTTTTTTTGCATCTTTATAAAAAATTGTACCACATTCCTTAAATAGAAACGAAAAATATGCTAAATAGAAAAGGGGATGTCCTTAAAGTCATATAATGACTGATAGATGGTCCCTTTTCCATTGTATTGATTTCCGTTCTAGACGGACGCTCTCCGCGGGCATGGCTTCAGTCTCCTCAGGCCAACACGATGTTGGTCACGAAGGCGTTGCCACAGGAGGTGGCGTTCTTAGCCTTCGTTCCTTTGTTCGCTCCTGCGGGGCCTTCACTTCATGCACCTGCCACTTCGCTTTCGGTGCAGAAAACATCTGCTATTCCCGCTGGAGTCGCCGTCTTTCACTACAATCAATTGCCTACAAAAAATAGTAGTTTAATAAAAAGTATACAAAAAACAGGTGTAGAAAAAGAGAGTCGTTTTTCTACACCTGCTTCAATTTATGGGCTTGTTGGACAGCCCATTTAGAAAAGTTCTTACATGACAGTTGCTTCCGGTTCATAATGAATAATTTGATTTATTGTGTTGTCTGGATTCATAATGGCAACAGTTGGTTGATGTGTTTTCACTTCTTCATTCATTACATACGCATACGATAATATAATAACTATATCCCCACGTTGCACAAGACGTGCTGCTGCACCATTCACACAAATTACGCCACTGCCACGTTCTCCCGCAATAATATAGGTTTCAAAACGAGCACCATTGTTATTATTGACGATATGCACTTTTTCATTTGGTAACATACCAACTTCATCTAAAATATTTTGGTCAATTGTAATACTTCCTACATAATTTAAATCTGCTTCCGTGACTACTGCACGATGAATCTTTGCGTTTAACATCATTCTTAACATTCCGTCACACTTCCTTTGTTTCTACTAAAATATTATCTATTAAACGAGCTTTTTCAAAAAATACAGCTGTTGCAAATAAAAGTTGATCGGTTTGTTCCGAAACAAGTTGTAATGTTGGGTAGGTTAATACTGCAAAATAGTCTATTTTCCCAGACGTATTTTCTACAATATGCGCTTTTCCTTTTGCAATTGCTTCTTCTACATTTTTTGATTGCTTCCATGTCTCTGTAGCTAGTTGTAAAGCTTTGTATAAATGAACCGCTTGCGCTCGTTCTTGTTGACTTAAAAAGACATTTCGAGAACTTTTTGCAAGTCCATCCGCTTCACGAACTGTTGGAACTCGTACAATCTGTACCGGAAAATTATATGCATTTACAAATGTTTCAATAATTGCTAGCTGCTGCGCGTCCTTTTGCCCAAAGTATGCTTTAGTTGGTTGAACGAGATTGAAGAGCTTCGTAATAACTTTTAAAACTCCATCAAAATGACCTGGTCTACTTTCTCCACATAATTTCGTCGAAAGCTCTCCTACTTGGATCGTAATACCGCTTTCAAATGGATACATTTCTTCTGGAGTCGGAACAAAGAGTACATCTACTCCTGCTTCAGTAGCTAGTTTTGTATCACGTTCTATATTTCTTGGATATCGATCTAAATCTTCATTTGGTCCAAATTGGGCAGGATTCACGAAAACACTTGCTACAATGAAATCATTTTCTTCTCTAGCTTTATTTAATAATGCTTGATGTCCTTCATGTAAGTATCCCATTGTAGGAATAAACCCAATTGTTTTCTCTTTATTTACCTCAATAATATGCTTTAACTCATTGATTGTTTGAACTGTTTGCATGATTGCCTCCGTACAATTGGTTTAGTTGCTCTTCCTTCATCGTAAATGAGTGCTCAAGCGCTGGGAAGACACCACTCTTTACCTCTTCTACATACTGTTTAATACCATCAATAATTGGAACACCAACGTTTGCAAATTCTTTTACAAATTTAGGAATGTGATGTGTACCGTATTTCACCATGTCGTGGAACACTAATACTTGACCATCTGCAGTAGCTCCTGCTCCAATTCCAATGGTAGGTATTGTTAGGGCTTCGGAAATTTTTTCAGTAAGCTGATAGGGTATACACTCTAATACAAGTGCACAAGCACCTGCTTGTTCGCATTTTTTGGCATCTTCTATTAATTTTTCTGCAGCTTCTGCCGTTTTACCTTGGACTTTATAACCACCAAGTACACCAGCAGATTGTGGCAACAAGCCAAGATGAGCAACAACTGGAATTCCAGCAGATGTCAACTTTTCAATAACAGGTAGCACATCATCAGCACCTTCAATTTTGACCGATTGAGCACCTGTTTGTTGCATGATTCTCACAGCATTTGCAAGCGATTGATCAACTGATCCGTGGTATGTGCCAAAAGGCATATCTACTACTAAAAAGGTGTTTGGTGCACCTCTCCTAGCAGCTTTTCCGTGATGAATCATATCCTCCATTGTTACAAGTACTGTAGAGTCGTAACCAAGGACGACCATTCCTACTGAATCTCCGACTAACACCATATCAATTTCTGCATCTTCTGCAAACTTAGCTGTTGGAAAATCATACGCTGTCATCATGGTAATCTTTTCGTTGTTCTTCTTCATGTTCAAGAAATTACTTGTCGTTTTCAAAAAATCCCTCCTCATATTAAGTGAAGAGAAAACCAAATATAAAGCCCTTCAAATCCAGTTATGGACAGAAGGGCAGAAAATGTAAATTAGTAGGTTTTCTCCGTCCCTGTCAATCATAGATCAAGGCAGACTATTCAATTGAATTGCAAATTACAACAGGTGCAGTTCTATTCAGATACTGCCCTACGCATACAGAATAACAGAAAATATTGGCTACGTCCAAATTATCTTCTCATAATTAAATTAGATGAATATCTGCCGAGTAAATACCTCGAATTTCTCCATTATCCAGTTGAAGCTCTAGTACTCCATCGTTTGTAATGCCAATCGCAACGCCTTCTAACGTTTCCCGCAGTAAGTTTGCTCGAATACGTTTACCTATCGTGCAATTATAACTTTCCCAAAGTATTTTAATTGGTTCAAAGCCATTTTCAACATATATATTCGAATACTTTTCCAGATAATCTAGAATTTTAGCTACTAGAACCACACGATCTATTTCATCGCCGGACTCTATTTTTATGGAAGTAGCGATGGATTGAATGGATTGTTCAAACGCATCGATCTCCTGATTTACATTTACGCCAATACCGATAATAATTGACTGGACTCGGTCCATATCAGCTTGCAGTTCTGTTAAAATTCCTGTCACTTTTTTCCCGTTGATCAGTAAGTCATTTGGCCATTTTATATTTGGTGAACATTTGGTCGTATCTTCAATTGCACGTGCTATAGCTACAGCAGAAACCAATGTAAATTGCGCTGCAAATTGTGGACTTATTTCCGGGCGAATGATGACACTCATCCAAATCCCTTTATTTGCAGACGAATCCCAACTACGTTCTAGTCTTCCTCTACCAGCTGTTTGTTCCTCCGTAATAACAACTGTTCCATGAGGGGCACCTTCCCTTGCTATGGAAGCTGCGATATTTTGAGTGGAATCACAAACAGGATAATAGACAATATTTCTTCCTAAGTACTCTGTTTGTAAATTGGGAGTAATTCGTTCAGGCGAGACAATGTCAGGGATTGATTTCAAGACATATCCTTTTTTCTTGATAGCCTCTATAACATAGCCGTCATCCTCAATACTTTTTAAATGTTTCCAAATCATGGTGCGAGAAATTTTTAATTCGTCAGCAAGCTTTTGGCCTGAAATTGGGATTCCCTCTGCACCTAGTAATTGGGAAAGAATCTTTTCTTTAATTGGGATATTCATGAAAAAACCATTCCTTTATATGTTTTCTATCATTTTTTAACCTGTTATTTACTATCGAGAGCGTTGCGTTTTCAAGAACTTCCCTAATCCACGGACCGCTTTTTCGTCCTGTCCACTCCATAAAATCATGACCACTTACCACAATATCTTTAACAGTCGAAATAGGAATGGAGGCTTTCATATGATGAATATCTTCCTCTGTATAAGGAACATCCTTATTCCATATAGCTTTTGCATAGCTTGCAGCAATTACTAATACTTCTTCCGTAAACTGAAAAAAGTCATAAGGCGTCCAATCTCCCTTTTGTAGTTGGTCTACCGCCTTCACTACATTTTTCACATGTGCTTTTTCGGCATTAGAACATCTATAAAAGGAGAGGATAGCATTTACTTCCGTAGGTTGCTGCATGAGCACAAAATATGCCCATCCATTCGCTGGATTTCCAAAGCTAGAAAAATTCTCCCAGCTTTTTTGATAAGAAGACCAATCTCCAAGAAAGTTTTTTGCTAAATTAGTAGAAATAAATAAATCCATCCCTTTTCCTACATGTTTACTAGCCCAAATTTTTTCAAGCTCTACTTTTACTCTTTCCATCGAAACATGGGAGATAAGTGCATGGAGTGTTTGGATTGCCTCAAAAGTACTTGTATGTAATGTAAAATTCAACTGAGCTGAAAAACGAACAGCTCGAAGCATCCTTAATGCATCTTCGGAGAATCGTTGCTTAGGATCTCCTACCGCTTTAATAATTTGCTTTTCAATATCTTCCCTACCATTGAAATAATCGATTACCTCATCAGATTTCGTTAACGCCATGGCATTCATCGTAAAATCACGCCGTTGTAAATCTTCTTGTAGGGATCGAACAAATATAACTTCATCGGGCCTACGAAAATCGGAGTAGGTCGCTTCGGAACGATAAGTAGTTACCTCAATAGTCTCCTCTAGTACAATCAACACTGTTCCATGCTCAATTCCTACATCTATCGTGTGATGAAATAACTGTTTGACATCGCTCGGTGTTGCATTCGTTGTTACATCCACGTCATTTGCATTTATATTTCGGACAAAATCGCGGACCGCACCTCCTACAACAAATGCTTCGAAGCCAGCATTTTCAAGCGTTTCAATTACTTTATAAGCATCTGGCCACCGGTTTCTCATCATGTTATTTTCTCGCCACTCTTTCGTACATTGCTTCATATTGTTCCACAATTTTTGATGAACTAAATCGCTCTTGCGTAATCTCAAGAGAGTTCTCCCTTAATTGCTTATGTAAACTAGGATCTTGTAATATTTTTATACCGTATTCTGCAACTTTTCCAATATCACCTAGTTCAACTAAATAGCCATTCTCACCATGAGTGATAACTTCTGGAATGCCGCCAACATTTGTACCTATGCAAGGTACCTCACACGCCATTGCTTCTAACAAAACTAATCCAAACGATTCTTTTTCTGAAAGAAGTAACATTAAATCGGAAATAGCATAAAGTTCAGATAGATTCTCTTGTTTACCTAAAAACAAAACATCTTTTTCCATAGATGTACCTTTTACATATTCCATGACCGGATGCTTTTCCGGTCCATCACCAACTAATAACAATTTCGCTGGTACCTCTTGTCGGATTAGTTCAAAGCTTTTTACAACATCTGGCACATGCTTTACTTTTCTAAAATTAGATACATGAATTACTACTTTTTCTTCCGGTCTGATTCCAAAAAGTTCTTTTAGGTTACCAGGATCCTTCTTTCTATACTCTCGTTCATCGACAAAATTATAAACAGTTTCTATTTCTTTATGAGGAGATATTAATTCCATCGTTTGGTTAACTAAAGAATTGGAAACAGCTGTCACAATATCCGATTTTTCAATACCATAACGAATAGCACCTGACAGCGATGAATCATATCCAAGGACTGTAATATCTGTGCCATGCAACGTTGTGACAATCCCAATATTGGAATTCGCCATATCTCTTGCAAGAATTGCACAGACGGCGTGAGGTATTGCATAATGAACATGTAGCACGTCTAGCTGCTCATCTACAATAACTTCCGCCATTTTGTTCGCAAGCGCAATATCATAAGGTGCATATTGAAAAACAGAATAGTTGTTTACTTCCACTTGGTGATACGTTATGGTTGGATACATTTTATTTAAACGGAAAGGTACACTAGAAGTTATAAAATGAATCTCATGACCTCTTTCCGCTAGCATTTTGCCAAGCTCCGTTGCAATGACACCGGATCCACCAACAGATGGATAACAAGTAATACCTATTTTCAATTTTCGCATAACTTCACTTCCTTAACGTGAACGTCTTTCTTCTAACAATCGCCAATCTAAAAAGCCTTCTTCTATCCCTTTTAATAATATTTCCGCGGTTCCCATATTCGTCGCGAGTGGAATTTGATACACATCACAAAGTCGAATTAAAGCAGAAACATCTGGCTCATGTGGTTGCGCAGTAAGTGGATCTCGGAAAAAAATAACCATATCCATTTCATTATTAGCAATAGCGGACCCTATTTGCTGATCGCCACCGAGAGGCCCTGACTTATATCTAAATAATGTTAATCCTACCTCACTCATAATACGCGTTCCAGTCGTTCCTGTAGCAAACAATTCATGTTCTTCTAATATATTTTTATATGCAGTTACAAATTGAATTAAATCTTCTTTTTTCTTGTCATGTGCAACTAATGCGATTCTCATGTTGTCACTCCTATAAAATAATGTCTTCTAAACCGTAAATTAGCGTATTTCGCTTCATTATTTCATTAATTGATAAAACGATACCTGACATGAACGATGAGCGGTTAAACGAATCGTGACGTAATGTGAGAAGTTGTCCTTCCCCACCAAGTAAAACTTGCTGATGTGCGACTAGTCCAGGTAAACGAACACTATGTATATGCAGGCCTTCTATGTTTGCCCCTCGTGCCCCTTCTACTATTTCCTCTTCCTCTGGATGTCCTTGTTCCACATTCTCTCTTACAGCTTGAATCATTTGTACTGTTTTCATTGCTGTACCTGAAGGAGCATCCACTTTTTGATCATGATGCATTTCAATTATTTCTACATTCGGTAAGTACTTAGCTGCCGTTTGTGCAAATTTCATCATAAGAACAGCACCTATAGAGAAATTTGGAGCAATTATACAACCAACCTTTTTCTCTTTTACTTTGTTGCTTATTTCATCTAATTGTAATTCAGTAAAGCCCGTTGTGCCAATAACAGGTCTTACCCCATACTCTAAAGCCGTCATAGCATGATCGAAAACGCTTGAAGGAACCGTTAAGTCTACTAATACATCCGGTTCTGTTTGCTCAATTAATTCTTTTAACGAAGTATAGACAGAGATGCTTTCTCCTAAATAAACTAAATCTTTTTTGCTGTCTAACACACTTACTAAACGAAATTCAGGGTTTTTAAGAATAGTATCTATTGCTTCTCTTCCCATTCTGCCTCTTGGTCCTGCCACTGCAACTTTAATAACCATCATTAGTCCTCCTTTTTAGTCCAACGATCTTTATCCCGAGTATTGTATTTATGTAATACACTTTGAAGAGAATCTTGCAAATCAATTCCTTCTGCATTAGCCATACAAATTAATACAAAAAAGAAATCTCCCATTTCATCGGCAAGTTCTTTGTCGACTTCTGTCTGCTTCTTTTTCTTCGTTCCGTACTTATGTTGTACCTCTCTAGAAAGCTCTCCTAACTCTTCTGTTAATCTTGCCAAAAGTTCCATTGGAGGAAAGTATCCCTCTTTAAACTGGTTTATGTATGAATCCACTTCATTTTGAAGCGCATATAACGTCTTCTTTTCTTTCATCATTCTTCACTCTCCTTCTCTCATCGTAATAAATATCACCTGTAGTTGTCAAAATCAATAAAATAATCGATAATACATTAAGTATGTATTATTAAAAGAGGTGAAACAATGGGTCTTGGATTAAAATTAAAAAATATTATCATGATTATTATTGGATCTGCGATATTTAGCTTTGGATTTGTACATTTCAATATGCAAAATGCACTTGGTGAAGGTGGATTTTCTGGAATTACATTGATACTATACTTCGTATTTCATTGGGATGTAGCTTTAATGAACTTATTACTTAATATACCTATGTTTATCATTGGATGGAAACTACTTGGACGTAAAGTATTTTACTATACAATAATTGGAACAATCTCAGTATCTGTATTCCTTAAAGTATTTCAAACGTATGAAATACAAATTGGAATAAATGACGACCTATTTCTAGCATCGTTATTTGCAGGTGTATTCATTGGTACAGGACTCGGTATAATTTTCCGCGCAGGAGGTACTACAGGTGGAGTAGACATCATTGCTCGACTCGCTCAAAAGTATCTTGGATGGAGCATGGGAAAAACCATGTTCATGTTTGACGCAGTAGTAATTTTACTTTCTTGGCTCACCTTCTTAGATATTCGTTCCATGATGTATACACTTGTTGCAGTGTTCGTTGGAGCAAGAGTCATTGATTTTGTGCAAGAAGGCGGATATGCTGCTCGTGGTGCATTTATCATTTCTGAACATCAAGACGCAATTGCTAACCGAATCACGAACGAAATGGAACGCGGTGTAACAGTTTTAAGAGGTTACGGCCATTATACGAAAAAAGAGCGAGAAATTTTATATTGTGTCATAGGCAAAAATGAAATCGTTCGCTTAAAATCAATTATTACAGCTGTGGATCCTCATGCATTCGTTTCTGTTACTGAAACTAACGATGTAATGGGCGAAGGATTTACGCTGGACGATGAAAAACGACCTTTAGACTGAGAAAAGACCAAAGGAAAGTGTAGCGATTTTTGGTAGGTAACAACATGTTCGTATAATAGAGCCTATCTTTAAAAAAGGATTGTCCCTCGTCAAATTTGACGGGACAATCCTTTTCAAATATTCTATTCGTCTCTTGTCATACCTGTGTAGATTAATATTAAACGTACGAGCTCAAGAACTGCAACTGCTGCTGCAGCAACATATGTTAACGCAGCTGCATTTAATACTTTTTTCGCATGACGTTCTTCTTCATTACGGATAACACCTAAAGACACCATTTGATCCATGGCACGATTAGAAGCATTAAATTCGACAGGAAGTGTTACAATTTGGAACAAAACACCTGCTGCAAGGAGAACAATCCCTACTAATAACAAACTAGAAAAACTTGCTAGCATACCTATCATTATGAAAATCCATGAAGCGTTGGAAGAAATATTAGCAACAGGAACTAGCTTATGTCTTAATGTTAGGAAAGAATAAGACTCTTTATGTTGAATAGCATGGCCGACCTCATGGGCTGCAATCGCTGCTCCAGCCACGGATGCCTCATGATAGTTATGAGAAGACAACGCTACAATTTTAGTCATAGGATTGTAATGGTCACTTAAGAATCCACGACTTTCAACTACTTTCACGTCGTATAATCCATTTGCATCTAAAATAGATCTAGCCACATGTGCACCAGTCATACCAGAAGTAGATCTAACTTTAGAATATTTTTTATACGTACTTTTCACTTTCATTTGTGCATATATCGGCAATAACAGTATTACTGCAAAATATACGATATAATTCATCATCAGTTATTTCCCCCTCTCAATCTATACTTATTATTTTAATAGGAAATGGACGTGCAATCAACTAATTCGCTTTATGCTTTTTTGATAAACGATAATAGCAAGACCAATACATGCTATGGATAACCAAAACGTGAAATAGCCAATATTAGCCGCATATTGGTCCAGACTTCGATAAACAGGCATTTGTCCAAACACATAGTCAATGACATCATTATGCAATGTCCATACAGAGGCTATAAGTATATGCACCCAAGTAAATCGATAAAAAGGAATGTATAACACAGCTTGCAGTGCCATTGCAAAGTGGGAAGCAACGAGCATCCAGCCCATCCAACCAAGATAGTCATTTTCAATATACATCCAGATATTCATGACAACTGCCCATAATCCGTATTTTACCAACGTAATTAAAGCAAGTGCCTCAATCAACTTCCAATTTTGTTTTAACAGCCATCCCAGTAATGCGATGGTAAAAAATAAACTTGCTGTTGGACTATCCGGAACAAATAGAAGGAATTTAGACTCCGTTACGGACAATTGTCCTTCATACCAAATGTAGCCATAAATAGTGCCCACTAAGTTAACAAAGAACAATAACCACATAAAGGATTTATTAAAGAGCATTAATTTCAAATACGTTATCATGTCTTTCATGTATACGCTCCTTCATAATAGTAAAAAAAGAGAGCCAGTTTCCTGACTCTCTTTTTTTAAAAGTTATTCTGCTGGCTGTAAAGTTGTAATAAACTCTGCAAGCTTGTGAAGTTCTTCTTCAGTACCTTGGTAAGTACCACCTGGCATACCACCACGACCCTCATGGGCAATATTAACGATTTCGTCAGCAGTTAACTCTACGCCTACTAACGGTAAACCTATACCACCTTCAAATGCGTTACCGTGACAGCCAATACAAGACGAGGCTTGATATAGCTGATAGCCTTCCGAAGTTTCATCAAATTCAACTGAAACCTCTTCTTTTATTTTACCGTATTCTGCAGCAGCTTCCCAGTCATGGTTTACAACTGATTCCCATGTTAAGAAAATCATTGCAGCTAGTGCTAGCAACATAAAGCCAGTTGGTAAAGGACGTTTCCATGGACTTCTTTCCTTACTAGTGTCTAGGAATGGTACTAATAAAAGTGAACCAAATGCTAAACCTGGAATAATGATTGCTCCAATAACATTAAAAGGACCTGACGCAAATTCATACTTTAATAACTGATATAAGAATAAGAAATACCAGTCAGGTACTGGAATATATCCTGTGTCCGCTGGATCAGCTGGACGTTCAAGTGGCGACGGATGTGCAACAGTTAAAACTAGATAACCAACTAAGAAAACAGCACCGACTAACCATTCTTTCAATAAAAAATCAGGCCAGAAAGCTTCTGTTTTACCAGGATACTCAGAATAGTCTTTCGGAGTTTTCTTTGGTCTGCTAGCTGGATCTGTAATACGTGAGTCACCAACAAATTTCATACCTTTACCGCGATGCATAATGTCCCCTCCTTGTAAGAATTATCTGTACCACTTACCCATTATAGTGGTCCAGAAATACCTTGACGACGAATCATGATAAAGTGAGCTGCTAGTAATGCAAACAGTGCAGCTGGCAAGAAGAACACATGAATCGCAAAGAATCTTGTCAATGTTTGAGCACCGATGATTGTTTCATCACCAGCTAAAAGTGTTTTAATTACTCCACCAATAACTGGTACAGATGCTGCAATTTCAATACCTACTTTCGTTGCGAACAATGCTTTCATGTCCCAAGGAAGTAAGTAACCTGTAAATCCTAAACCTAGCATAACAGCGAAGATTAATACTCCAACCATCCAGTTTAGTTCACGAGGTTTTTTATAAGAACCAGTAAAGAATACACGTAATGTATGTAAGAACATCATAACGATAACAAGAGACGCTCCCCAGTGATGCATCCCACGCACAATTTCACCGAATGCTACTTCATTTTGAAGGTAGTAAACAGATTCCCATGCATTTTCAATGTCTGGTACATAGTACATTGTTAAAAACATACCAGATAAAATTTGAATTACAGTAATGAAGAATGTTAGTCCTCCGAAACAATAAACAAATGCAGAGAAATGGTGTGCAGGGTTTACGTGTTCTGGTACTTCGTGGTCTGCAATATCACGCCAAATAGGTGTAATATCTAGACGTTCATCCACCCAATCATAGATTTTATTAAGCACTGATGTCGTACCCCCTTACTTTTAAACTAATGTGTTAGGTATAGCTTTTCCAATTTCTAAGAAACCGTCATTTTCACGAACTTCAAATTGATCCAACGGACCTAGAGGTGGTGTTTTTGGAACATTCTTTCCGGTTTTCTCATAGCGACCACCATGACATGGACAGAAGAATTGATTTTTGTGCGCTGGGTCACCTTCCCAGTTTACGGTACAACCTAGATGCTTACATACTGGAGAAAGTGCAATAATACTATCTCCTTCTTTGTAAACCCATGCAGAATTTGTTACATCAGACTTGTACCATGCATCCACCTGTTCATAAGTGAAATCTACACGTACTGGAGTATCCGTAATATCTGCAATTTTCTTTTCAGTTAGTACGAAATCTCCGCCTTCTTTTTTTTGCAATATAGGATCAACTGCAAAACGTACCATAGGCATAAGCATTCCTGCAGCCATGAATCCGCCAACACCAGTTAAGGTATAACTTAGAAATTGACGTCTTGATACTTTATTGTTACTCATCCTTTTCCCCCCTCTTACTTAAAGGTCAGTCCAATGGACATACTTGCTTGAAATAATAATACTAGGACATATACATGATATATCAACTAAAATAGAAGGTCAATATTCCAATGACGCGAATTATGAACTTTGTGAACAAATGATTGAAAATGTCACTATTTTGCCCATTTTGTTGCAAAAATCGGAATGAGTTGTCGGAGTTGGTCTTCTAAGACAGAATTCCTCATTTTTTGATCCATAGAGTCGAGTGGCACGGATGGTGTCCAAATCACATTTTCTTCCTCAGCCATTGTACTCCAATCTCTATCAGAAGTAACGAAAAATATATGCTTAAATCCTACTTGATTTAACTCATCTTTCCAAATTTTCATTACTAGTTGCTTGTCCTGACTTCTTGTATAAGAAAAGGAAGGAAATAAAACAATCCTTCCTTTGAATTGATTTTCAATCACATTCGCTAAGGATAAAGTAAAATCAGCTGCAGATGCTGCAAATTGAAATCCATGCTCCGAACCGTCGATTAATATTAGCGGAATCACTGCTGTATCTATATATTCTTTTTGTGCTAGAAATACTGCACTATCTTTTCCGTTCCAATGCATGACTATCTCTCCTAATTTTCTCTTTGTTGTAGTTGTTTCCATAACGTGGAAAGTTCTAGAAATTTTTCTTTATTATTTTCATCAATTGCTTGATCGATTTGCTTTTTTAATTGTTCTACCTGAAATGAATGAAGACTTTCTGTTAATATATCTTCGGCAATAAGTTTGTCTTTCTCACTAATATGCAAATATTTTGGCATAAAAGGATTTTCTTCTAGTACCGCCAAATACTCTGGACTTGGTGGTAGTGTTTGAAAGTTCAGCTGAATATACATATCTTCTTCTGGATGCAAACGTAAATCGTGAAAAGACTTTTCCGCATCAGCGGTCATAATACTCCCTTTATAAAATCGAAAAGGGATGCCCGAGGAAGTAGTAACAGACATTATCATAGCTCTAGGGCAGTAATGTGCTTCCTCTACAAAATGGACGTTATTCAACAGTGTTTCGTGACTTATTAGGTAATTCAAAATCCAAACGCACTCTCTTCTCTTCATTTGATACTTTTTTAGAAACCAACGAACAAATTCTTTTTTCTCGCCAACTGAAACAGAAGCAGTCACGTAACCTCTCCTTCCTTTATTTATTCCAACATGTCAAACCATTCACTATTTTCTGGCTGAAGTATCTGCAATATGGATATTACTTCAAGCGCTTCGTCTCTTTTCCCTTCCTCTAACAGGAAATAAACGTACTTCTGTAAGAATGGAGCATCCTCTTTATGTTCAGTATATGCTAGCTTATAAAATTCGTATGCTTTTTCATATAATTCTAAACGCTCGTATGCAGCAGCTAAAAATGGATACATGGAAGACCATTCAAAATGTTCTTGTTTCAGCGTTTCATATAGGTCGATTAACTCATGATCCTTCTCTTCTGAAGAAAATAGAGAAGAAAGGATGAAAATTGCCTCCATATATTCAGGATCCAATGCAATGGCTTCACGCAAAAATGATTCCGCTTCTTTCACTCTACCCAATTTCAAAGAAATTTTACCTGCAAATAAATAATATTCTTTTTCAAATTCATCTCGAGCAATTCCATCTGTTATTGTCTTTAATGCTTCCTCATTTTTCTCTAGCATTGCATACGTTTCAGCAAGTAACATATAGCCAGAGAAATAATCCGGATCAATTTCTAATAAACTTTCTAAATGTTTTGCAGCTGTTTCATAATGCTGTACTTGAAAAGACGCATAGGCAGCATGAAATAAAACATCAGGTGCTACCTCTTTTTCTAAAGCCTCCGTATAATAAGGGATCGCTTCTTCGTATGCTGCTCCGGCACTATAAACTTCAGCTAACTTAAGCGATAAATTGACCCCTTGCAACGTTTCTTGATGCGGTACTAAATCCTCCATTAATCGAGCAGCTTCCAAATATCGACCTGTTTCAAATAAAAGTTCTCCTTTTGCATACAAAAGAAGAGGTTCAGATGGCAATAAAGCAATAGCTTCATTTATTTTTTGTTCAGCAACTTCATATAGGCCAATCATTTGATAATAATCAGCTAGCGTTAGCAGCGCTTGTGGATATGCTTCACTTGACTTTTCAACCATTGTCAGCATTTCTAAAGCGTCATCTTCCTTATCCAATTCTAAGTAAAGCTGAGCTTGATCAATTTTTAACTGATTCTCTTCCGGGAACAAATATTGCAAATGTTCCAAAACTTGTAAAGCCTCTTGTAAAAAACCATATTGTGTTAATAAATCCGCGAGTTCGTATTGCTCATCTGGATTTCCATCTAATAAAAAAGCATCCAATATTACACTTAGCTTCTCAATATTTCCTTCTTCCATTGCTTCCAAAAATGGTTGTAATTTATTCAATAAAATCACCCGTCCTTCTAGTGTCCTATTTATCGTACAGGACAGATTCATGTCATACAAGAGAAAATCCTTCAATGAACCAGAGTTCATAGTTTTATCACACTTAAAAGCTTTTTAAAATGTTGAGAAAAGTTCCAAA
>Ga0157371_10001619_pt1 | contig 23016 bp, 23 predicted proteins | sample C45metaG_FD_113462 | JGI IMG/M metagenome (GOLD analysis project Ga0157371, IMG submission 113462) | Corn rhizosphere microbial communities from Kellogg Biological Station, Michigan, USA - C4-5 metaG | ecosystem: Host-associated > Plants > Roots > Rhizosphere > Soil | place: USA: Michigan...
CGTTGATCACGATCACCGGCAGGATCCGCGCGCGGGCGCACAGGGCATCTAGGGTCGCGATCTTGTTCTGCATGTCCAAAACTCAACTCCTCGTCAGGGGCACCAATAGACGACCAGGGGTTCACGCAGGAACGCCTTGATCGGAGTGGCCAGCTCGTCGCCCTCGGCCAGAGCGGTTTCCAGCACCTGTCGCTTACCCTCGCCCTGGATGGCGAGGATCTGCTGCCGCGCCCGGCTCAGGTAGGCACGACTCAGGGTGATGCGGGTCTGGGGCGCGGACGGTGCCACGCCAGGGAAGCTCAGGCGCTCGCTGGTCGGATCCAGGGCCTCTTCCAGGCCGGGGCTGCCGGGAAACAGCGAGGCGGTATGGGCATCGTCGCCCATGCCCAGCACCAGCACGTCAGGGGTCGTCAGGGTGTCGCGCAGACGGGCTTCGGTCAGCGCCATGCCCTCTGCCGTGGAATTCGCCGGACTATAGAGATCGACGAAGCCTGCAGCCGCGGCCGGCCCCTGGAACAGATGCTGGCGCAGCAGGCCGGCATTGCTGTCCGGGTGGTCGCCAGGTACCCAGCGTTCGTCCGCCAGGGTGACCAGGACCTTGGACCAGTCCAGCTCGGCCTGCGCCAGGCGCTCCAGGAAGGGCACCGGACTGCGGCCGCCGGAAACGATCAGCAGGGCTTCGCCGCGGGCAGCCAGGGCTTCGCGCAGACCCGCGGTGACCGCTTCGGCCAGCGCCGAGGCGTGGGCCTCGCGGTCGGGCAATTCGCGCAGGGTCACACCCTGCCCCAGGTCAGACGTCGCCATACCAGGATCTCCCGTCTCGTGCGATCAGTGCGATGGAGGTCAGCGGACCCCAGCTGCCAGCGGCATAGGATTTGGGCGAGTCGCCCATCTTCGACCAGCCATCCATCAGTTGATCGCACCATTTCCAGGCCGCTTCGATCTCGTCCTTGCGGACGAACAGCGACTGGTTGCCTTGCATGACTTCCAGCAGCAGTCGTTCGTAAGCATCCGGGGTGCGCAGGTGCTTGAAGGTCTCGGAGAAATTGAGCTGCAGCGGACCGCTACGCAGTTGCATGCCCTTGCGCAGGCCCTGGTCCTTGCTCATCACCTGCAGCGAGATGCCTTCGTCCGGCTGGATGCGGATGATCAGGCGGTTGCTGATCAGGCTGCGCTGCTCGGGCGCGAAGATGTAGTGCGGGGGTTCCTTGAAATGGATGACGATCTGCGACAGCTTCTGCGGCATGCGCTTGCCGGTACGCAGATAGAAAGGCACACCGGACCAGCGCCAGTTGCGGATGTCCGCACGGATGGCGACAAAGGTCTCGGTACGGCTTTCGGTGTTGGAATTGGGTTCTTCCAGGTAACCCGGCACCGGCTTGCCGTCGCTGTAGCCCGAGGTGTACTGCCCCAGGACCACGCGGCTGGCCAGTTGGTCGGCGGTGATCGGCTCCAGCGCCTTGAGCACCTTGACCTTCTCGTCACGGATGCTGTCGGCCGAGAGATCGGCGGGCGGATCCATGGCGGTCAGGCAGAGCAGTTGCAGCAGGTGGTTCTGCACCATGTCACGCAGCTGGCCGGCCTGGTCGAAATAGCCCCAGCGGCCTTCGATGCCGACCTTTTCAGCCACGGTGATCTCCACGTGGGAGATATAGTTCTGGTTCCACTGGGTCTCGAACAGGCTATTGGCGAAACGCAGGGCGATGAGGTTCTGCACGGTCTCCTTGCCCAGGTAATGGTCGATGCGGTAGACGCGGTCTTCAGGGAAGAAGCGCGCCACGGCGTCGTTGACCACCTGGGAGGATGCCGGGTCATAGCCGATGGGCTTTTCCATCACCACCCGGGTACGCTCGCACAGGCCAACGGCGGCGAGGTTCTCGCAGATGGCGCTATAGACCAGCGCCGGGGTCGCGAAATAGGCGATCAGCGGTGAGGTCTCGCCCACATCCTCGGCAAGTCCCGTATAGTCTTCGCGGTTGCGGAAGTCGATGGCGCGATAGCCCAGACGACCGCGCATCCGGGTCCATACCGCTTCGTCCCAATCGGCCTTGGGCACATAGTGGCGCAGACGCTCCTCGATGTGCTCCAGCTGCTTGACCCCATCACCCTGGTCACGCGCCAGGGCCATGATGCGGGTATCCTCGTGCAGCAGACCTTCACGATCCAGTTGGTACAAGGCAGGGAAAAGTTTGCGCAGGGCCAGGTCGCCCAACGAGCCAAAGATTGCCAGGGTACAGGGTAGAACTCGGACGCCAGCCATAAATATTCGTTCTTTTACTTAAAGTTTGAGATATTCCGGCACCATCATAGGGGAGCCGGGGCGATTCGCGTAGTCTTTATATTAAAAAACACGGCCCAGGGGTAAGCCCAGCCCAAACCTTTTATAGCCTTAGGATAGAGGCACAACAACCACTAGGAGTTCTCATGGATCGTGCCAGCACCCTGCTGCAAACCATCCAGAACCGCATCGGTGAACTCAACCGCGCGGAACGCAAGGTTGCCGAGGTCATCCTGCAGAATCCCCGGCAGGCCACGCGCTACACCATCGCGGCCCTGGCCCAGGCCGCCCAGGTCAGCGAACCCACCGTCAATAGATTCTGTCGCTCCCTGGGCGTGAGTGGCTATCCGGAGATGAAGATCCAGCTGGCGCAAAGCATCGCCAGTGGCGCGGTCTATGTCAGTCAGGCTGTGGAAGCCAACGACGAACCCGAGGCCTACGCGGAAAAGATCTTCAGCAGCACCATCGCCTCGCTGGACAGCGCCCGCCAACGGCTGGACGCCCGCACCGTGGATCGTGCGGTCGACCTGATGATCCAGGCGCGGCAGATTCACTTCTTCGGCCTGGGCGCCTCGGCACCGGTGGCCCTGGATGCCCAGCACAAGTTCTTCCGTTTCAACATGGCGGTGTCGGCGCATTCGGATGTGCTGATGCAGCGGATGCTCGCCTCCATCGCCCGGACCGGCGAGCTGTTCGTGATCATCTCCTATACCGGCCGCACCCGCGAACTGGTGGACGTGGCCAAGCTGGCCAGGGATAACGGCGCCTCGGTGCTTGGCATCACTGCCAGCAATACGCCGCTGGCCAAGGTCTGCACCCACAGCCTGGACATTCCGCTGCCGGAAGACACCGACATCTACATGCCCATGACCTCGCGGATCATCCAGCTCACCGTGCTGGACATCCTCGCCACCGGGGTCACGCTCAAGCGCGGCGTGGATTTCCAGCCGCACCTGCGCAAGGTCAAGGAAAGCCTGGTCGCGACCCGCTATCCCTCGGAGCCCGACCAGGGCTGACGCCTAGGGGCCCCGGCTTCGCCGGAGCCCGCCAACCGTCAAATATCGTCGCGGTGGCTGAACAGATCCCAGGTCGACATGAACAGGGCGGCGATCAGCGGGCCGATGACGAAGCCGTTCAGGCCGAACAGCGACATGCCGCCGATGGTGGAGATCAGCACCACGTAATCGGGCATCTTGGTGTCCTTGCCGACCAGGATCGGGCGCAGCAGGTTGTCCACCAGGCCGATCACCACCACGGCGAAGACGATGAGGATCACCCCCTTGATCACCGAACCTGTGGCCAGGAAGTAGATGGCCACCGGCACCCAGATCAGCGCCGAGCCGACCGCGGGCAGCAGGGACAGGAAGGCCATCAGGGTGCCCCAGAGCACCGCGCCCTGGACCCCCAGCACGCCGAGGATGAAGCCGCCCAGGGCGCCCTGCACCACGGCGACGATGATGTTGCCCTTCACCGTGGCGCGTACCACGGCGGTGAACTTGGCCATCAGGCTGCGCTTGTGCATGTCGCTCAGCGGAATCGCCTTGCGGATCAGCGCCACCAGCTGCGAACCATCGCGCAGCAGGAAGAACAGCAGGTAGAGCATCACGCCGAAGCCGATCAGGAACTGGAAGGTGCCCTGCCCGAAGCTGAAGGCCTGGGTAGCGACCCACTGGCTACCCTGCATGGCGCCTGCGGAGAGCTTCTGGCGGATGCCGTCCAGGTCACCGGCGCCGAACCGCTCCAGGACGTTGCGCACCGAGTCCGGCAAGGCGCCCCAGACTTGCTGATAGTACTGGCCGAAGTTGAGTTGACCGCTGCTGATCTGCTGGTACAGCAGCGAGCCTTCCTGCACCAGGGAAATGGCGATGAACACCACCGGCAGGATGACGATGAGCAGGATCACGAACAGGGTGCAGAGGGCACCGAGGTTGCGTCTGTTGTTGAAGCGGCGGACGAACCAGCGCTGCAAGGGGGCGAACAGGATGGCGAGGATGGCGCCCCAGAACACTGCTCCCAGGAAGGGGGTGAGGATCCAGACGAAGGCCAGCGAGACCACCACCAGCAGGATCAGGAACGTCTTGTTTTCCAGCCGAGCACTTTTCATTGGCTTTCGCGATTCCAGACAAGGATGACAGGCCTTGCTTAGAGCCTCGGAAGCCGTGGGGTTCCCATAAGCACTTCCAACTTGGCTCGAAGAGGCGCGCCGGAGTCCCCGACGCGCCGGCGATCATACCCGAAACTGACGAACCAACCCGCCCAACCGTTCACCCAGCCCGACCATGCCAGCGGTGCTGCGAGCGCCCTGCTGGGCGCCCTGGGCCATGCTGTCGACGGCACTGGCGATGGTCTGGACGCTGCGATTGACCTCTTCCGCGACCGCCGTCTGTTCCTCGGCCGCACTGGCGATCTGGGTGTTCATGGCATTGATGGTGGCGATCAGTTCGCTGATGGCGGCCAGGGCGGTGCCTGCCTGCTCGGCCTGTGTCGTGGTGGCGTCGCCCATGCCGCTGGAGCGCTCCATGGCACCCACCGCGCGCCCGGTGGCCTGCTGCAGGCGATCGATCATGCCCTGGATTTCCTGGGTGCTCTGTTGGGTCCGGCTGGCCAGGGCGCGGACCTCGTCGGCCACTACGGCAAAGCCGCGGCCGGCTTCACCGGCACGCGCCGCCTCGATGGCTGCGTTGAGCGCCAGCAGGTTGGTCTGCTCGGCGATGGCACGGATCACGTCGAGCACGCCGACGATGGCCCGGACGTCCTCCTTGAGGCCGTCCAGGGACAGGCTGCTCTGGCGCACCTCCTCGACCAGCTCGTGGATACGAGCCACGCTGGCGGCCACGGTGTCACGCGCCAGCCGGCCTTTCTCCTCGGTCTGGCGGGTCGCTTCGGACGCCTGCAGGGCGCTGCTCGCAACCTCCTGGGCCGCCGTGGAGAGCTGATGGATGGCGGTGGCCACCTGATCGGTCTCGCTGCGCTGGCGCTGCATCTCGCGGTCGGTACGCTGGGCCTGCTGGGCGACGTCGTCGAGCAGACCGGTGAACTGGTGGGTGATGTCGACGACCTGGACGATGGTGCCCTGGATGCGATCGACGAAACGATTGAAGGCGGCGGCGAGTTCACCGATCTCGTCGCGACCGTTGACCGGCAGACGGCGGGTCAGATCGCCCTCCCCGGCAGCGATGTCGTCGAGATTCTCGCGAATCTGCGCCAGGGGTCTCAGGGTGCGGGCGGCGAAGAGTTGCGCGGCGATGCCGATGCTGACCAGCAGCACGCCGGCCACGCTGAAGATCAGCCAGAGCTGGTCCCGAGTGCGCTTGGCGACCTGCTCGGCGACGGCGGCGACCTCGGCGTCCACGCCATCCAGATTCACCGCGGAGCCGATCACCAGGTCCCATTTGGGCAGGTAGTCGGTATAGGCGAGCTTGGGCACCAGCACATCCTTGTTGCCCGGCAGCGACGAGCTGTAGCGACTGAAGTGCGAGCCATCCTTGCCGACCCTGACCAGTTCCTGGTTGAGGTAGACACCACTGGGATCTCGGTTGTCCTTGAAGCTCTTGCCGATGCCCGCCGGATCGGCGCCCTTGAACAGGCGCACGACATTGGAATCGTAGCCGAAGATATAGCCGTCCTTGCCATAGCTGATGGCCGACAGCAGGCGGATGGCCTCTGCGCGCGCCTCGGTATCGCCAGGGGCGGCCTTGTCGTACAGCGGCTTGACCACGGTCATGGCCGCTTCCACGGTGTTCTGCAGCGCGCTGCGACTCTGGGTCATCAGTCGCTCGCGGGAGTCGGCGACGTCCCTGAGCGCCTGCTCATGCAACACCCAATAGGACAGGCCACCCAGGATAAGTGTGAACAGGCAGACCGGCAGGACTGCCAGCAAGGTGACTTTAAGTTTGAGGCTCACGAGATTCTCCTTGGTCGCAAGAGCTTGTGCCGGTATCGGCACCTTGCTCGGAAACTTGACCAGGAAGTCACATGAGCGATGAGGCCCGCGTCGGCGCCGGCAGGTGGATGACCACTGCCAGCCCACCCAGCCCGGACGCCTCAAGGACGAGGGATCCACCACAGCTCTCGACGATATCGCGGGCGATCCCCAGACCCAGACCATGCCCGGCGACCGCTTCATCCAGCCGGGAACCGCGGTTCAGGATGGCCTGACGCTCCGCCTCCGGCACGCCGGGGCCGTCGTCTTCGACCCGGACCAGATAGCCCTCTGCGCGCTGTGTCACCTCCAGGCGGACCTGTCGATCCGCCCATTTGCCGGCGTTGTCCAGCAGGTTGCCGAACAACTCCAGCAGGTCCTCCCGGTCCCAGGGAAGCCGCAGCCCCGTAGGGAGCTGGCAGTCGAACAGCAGATGCTCCCCATGCAGGCGCTTGAGCAGCAGGCAGAGGTCGCGTAGTTCGGCGCCATCCAGATGCGCGCCGGGTAGCGCCTCACCGGCCAACCGGGCGCGGCGCAATTCCCGCGCCAGGCGTTGGCGAATGCGGGCCAGTTGCTCGCGCAACACCTCGCGCTGCTCGGGCAGCCCCTGCAGTTCGGGGCGTTCGGCCAGGCTGGTGAGCACCGCCAAGGGCGTCTTGAGCGCATGGCCCAGATTGCCGATGCCATGTCGCGCCCGTTTGAGGCCTTCCTCGGTATGGCGCAACAATGCATTCATCTCCGCCACCAGCGGTTCGAGCTCGGCGGGCACGCTGGCGTCCAGCGCCGAGCGACGGCCCTGGTGCAGCTGGGCGATCTGTTCGCGTACCTGCTCCAGCGGACGCAGGGCCCGGCGGACGATGAGCCGTTGCAGCAGCAGCACCAACAGCAAGGTCGCCAAGCCCAAGAGGGCACCGAGCGCAAGAATCCGCGTCAGGTTGGTGAGCAAAGGATTGTAGTCGTCGGCGACGGTCACCCGCACCGCCTGGCCATAGCGCTGGTAGTCGGCGCGGTAGGCGAGCAGGCGCTGGCCACTGGGACCGTCCACCAGGGTCTCGCTCAAGCCATTGTCGGGCGGCGGCTCCAGCTGCGCATCCCACAGTGAGCGCGAGCGCCAGCGGATATCCAGCGCCGGGATCTCGATCAGGAAATAGCGACCCGACAGCGGTCGGGTATAGAGGGTGCCCAGCCGGCCCTCATCCAGTTGCAGGCCATGGGGACCGCGCACCAGGGCCGCCAGCAGATTTTCCGTCTCGCCCCGCAGACCGGTTTCCAGATAACGGCGCAGGGCGTGATCCACCAGCCAGGCACCGCCCAGTACCAGTACCAGGCCAGCCACCAGCAGGATGGCCACCAGCCCGACCCTGAGCCGGGCCTGGATGGATCTCAATCGACACCGCCCAGGCGATAGCCCTGGCCGCGCCGGGTCTCGATGACGTCTCTTCCCAGCTTGCGCCGCAGATGGTTGACGTGTACCTCGATGACGTTGGAATCGCGCTCGCTCTCGCCGTCATAGAGGTGATCGTTCAGTCGCGTCTTCGACAGGATCTGCCCAGGATGCAGCAGGAAACAGCGTAGCAGGCGAAACTCCGCGGCACTCAGGGCGATGGTCTCATCGCCACGCACCACGCATTGACGCCCCTCGTCCAGGGCGAGTCCGGCGGCCTGCAGCAGCGGCTGGTTGGCCACGCCCCGCACCCGTCGCAACAAGGCCGCGATCCGCAGACCCAGCTCCTCGGGGTGAAAGGGTTTGGTGAGATAGTCATCGGCGCCGGCCTTGAGACCGTCGATGCGTTCCGCCCAGCTGTCGCGCGCCGTGAGGATCAACACCGGTGTCGCCAGCGCAGCGGCGCGCCATTCCCTGAGCACGTCGAGGCCTGGCCGTCCCGGCAGGCCCAAATCGAGAACGATAAGGTCGTAAGGCTCCTGGGCGCCCTGCCAGGCGGCATCGCGGCCATCGGCCAGCCAGTCGACGGCATAGCCCTGGCGCGTGAGGAATGCCCCGATCTCGTCGGCCAGGGCTACGTCGTCTTCCACCAGCAGCAGGCGCATCTAGTCGTCCACCTCGTCCTTCATGATGGCGCCATCCATCGCGCCGATTTCCAGTTCGCGGACCACCTCGCCGACGAGGATCTCGATCTCGTAGCGATACTGGCCGTCTTCTTCTTCCAGCTCGGCTTCCAGCAACCGCGCCTGGGGATAGCGTTCGTTGACCCGCTGCAGCAGGGTCTCCAGGGGCCGGATCACCCCCTCCTTGCGCAGCTTGAGCGCTTCGTCCTGGTCCAGGTCACGAGCCTGGACCAGGGGCGAAAGGCTGCCGAGCAGGAGCAGTCCAGTCAGGGCAGCCGTCAGTCGTCGCGCTGATCTTTCAGGACTTCGCCGGTGGTGGCGTCGAGTTCCAGATCCCATTTCACACCTTTGGGGTCACGCAATTCCAGTTGATAGATGTAGCGGCCGTACTCTTCTTCCAGTTCGGTCTCGTGGGTGGTCGAGCCCGGATGCTTGGCGATGGCGGCCTGGTTGAGCACCTCGAAGCTCTTGATCTTGCCGCTGTCACGCAGCTTGAGGGCTTCGTCGGGGCCGAGGTCGCGGGCCTGGGCAACGCCCACACCGGTGAACAGGATGGCGGCAGTCGCGAGGACGGTCAGCTTTTTCATGGTGATTCTCTCTCTGGTTGCTGTTCGATCTGGGTCCAGAGTAGCGATCCGCCATTAATCGAAACTTAAACGCCGCTTAAGCCAAGCTTAATCGGATCGGTCCCTTCCAGGGCGCGTCCTCATCCAGCGGCTCGCCCTTTTGCGTCACCCGTAACCGCCCCTCACGCACCAGCTCTCGTGCCCTGTCGCGCAGGGGTGCCATCAGCGGTCGCCAGTCCGCAGCCAGGTCCCGCGCCACCTCCGAGGGGCAAAAGGTCGTGCCTGGACGGCGCGTCTGCGCCTTGGCCAGCAAGGCATCACGCAACTGTGCGTCGGTCGGCTTGAGCGCTGTCATGAGAACCCGGTCCCTTCTCCTGGAGTCCACCGTTTCGACCAGGAAATCGTCGGTGCAGTCATGACCTCTCGCTCGAACGTCTCGAAAGTAATGCAACGCCTCGCCCAGACCGACCTGCCCATCCCCACCGATGAGCGTGACGACACCGGTACCGCCCTTTGCACCCCCTTGCCGCCCGACCTCAACTACGTCGACGACAGCCAAGCCGGCTTGAGCCGACGCAAGCTGCGCGGCAAATGGGCCTATTTCACCCCGGACGGCGAGCGCATCCGCGACCAGGCGGAGATAGAGCGCATCAACAAGCTGGCCATCCCGCCCGCCTATACCGAGGTCTGGATCTGCCCGGACGCCAACGGCCATCTGCAGGCTACCGGACGCGACGCCCGTGGCCGCAAGCAGTATCGCTACCACCCGCGTTGGCGCGAGATCCGCGATACCGACAAGTATGAGCGGATGCTGGCTTTCGGTCAGGCACTGCCCAAGCTGCGCCAGCGGGTGGAAGAAGATCTCGCCCGGCGTGGCCTGTGCCGGGAGAAGGTCATGGCCACGGTCATCAGCCTGCTCGATGCCACCCTGATCCGGGTCGGCAATGCCCAGTACGCCAAGAGCAACAAGTCCTATGGCCTCACGACCCTGCGCAACCGGCACGCCGAGGTGCATGGCAATACCATCGCCTTCCACTTTCGCGGCAAGAGCGGCGTCGAGCACGACATCAAGGTCAGCGATCCACGCCTGGCGCGCACCGTGAAGAAATGCCTGGAGTTACCCGGCCAGCACCTCTTCCAGTACGTGGATGGCGATGGCGAGCGCCGCACCGTGACGTCGTCCGACGTCAACGCCTACCTGCACGAGCTGACCGGCGCCGACTTCACCGCCAAGGACTACCGTACCTGGGCAGGCAGCGCCCTTGCCCTGGAGGCTCTGCGGGAATTGCGCTGCGAAACCCAGACCGACGCCAGGAAGGAACTGGTGGACATGGTCAAGGCGGTGTCCCGCACCCTGGGCAACACCCCGGCGGTGTGCCGCAAGTGCTATATCCACCCAGGCGTGCTGGATGCCTTCCTGGCCGGCGACCTCTGCACCCTGCCCAAACCACGCAAGCGCAAGGGGCTCAAGGAAGAAGAGGTACTGCTGCTCAACTTCCTGCAACGACTGGAACAGCGGATGGCCGAAACCCAGGCGGCCTGACCGGCAGAGGCGGCTCAGGCCGCCTCTCTTCTTCCAGCTCCATTACCAGAACGCTTTCTTGCGTCTCCCCAGTCGAAGCCAGGCTGCAAGAAGGCTTTACTTCGCTATCCGATCTCCTGACCGGGCTGATGACGCGACAATAGTTGTTATGTTATAACTTTTGTGTCGTTATCCAAGGCTCGATCATGGCATCCCCGCGCTCCTCCCTGCTGCTGCTTTCCGTCCCCAGTCGCCTGTTGCTCGCCTGTGTTCCCCTGGTCGCCCTGTGGCTGGCCGTGCTCTGGGCGGTCGCCCTGCCATGAGCGCCGCCATCGAGCTTCAGGACCTGACCCTGGCCTATCAACGACATCCGGCTATCCATCACCTCAGTGGCTGCTTCCGCACCGGCAGCCTCACCGCCATCGTCGGCCCCAACGGGGCCGGCAAGTCCACCTTGCTCAAAGCCATTGCCGGCACCCTGCGGCCGGTCAGTGGCCGGGTCAAGCGGGCCGTGCCGCAGCGGCGCCTGGGCTATCTGCCGCAAGCCGCCGAGATCGACCGCAGTTTTCCCCTCAGCGTGCTGGAAACCGTGGTGCTGGGCGCCTGGCAAGGACTTGGCATCTGGCGGGGTGTCACGGCTGCCCACCGGGAAGAGGCGTCCAGGGCACTGCAGGCAGTCGGTCTCGAAGGCCTGGAGGACCGCCTGGTCGGCGCCCTGTCCTCTGGGCAGTTCCAGCGCGTGCTGTTCGCTCGCCTGCTGTTGCAGGATGCGCCCGTGCTGCTGCTGGACGAACCCTTCACGGCCATCGACGCCCGCACCACCGCGGACCTGCTGACCATCGTCAGGCGCTGGCATGGCCAGGGCCGCACCGTGATCGCGGTGCTGCACGATCTGGAGCAGGTGCGTCAGCATTTTCCCGAAACCCTGCTGCTGGCCCGGGAAGCCATCGCCTGGGGCCATACCGATCAGGTGCTGGTAAGCGGCAACCTGGCCCGTGCCCGCAATCTCGCCGAACATTGGGACGCCGGTGCGGCGGTCTGTGAGCGCGCATGACCCTCTATCAGCTCTTCCTCGAACCCTTCGTCGAATTCGGCTTCATGCGCCGGGCCCTGGTAGCCTGCCTGGCCCTGGCGCTGGGCGCCGGTCCGGTGGGTGTCCTCCTGATGCTCAGGCGCATGAGCCTGGTCGGCGATGCCATGAGCCATGCCGTGCTGCCGGGTGCCGCGCTGGGCTTCATGGTCGCCGGCCTCTCGCTACCGGCCATGGGCATCGGCGGCATGCTCGCCGGATTGCTGGTGGCCGGACTCGCCGGCCTGGTCAGCCGCTTCACCAGCCAGCGCGAAGACGCCAGTTTCGCCAGCTTCTATTTGATCTCCCTGGCCGCCGGGGTGTTGATCGTGTCGTTGCACGGCTCCAGCGTGGATCTGTTGCATGTGCTGTTCGGCACCATCCTGGCCATCGACTCCACGGCGCTCTATCTGGTCGCCGGCATCGCGACCCTGTCCCTGATAGTGCTCGCGGTGATCTACCGCCCACTGGCACTGGAGTGCTTCGACCCGGGCTTTCTGCGCGCAGTGGGTGGCCGCGGCTCGCTCTATCACCTGCTGTTCCTGCTGCTGGTGGTGCTCAACCTGGTCGCCGGCTTCCAGGCCCTGGGCACCCTCATGGCCGTGGGCCTGATGATGCTGCCGGCTACCGCCGCGCGCTTCTGGGCCAATAGCCTGCCCGGGCTGATGGCGGTGGCCAGCCTGATCGCCAGCTTCAGCGGCCTGGTCGGTCTGGTGCTGTCCTACCACCTGGGTTTCGCCTCGGGTCCGGCCATCGTCCTCACCGCGGGCGGCTGCTACCTCGTCTCCCTGCTGTTCGGCCGCCTGGGTCTCTACCGGCGGCTGCGCCCCCGTCCTCATCTCACCCACTGAAAGGAGTCACCATGAAATCCCTGTTCTCCCTGGGCGCCGCCCTGCTGCTCGCTGCCGCTGGCCAGGCACAGGCCGCGCCGGTCAAGGCGGTTGCCACCTTCACCGTGATCGCCGACGTGGTCAAACAGGTCGGCGGCGACCAGGTCCAGGTCACCTCCCTGGTCGGTCCCAATGGTGACCCCCATGCCTACGAACCCACCCCCGCCGATGCCCAGGCGCTGAAACAGGCCGACGTGGTCTTCATGAGCGGCCTGCACCTGGAAGGCTGGATGGATCGGCTGATCAAGGCCTCCGGCCAGGCGCGTCCGCCGGTGGTGCTCAGCGAAGGGATCAAGACCCGCGAGATGGCGGACGACGAGGATGAACACGGTCACGACGACCACGATCACGACCATGGCGGGATCGATCCCCATGTCTGGAACAACCCGCTCAACGTGGTCGTCTACACCCGCAACGTGGTGAAGGCGTTGTCCGAGGTGGACCCGGCGGACGCCGCCACGTTCAAGGCCAACGGTGATCGCTACATCGCCGAACTGAAAGCCCTGGACCGCTATGCCCGTGAGCAGATCGGCCAGGTACCCAAGGCCAAGCGCAAGGTGCTGACCTCCCACGATGCCTTCGGCTACTTCGCCGACGCCTATGGCGTGACCTTCATCTCGCCGCTGGGACTGTCGACCGAAGCCGAGGCCTCCGCCCAGGACGTCGCCAAGCTGATTCGCCAGATCAAGCAGGAGCACGTCGCCGCCTACTTCTTCGAGAACTCCAACGACCCGCGCCTGGTACAGCAGATCGCCAAGGCCAGCGGTGCCCAGCCGGGTGGCGAACTGTACGTCGAAGCCCTGTCCCCGGCGAATGGCCCGGCGCCTACCTACGCGGCCATGTTCCGCTACAACGTCGATACCCTGGTCAAGGCGATGAAAGACGGGCATTGAGGTCCGGTCTTACCGGTAGTTGGGTCGAGCGCGGCGAAGCCCAACGACGCAACCTTCAAGACCCCCGTGTTGGGTGGAGCCTAGCGAAGCCCAGCGGTTAGATCACTGGCACCTCTTCGAGGTGCCGGTACTCCGCCCCCAAGCGACGAGCCAGTTCCGCAGCCCGGCCCAGGCGCAAGGGACCCAACTCGATATCCAGCACTCGAATCGGACACTGGGGAACCGCGAGGCCTTCCAGCTCGCGCAGGCGCCCGTCGGTGACCAGCAGCAGCTGGCATTCCTCACCGGGATGCTGCCGGCGGCGACATGCCAGCCAACCTTCGGCTTCCGCCAACCCGGCCAACAACGGCGTCCCCCCTCCTGCCCCCAGTTGATCCAGCCAGGCCTGTAGCGCCTGACCGCTGCGCTGGCCCTGGAAGGACCATTCGGGGCGCTCTCCTGCTGTCTGCAGCACCGCGATCCGGACCCGTTGGCGATAGGCCTGTTCGAACCAGTCCGCCAGCAGGCCCTTGGCCTCGGCCAGGGCGCCATGACGGCGGGTGGAGGCGGAATGATCGAGAATCACCAGCCAGAGCTGGACCGGGCGGCGGCGGCGGGCTTGGCGTACGAGGTCGCCGGCGCATCGCGGCCGGCCGCGGAGCAACGTCGGCAGCCAGGCGATGGCCCCCTGGGTGCCCGGCGAACGCGCCCCCTGGCGTCCCCCCACGGCTGTACCCACCCCGCCCCGGGCATCACGATCCGCGGTGGAGGAAGATCGGATGCCTAGGGCTTTTTTGTCGTGTCCAGCCGGCGCCGGGTACCGGTCGCCACGGGTTCGGGCGCCAGGGCGCCCCAGGTATCGCCCTCGCCATGCGCAGACGAGGCATCGTTCCGCTTCTCTTGATCGCTCGCCCCCTGCTCCGAAGTGGACGACGACGATCCATTCTGCTGGGGTGGTATTATCGATGAAGATTGCGGACGCTCACGGCGGCGATGACGCAACGCGAAATCGGCGACGGCGACGATGTCTTCGGCGGCGATCGCCACCGCGCCTCGCCAGGCAGCGTGGGCACGGGCAGCCCGCAGCCAGACCAGATCGGCACGCAGGCCGTCGACCCCGGCCTGATGGCAGCCTTCGGTGATGGCCTCCAAGGCGGCATCGTCCAGTGGAATACCGGCCACGCGCCCTCGTGCCTGGGCACAGCACTCACGTAATTCCGCCTGGGCCGGCTCCCAGTGGGCGACGAAGGCTGCCGGATCGCTATCGAAGGCCAGGCGGCGGCGGAGGATCTCGGCGCGCTCCCGCGGTGCCGGACGACTGTCCAGCGCCAGGGCGAAGCCGAAGCGATCCAGCAGTTGCGGACGCAACTCGCCCTCCTCCGGATTCATGGTGCCTACCAACAGGAAGCGCGCCGGGTGCTCGTGGGAAATACCATCGCGCTCGACCCGGTTGACGCCACTGGCAGCCACGTCCAGCAGCAGGTCCACCAGGTGATCCGGCAGCAGATTGACTTCGTCGACATAGAGCACGCCGCCATCGGCAGCCGCCAGTATGCCCGGCGCAAAGCGTGCCCGGCCCTCGCCGAGAGCCGCCTCCAGATCCAGGGTGCCGACGATACGCTCCTCGCTGGCCCCCAGCGGCAGGGTGACGAAGGGACCACCACCAAAGAGATCGGCCAGGCCACGGGCCAGGGTCGACTTGGCCATGCCACGCGGTCCTTCGATCAATACGCCGCCGATAAGAGGGTCGATGGCGTTGAGACAGAGCGCCAGCTTGAGGGGCTCGGCACCGACCACGGCGGCCAGGGGAAAGACGGGAGCGGTCATCTCAGGCTTCATCCATATCCATCAGCAGCTGTTCGAGGGCCTCGCGGTAATCGCCTGGCTGCTGCCAGAGTCCGCGTTGCTGGGCTTCCAGCAAACGTTCGGTCATGTCGCGCAGGGCCTCGGGGTTGTGGCGTTCGACGAAGTCGCGGGTATCGGTGTCCAGTAGATAGGCATCGGCCAACTGCTGGTACTGGTGATCCTCGACCAGCTCGGTGGTGGCGCCGAAACCGAACAGGTAGTCCACGGTAGCCGCCATCTCGAAGGCGCCCTTGTAGCCATGGCGCTTCATGCCGGCGATCCACTTGGGATTGGCCGCGCGCGCGCGCACGACCCGACCCAATTCTTCCTTGAGGGTGCGGATCCTTGGCAGATCGGCCTGGGCATGGTCGCCGAAGTAGCTGGCACGGCGCTGGCCACTCAAGGTCTCGGCGGCGGCCAGCATGCCACCCTGGAACTGGTAGTAGTCGTTGGAATCGAGCAGGTCGTGCTCGCGATTGTCCTGGTTCTGCAGCACCGCCTGCAAACGCCCCAAGCGTCGGGAGAAGTCGTCGCGGGCAGCGGTGCCTTCGTCCTCGGCGCCGTAGGCATAGCCACCCCAGTTGAGATAGGCCGTGGCCAGTTCGCTGCGGTCCTGCCACTGACGCTCCTCCACCGCGCCCTGGACACCCGCGCCATAGGCCCCCGGCTGCGCACCAAAGATGCGCCAACCGGCCTGGCGCCGGGCCTGGTCGGCCGCGGTACCCGCTGCTTCCAGCGCGGCGCGCTCACGCCGCACCTGGGCGGCCAGGGGATTGAGGTCGTCCGGTTCGTCCAACGCGGCGACCGCCTGGACGGCGGCATCGAACAACCGCACCAGGCCACCGAAGGCATCGCGGAAGAAGCCGGAGATGCGCAGGGTGACATCCACCCGCGGCCGATCCAGCAGTGACAGCGGCAGGATCTCGAAGTCCTCGACCCTGGCACTGCCGGTCTGCCATACCGGGCGCACGCCCAGCAGGGCCATCGCCTGGGCGATGTCGTCGCCGCCGGTCCTCATGGTCGCCGTGCCCCAGACCGAGAGACCCAGTTGGCGCAGATGGTCGCCCTCCTCCTGCAGATGGCGCTCCAACAGCAGGTTGGCCGACTGCCAACCGAGGCGCCAGGCGGTCATGCTCGGCAGGTTGCGCACGTCCACGGAAAAGAAGTTGCGCCCGGTGGGCAGGACATCGAGCCGGCCACGACTGGGCGCTCCACTGGGGCCGGCGGGAACGAAGCGACCGTCCAGCGCGGCCAGCAGACCACCGATTTCGGCGGGACCACAGGCATCCAGGGCGGGCGCCACCTGGGCAGCCAGGTGATCGAGCACCGGTCGGGTGGCAGGCAGATCGTCCAGCGCCAGCGGCAGGGCTTCGCCTTCCACCGTCGCGGCAACCAAGGCGAGCGCCAGCAACTCCAGTCGCTCACGGGTATCGCCCCGGGTACGCCAGGGTTCGGCGGACAGCGCCGCCAGGCACGCCGGACGTGGCCCCTGCCAGGGCTCGCCGAGATCGGCGGCCAGGGGATCGAACGCCAGTTGCAGATCCTTGGCCAGGGCCCGCAGCAGACTGGCATTGCCGCCCTGGGCATCGCCACGGGGGATGCGCAGCAGGGCTACCAGGGTATCCCGGCGTAGCTGCCCGGTGGGTGACTCGCCGAACACGTGCAGGCCGTCGCGGATCTGGGATTCCTTGAGGTCGCAGAGATAGGCGTCCAGCTGGGGCAGCCAACTGTCCGGATCCTCGGTGATGACCAGGCCCAGTTCGCGATCCAGGGCGGTCTCGCGCACCAGTTGCAGGATCTCGGCGCGTAGCTCGGTGGCACGGCGCAGATCCAGCAGGCTGGCGTCATAGTATTCGTCGGCCAGGCGTTCCAGGTCGCGCAGCGGGCCGTAGCTCTCGGCGCGGGTCAGCGGCGGCATCAGGTGGTCGATGATCACCGCCTGGGTGCGCCGCTTGGCCTGGGCGCCCTCGCCCGGATCGTTGACGATGAAGGGATAGACATTGGGCAGCGGTCCGAGGATGGCGTCCGGCCAACACTCAGCCGACAGGCCGACGCCCTTGCCCGGCAACCACTCCAGATTGCCGTGCTTGCCCAGATGCACCACCGCCTGGGCGCCATAGGCCTCGCGCAGCCAGAAATAAAAGGCCAGGTAGCCATGGGGCGGCACCAGCGAAGGGTCATGGTAGACCGCCGCCGGATCGACGTCGTAGCCCCGCGCCGGCTGGATGCCGACGAAGGTCAGGCCAAAGCGCACCCCAGCCACCATGAGGCGACCCCGACGGTGCATGGGATCGGCCTCGGGCCCGCCCCAGCGCTCGGTCACCGCCTGCTGCAGACGCTCCGGCAACTGGGCGAACAACGCCTGGTAGTCCTCCAGCGCCAGGCTTTGCAAGGCCGGGCGCAGATCGCGCAGGGCGCTGTCGTTGGTCACGCCACCGAGCAGGCGCTCGATCAGGGCGGTGCCGCTCTCGGGCAGATTGGCCACCGGATAGCCAGCCCCCTGCAAGGCCTCCAGTACTTTGAGGGCGGCCGCCGGGGTATCCAGGCCGACGCCGTTACCGATACGGCCATCGCGGGTCGGATAGTTGGCCAGGATCAGGGCGATGCGCTTGTCCGCCGCCGGGCGCCGCGCCAGTTCGACCCAGTTGCGCGCCAGGCGCGCGACGAAGGCCATGCGCTCCTCGTCGGCCTGGTAGTTGACCACGTCGCTCTGGCCGCGCTCGCAGCGCCAGGCCAGCCCCTTGAAGCTGATCGGCCGGGTGATGATGCGCCCGTCCAGTTCCGGCAGGGCGATGTGCATGGCCAGGTCGCGGGCACCGAGTCCCTGGGGATTCTCCTGCCAGCGTTCGCGATTGTCCTGGGCGCAGATGGCCTGGAGTACCGGCACCGGGCGGCGGAAGGGGGTCAGAGTCGGCCGCTCCGGACTGGACTGGGCGAAGCCGGTGGTATTGAGGATCAGCGCGGTGTCGGTCTCGTCCAGCAGCCGCTCGACTTCCGCCAGGCAGGCCGGCTCCTTGAGGCTGGCCACGGCGATGGGCAGCGGATTCAGCCCCTGGGCCTCGAGTTGCGTGCAGAAGGCGTCGACGAAGGCAGTGTTGGCCGACTGCAGGTGGGTGCGATAGAACAGCAGCGCCGCCGTGGGCCAGTCCGGTCGCCAGCGCGAGCACAAGCCGTCCAGCCCCAGGCCTTCGGGCTGATAGACCACCACCCGCGGCAAGTCCCGCGGCGGCTCGTAAAGGTATTGGGCGCCCAGGCATTCGGCGGCCAGGCAGTGCAGGAAATCCCGGGCATTCCCCAGGCCGCCTTGACGCAGGTAGCGCCACAGCTGATCGGCCAGGTCCGGCGCCACCGTCCCCAGGGCCATCAGCTCCGGATCAGGGCGGTCGCAACCGGGCACCGCGATCAGGGTCAGCCCCCGCGCCGCCAGCTCGGCGAGCCGCTCCATGCCATAGCGCCAGTAACCCTGGCCGCCATGCAGCGAGATGAACACCACCCGCGCCTGGCTCAGCACCTCCTCGACATAGAGATCCACCGAGGCGTGATTCTGCAACTGCATGGGATTGGCCAGGCGCAGGCTGGGATAGCCGGCGTCCAGGGTGCGGGTGGCCTCGGCCAGCAGTGCCAGGTGCGAGTCGCCACTGCAGAGGACGACGATTTCGCCCGGCGTCTGCGCCAGGTGGGCAATACCGTCGTCCGGGACGAAACCGCCCGGCTGGGTACGCAGCAGGTGCATCTGGGCTCAGGCCACCGCGGCGCGCAGCTGGGCGGTAATGGCGGCCTGGTCCAGCTCCTGGCCGATCAGTACCAGTTGGGTACGCCGGGACTCGTCCGTCTGCCAGGCACGGTCGAAATGCTTGTCGAAGCGGGTGCCGACACCCTGAACCAGCAGACGCAGCGGCTTGCCCGCGATAGCCGCGAAGCCCTTCACCCGCAGCACACCATGGGCCTTGACCACCTCGGTCAGCGCGGCCAGCAAGGTCGCCTCGGCGACCTCGGGCAGTTCGACGCCAAAGGAGTCGAATTCGTCGTGATCGTGGTCTTCATGACCTTCGAGGTCATGGTGGGTCGGACGGCTGTCGATATGGGCCTCGGACTCGGCCTGCAGCCCCAGCAACACCGACAGCGGCAACACCCCACGACTGGCTTCCACTACCTTGACCGCTGGCGGCAACTCCGCGGTCACCTCGGCGCGCACCCGGGCCAGGGCCTCGGCGTTCAGGCTGTCGGCCTTGTTGAGGATCACCAGGTCGGCGCTGGCGAGCTGGTCTTCGAACAGCTCGTGCAGGGGCGACTCGTGGTCCAGGTTGGGATCCTGGCGGCGCTGGACGTCCACCTGCTCGGGGTGGGCGGCGAAGGTGCCAGCCGCCACCGCGGGGCTGTCGACCACGGTGATCACCGCGTCCACGGTGCAGGCGGTGCGGATCTCCGGCCACTGGAAGGCCTGCACCAGGGGCTTGGGCAGGGCCAGGCCGCTGGTCTCGATGAGGATGTGGTCGATGTCGCCACGCCGCGCCACCAGTTCTTTCATCACCGGAAAGAATTCTTCCTGGACGGTGCAGCACAGGCAGCCGTTGGCCAGTTCGAAGACCCGGCCCTGGGCTTCTTCTTCGGTACAGCCGATGCTGCACTGGCGAAGGATCTCACCGTCGATGCCCAGTTCGCCGAATTCGTTGACGATCACCGCGATGCGACGGCCTTCGGCATGGTCGAGCATGTGCCGCAGCAGGGTGGTCTTGCCGGAACCGAGGAAGCCGGTGACGATGGTGACGGGAGTCTTGGCCAGGGTTTTCATGGGCTGCCCTTAGAGAGAAAGCGAATAAAGACGGGCAGGCATGCCAGGCGCTCGCGCAACGGCGAGGCCCTGGTGGCAGCCCGGATCACCCCGCCCGGTTGCGTGTTCGAAGCTAGCGAGGCAGGTCTCCTGGCTCGCGGCGCCCGGCTCCGGCCTTCCCGCGTGAGCAGTGGCCTGGTGGAGAGGCTAAAGATGCCGCTTACAGTTGCGGGGGCAGCCGCGGCATCGCACCGCGTTCCCTTTCAAGCTCTTGCAGACAAGAGCACCTCGGAACGCGACAGGCTACGAGCGCCCCGCCAGGGTGTCAATCGGACAGGCTTGACCAGCGGACGACGCCCGTGGTTTTCTGCTCGTTGCTTCAGGTGTCGCGGCTCCGCCATGGGTCGCGGTGAAACGGGAAGCCGGTCCAAGTCCGGCACTGCCCCCGCAACGGTAGACGAGCGCAGGATCACGATGCCACCCGGCCGGCAAGCCTGGGGAAGGCGATCCTGGTAGTCGGACAGGCATGTGGTATTGAGCGAGCGCCCAGCAAGGCCGACGCGCAGCCAAGACCGCACCTCAAGACCCTCGTGAGTCCGGAGACCGGCCTGTCGCTTTCAAGCAACCCGCGGTGGGCGGTCGTGCTGGACGGCGGCCGCCTGCGGCTCGCTGCCTCGGCGCGTCCCTGCCGCTTCGACTCCGAGGCCTTGCCATGACCGTCGCCCGTTCCACCACTGCCCTACCCCAGACCAGTACGCGGGCCCAGCGCCTGACCGCCACCCTGCTCGCCTGCCTGCTTGGCGCGAGCCTGGTTTTCCTGGCTGGCTTCTCCCATGTCGAGGCGCTGCACAACGGTGCCCACGATACCCGCCACAGCGAAGGCTTCCCCTGCCACTGAAGGAGCTCGACATGTTCCAGCGTATCGCCTTCAGTGCCGGCATCGCCGGGCTGCTCGCCGCCCTGTTGCTGAGCGTCCTGCAAAGCCTCTGGATGACCCCGCTCATCCTCCAGGCGGAAACCTATGAGGTGCAGACCGAGGCACCGGCCATGCCTGAGCACCATGACCAGGGGGCAGAGGCCTGGTCTCCGGAAGACGGCTGGCCGCGCACCCTGTCCACCTTCGGTGGCAACCTGGTGGTGGCCGTGGGCTTCGGGCTGATCCTGGCCGGCCTGTTCAACCTGCGTGCGCCGAATCGCGTCTCTCAGGGCCTGCTCTGGGGCCTGGCCGGTTATGCCACCTTTTGCCTTGCCCCCAGCCTCGGCCTCCCCCCGGAACTGCCGGGAACCGCCGCGGCCGACCTGACCCTGCGCCAGGCCTGGTGGCTAGGTACCGCGGGCGCCACGGCAACCGGCCTCGCGTTACTGGCCTTCGCCCGCCACCCCGGCTTCAAGATCGCCGCCCTGGGCCTGCTGGTGCTGCCGCATCTCTTGGGAGCCCCCCAACCGGTCGAGCATTCGAGCCTGGCACCCCATGAGTTGCAGTGGCAGTTCCAGATCGCCGTACTGGCCAGCAATCTGCCGTTCTGGCTGCTCCTGGGTCTGGCCTGCAGCTGGCTGTTCCATCGCCAGGCCCCACACGGCTGATGGCCCTGGTCTTGGGCCTGGGTTGCCGCCAGGGCTGCTCGGTGGACGAAGTCGCCGAGCTGGCCCAGGCGGTACTCCAGGAAGCCCAGTGCGATCACACGGCCCTGACTGCCTTGGCTACGGTCACCAGCCGGCTTGAGGAACGCGGGCTATGCACCCTCGCCCAGCGCTGGCAACTGCCTCTGCAGGGCTTTCCCGCCGAACGTCTGGCGCAGGAGCGCGGAGTTCTGACCGCCAGCGACCTGGTGCTGCAGCATGTCGGTAGCCCCAGCGTCGCCGAAGCCGCGGCCTTGGCAGCGGCGGATGAAGGCGCCCGCTTATTGGTGAGCAAACGCAAGAGCGCAGCCGCGACGGCGGCCCTGGCCTACGCCTGAGCGACCTCTTCCATGTCGGCGCTGCTGACCCGGGCGCGGACATGGATGGGGCTGAAGGGCTCGTTCTGCACCAGTTCCACCAAGGATTCCTTGACCAGCTCGAGGATGGCCATGAAGGTCACCACCACGCCAAGGCGCCCCTCTTCCAGGGTGAACAGGGCGACGAAGGGCACGAAGGCACCGTCCTTGAGACGCTCCAGCACCTGGCTCATGCGCTCACGGGTGGATAGCACCTCGCGGGTCACCTGGTGGCTCTCGAACAGATCGGCGCGGCGCAGGACCTCCCCCATCGCCAGCAGCAATTCACCCAGCTCCACGTCGGGCAACAGCTTGCGCGCCCGGGCGTCGGGCGCCGGCAACGTGGGCACCACGAAGTTGCGGCCCTCGCGCGGCAGGTCATCGAGATTCTCGGCCGCCTTCTTGAACCTCTCGTATTCCTGCAGGCGGCGGATCAGTTCGGCGCGGGGGTCCTCTTCTTCAGCTTCCAGGCCTTCGGCGCGCGGCAGCAGCATGCGCGACTTGATCTCCGCCAGCATGGCGGCCATCAGCAGATATTCCGCGGCCAGTTCCAGCTGCACGGCCTTCATCAGCTCGACATAGCTCATGTACTGCCGGGTGATCTCGGCGACCGGGATGTCGAGGATGTTGATGTTCTGCTTGCGGATCAGATAGAGCAGCAGGTCGAGGGGGCCCTCGAAGGCTTCGAGAAAGACCTCCAGGGCATCCGGCGGGATGTAGAGGTCCTGGGGCAACTCGGTGAAGGCCTCGCCATAGACCAGCGCCAGGCGCAGCTGCTCGGGCTCGAGCAGTTGAGGATCCAGGGCTTCGCTCATGCTTCGATCATGAAGGGCGTCGGATCACCGGCACCCACCCGGATCACTTCCGGTTCGGCGTCGGCCAGGCTGATCACGGTGGACGGCTGCAAGCCACCGGGGCCGCCTTCGATCACCAGGTCGACGAAATGCTCGAGACGCTCGCGGATCTCCCAGGCATCGCCCAGGGCCTCGTCATCCCCCGGCAGGATCAGACTCACGCTCATCAACGGCTCGCCCAGCGCCTCCAGCAGCGCCAGGGTGATGGGATGCTGGGGCACCCGCACGCCGATGGTGCGCCGCTTGGGATGCAGCAGCATGCGCGGCACTTCGCGGGTGGCATTGAGGATGAAGGTGTAGGGCCCGGGGGTATAGGCCTTTAGCAGGCGGAAGGCACTGGTATCCACCTTGGCATAGATGCCCAGCTCGGAGAGATCGCAGCAC
>Ga0157371_10001624_pt1 | contig 23001 bp, 24 predicted proteins | sample C45metaG_FD_113462 | JGI IMG/M metagenome (GOLD analysis project Ga0157371, IMG submission 113462) | Corn rhizosphere microbial communities from Kellogg Biological Station, Michigan, USA - C4-5 metaG | ecosystem: Host-associated > Plants > Roots > Rhizosphere > Soil | place: USA: Michigan...
GTTATAAGCCTTATTTCATCAAGCCAAATGAGCAGGAACTCGCAGATTTAGTAGGTGAACAAGCTCTGGATGAAACACAAATTATGGCAACACTTGCATCATCTCTGTTTGCAGATATTTATTGGATTGTTGTAACACTTGGGGCTGATGGGGCAATTGTCAAACATGGTGATACTTTTTACAGGGCAAGAGCACCGCAAATTGAGGCGATCAATCCAGTGGGTTCAGGAGACTCAGTTGTTGCGGGGTTTGCAGCAGGCTTGGCTCGTGGTTTAATGGATGAAGACTTGATTAAATTCGGTCTGTCTATGGGTGTACTCAATGCAATGGAAGAAAAGACAGGGCATATAAATGTAGAAAAAGTAGAGTGGGCTGTTGAACAAATGCAAGTGGAAAAAATAAAGGGATGAATCAGACAGGAGGAGGCTATTGATGAGAAACTTGTTTCTACTAAATGCAACTATTGTATTGGAAGATAGTATTTTGCAACAAGGATTCATACATATCAAAGCAGACAAAATTGAGTCTGTCGGGGAAATGGCTAATTGTCCATCTATTTCTGATGCTGATCAAGTATTCGATTGTACAGGAAAGCAATATGCGATGCCAGGCATGATAGATATTCACGTTCACGGTGCGGCAGGCTTTGACTTTATGGATGGTAGTCACGAAGCATTTGAACGAATTGCGATGGCTTTAGCGAAAGAGGGAACTACTTCATTCTTGGCAACGACGATAACAAATCCGATTGAGCATACTGCAGTTACACTAAAAAGCCTGGAGAATTACTGCGCGCAAAGCAGTGGTTTAGGCGTAGCCGAAATGCTTGGAATTCATTTGGAAGGGCCATTTATAAATAAAAAACAAAAAGGTGCGCAACCTGAAAGTGCTATTATTCCGCCGAATTCTAAAGTTTTTAGGGAATGGCAGGAGTTATCTGGGAATGCAATTAAAGTCATCACCTTTGCTCCAGAGCTTGACAATCAATTTGAATTGTTAGCAGAGCTTAAAAAGACCGGCGTGATTGCATCAATGGGACATACCAATGCATCGTATGGTGAAACAATGGATGCAATTGATCATGGAGTCAGCCATGCAACCCATTTGTTTAACGGCATGAAGGGTATGCATCACCGTGATCCAGGCGTTGTCGGAGCTGCGCTGTTACATGATGACGTTCATGTTGAAATTATTCCAGATGGTATTCATTTTCATCCCGATTTACTTAAGCTAATTGTGAAGATGAAGGGGCTTGAAAATGTCCTAGCTATCACAGATGGTATGCGTGCAAAAGGCATGCCGGATGGAGAATATGATTTGGGTGGTCAGCAAGTGACGGTGCGTGAAGGAACGTGCGTATTATCTGCGAGTGGTTCTTTGGCAGGCAGTATCGTAACGATGAATCAAGCTCGCTTGAATCTTACCAAGTGGCTAAACTTGTCTATTCATGAACAAATTCAAATCACCTCGGTCAATCAAGCAAAGCGTTTAGGTTTATCGGGTCGTAAAGGCTCAATAAAGGCTGGGAAGGATGCTGATATTGTTGTCCTAGGTCGAGATGGTGAAGTGGAGTTAACAATTTGTAGAGGTTCAATTGCATATGAGCGTATTGGGGCATTTGTATGATGATTGATCAATTACGTAAAATCTACCCTTCACTGATTAGTTATTCCGAAGGGCAGAATCAGTTAGAACGTACATATAAATGGTTTGTGATGGATGACAATGAGATTATTGGCATTCATGAGGAGGAGTTAACGGCTAAAGATGCATCCGTTTTGGCTACTTTTTTGTTGCCTTATCAAATACATTTCCATGTACTTACTGCTGAAGAACAACAGTGGAGTAAAGTCATTTACTCCACTGAATCAAATGTTGCCTCTGAATTAAAATTGGCTAGTCATTATCGTTTCGTCTATTTTTCGATTAAAAAAAATGAAATCGATCCGATTGTTTTTAAAAATGCGATCCAGGAACTTTTTGCTAAACCAGTTCCCATCCTATGGGTCAATGGTTTTGAAGGGATCATTATTGAAGAACAGACCGTTTCTGATGAAAGTATTTCTTATGAGCAGATTATTGATGTTTTAATGAGTGATTTATATGTCAATATCAACTTCTTTGTGGGTCCTAATCGGAAAGGTTTGGAAGGAGTTAGCCAACATTATAATTCATTATTAACGGCTGCTAAAAGCGTATTCGTTAATTCAAATAAGAGGGTTGTCACGTATATTGAGGCAGTTCCATATTTATTAATTAACCAAACAGAACAAAATTTCCGTTCTGATATTAGTAAAACGATTTTGCAAGAATATAGGGATGACAAAGAAACCCTAAAAATGATTGAAGCGTTTGTCCAGTGTAATTTAAACTTATCGGAAACTTCTAAGGTACTGCATATGCACCGCAATAGTTTACAATATCGCTTGGATCGATTTTTTGAGAAAACAGGCATAGATGTCCGGCAATTTCACCAGGCCATTACAGTATACTTAGCGCTATTAGCAAGAAAGTAACGCTGTTCGGTATACATGTAAATTTGCACGAAGACAATCCGAATCTTTGTGCATGTTCACCATTATTTGAATAGTCTAACTATTGTATACTATTACTAGTTATTGAAAGCACTTACATACTAGGAGGGAATACAATGGCAGATTTGCAATTAAAGAATATTAAAAAGATCTATGATAAAAATGTTGTTACCGTTCATGATTTCAATTTGGAAATTAGAGACAAGGAATTTTTAGTATTAGTTGGTCCGTCAGGTTGTGGAAAATCTACGACACTTCGGATGATTGCTGGCTTGGAAGAAATCTCAGGTGGAGATCTTTTCATCGGCGGTAAAAGAGTGAACGATGTGCCACCAAAAGATCGAGACATCGCAATGGTATTCCAAAACTATGCACTTTACCCACATATGAACGTTTACGATAATATGGCATTTGGTCTGAAGCTTCGTAAATTTAAAAAAGATGAAATCAAAAAACGAGTAAATAATGCTGCAAAAATTTTGGGGCTTGAGGATCTTCTAACTCGTAAGCCAAAAGCTCTTTCGGGTGGTCAACGTCAGCGTGTTGCTTTAGGAAGAGCTATTGTTCGAGATGCTGAAGTATTTTTAATGGATGAGCCATTATCGAACTTAGATGCTAAGTTAAGGGTACAAATGCGTACAGAGATTCAAAAACTGCATAAGCGACTGCAAACAACTACTATTTATGTAACCCATGACCAAACAGAAGCAATGACAATGGCAACGCGCCTCGTTGTGATGAAGGATGGACTTATTCAGCAAATAGGTGCACCTAAAGAAGTGTACGATGAGCCAAACAATGTTTTTGTTGGTGGATTTATCGGTTCCCCTGCAATGAACTTTTTGAATGGTAAATTAGAAGGAAATTATTTTGTTATGGGAGATTTGAAAATTCTTGTTCCTGAAGGGAAACAGAAATTGCTTCGTGAACAAGGTTATGTTGGTAAAGATATTATTCTTGGAATTCGTCCAGAAGATATTCATGATGAACCTTTATTCATTGATTTTTCGCCTGAAACAAAAATCAATGTGTTGATTGAAGTTGCTGAATTAACGGGATCAGAAATTATGCTTTATTCTAAAGTAGCTGGTCAAGATTTTGTTGCACGTGTTGATTCACGTTTCAACGTGGATGCAGGAGAAATAGTAGATTTAGCGTTTGATCTTAATAAAGCACACTTTTTCGATAGTGAATCAGAATTACGAATTAAATAAGTGAAACTAAACTGTAGAAAATCGTAAATTATACGAATTTTCTATAGTTTTTTCATTTTCGAATAATTCTATTGATTCTATAATATTTAAATGATACATTCTAAATATATCGAATCATAGGGGTGAAGAGATGGATGTTTTAAGTGCTACAAGTAGAAAGAGGGAAACGTATCAAGTTCAATTACAATATTCAGTGTTGTGGGAATGTGCGTTGGGGATAGCAGCAATAACGAATACACCAATTATTAAAACATTAGAAAAACCAGTAGAATATTGGCAAGGTATAAAAGAGTCTCTACCAACTGGCCTATTAGTTGAATTAGATTTTGTAGAAAACAAAAATACTTGGAAAGCTTTACTTCAACTGCTCCATAAAAAAGATTTCACTGATCTAACAGAGTTTACTTCCTATATTCGGAATCTTTCAATGAGAGACTTTACATTTATTTGTTTGCCGTTTATCGGAAGAAATTTCCAAGAATTAAGGGAAAGTGCATCATTAGGTCAGGAATCGGCAATTAAGGAAATGATGAAAATTACAAAGGATCATTTATTTTTTCCTCGCTATATTGAATTCATTTGCCAAGCTAATGGAAAGCGCTTAAAAGATCATCTTATTAATGTGATGACCGGTTGGTATGAAGCAGTTGTAAAGAGTGATTCCAAGAAACTTCATTCAATCTTGCAAACTGATTATGTGATGAGGAGCAAGATGATAGACAGAATGTCCTCAGAAGAATTGGTCGAATGGGCAACAGGGGGCATAGTGTATATGCCAGAACCTAGTGTTCATAATGTTCTCTTAATCCCTCAATACATCTATCGACCATGGACTATAGAGGCAGATATAGAAGGAACTAAGGTTTTTTACTATCCAATAGCAAATGAAAGTATTACTCCAAATGACCGGTATACTCCAAATAACTTTTTAGTACTAAAGCATAAAGCTTTGGGCGATGAGGTTCGTCTACGAATTGTTAAATTACTTTATGAGCAGGATCGTACATTGCAGGATATTACCGAGCAATTAGATATTGGCAAATCTACTATCCATCATCATCTTAAAGTTCTGAGAGCAGCAAAATTAGTGGAGATTTTAGATGCAAAATATTCATTAAAAACGAAAGCCATCGATATGTTATCGAAGGAAATGGGGCTTTACTTTGAACAATAATATGGAAAGTAAAGGGTTATGGTGGAATCGACCTTTTATCATTGTATGGATTGGAAATGTGATTTCTGAACTTGGAGGTGCCTTTGGAACTTTTTGTAACTCTATTCTAATATATCAGCTGACCAATTCCTCCATGGCTTTAGGAAGTATGTGGTTATTATATTTTATACCATCTCTCATTCTTCAATTGTTTATTGGTCCCTTTATTGACCTTTGGAGTCGGAAGTGGATTATGGTATTTTCGCAATGGACTCGGGGGTTAATCTTCTTAATTCCACTGGTATCTGTAGCAACAGGCAACCTGGAAGCCTGGCATATTTACGTGGTTCAAATTATAGTAGGGTTGATAACACCAGTTTATACACCCGCAAATCAAGCAATTACACCTACAATTGTTGGCAAAGATCAATTGGTGGCTGCGAATTCTTATATTGACGGAACAGTAAGACTAATGACTTTCCTTGCACCAATTTTAGGTGGAGTTGTTATTGAGTATACAGGGGTAATTCCAACGCTAATTTTTGTATGTGGACTACTTCTGATAAGTGGTACTCTCTTGCTTTTTATTCAAGAGAAGAGAATCTCTCAAAGTGTCCGAAAATCTTGGCTGGAACAATTCAAGGAAGGAATATTTTACTTTTTCAGCCAACGACTTATTGTTTGGTTAGGAATCTTTTTGGCTTTTGTTCAGTTTGGAGTAGGGGTGACGATGGTTGTTACTTTACCTTATATTACGCAGGAATTATCAGGAAGTTATGCCGAATATGGATACTTTATGGCAAGCTTTCCGTTAGGGTATGTAATTGGATCTATATTAGTAGGTAAAATAAATTATAAGAGTCGTAGAGTATTAATGTTAGGAGCATTAGTAATTGGAGGACTGACATTTATCTCACTAGGTTTTAACGATAGTATCATTTTTGCAATTACTACAGAGGCTATTGCAGGAATATCTATGGCATTCTTTGGAGTTCATAATATTACCATTTTTCAGCAATCAGTTCCAAATGACATGATGGGTAAAGTAGCATCTGTCCGTCTTTTTATTATTAGAGGGACAATGCCATTAGGAGTACTTGCTGGAGGGATTTTAAGTGAGCAGTGGGGAATACGTCCGCTTTACTTTTTAATTGGCTCCATTATTTGTACTGTGTCTATATTAGGAATTCTGCTTCCTTATTTTCGGTTTATGGATGACTCTTCTATTAATAATGATATTACATCCTAATATGGATAGCTTAGCGTTGTTCAGTTAGTTAGTATACTTTTGTATACTATAATACTTTAAAGTGCGTACTATTGAAATTACTGCTTATAAATTATAATGACAGTAACATAGTAAAGGAGGAATAGAGTAAGCATGATTAATGTGAAACCTCGTGACATACAAAAAGTTTGGACAGTAAACGAACGAAAAGTTAGTAATATTCATAGTGCGGGAGCAGTTCTGGAACCTGGATACTGGGAAGATTTCGATCCCTTCTTATTATTAATGGAAGATAAATTTGAAAAAGGGGCATTCGACGTACACCCACACCGTGGTATGGAGACGGTGACATTCGTTATCGATGGGACAATAAATCATTATGATAGCGCGACTGGTGGGGGTGGTAAATTGCAAAAAGGAGATTTGCAATGGATGACTGCTGGAAGAGGTGTTGTTCATAATGAATCACCAGATGATGGGGAAATGGTCCATCTTCTTCAACTTTGGGTGAACCTACCGCGTAAGGATAAAATGACTGCGCCACGTTATCAAAACATGCATGCAAAAGATATGCCTGTTCGTCAAGAGGAAGGTGCTTTGATACGAGTATATTCTGGTTCTTCCAGGGATGTTGTGTCTAATACACTCAATTATGTACCAATCACATTTGTAGAAATGGTAGTAGAAAGTGGATTTTCAATCAGTCAAGACTTACCAGGGAGTTACAACGGTTTTATTTATGTTTTAGAAGGTAGCGGTACTTTTGGGGAAAATAAAGTGGAAGCTAAAAAAGGGCAAGCGTTGTGGTTAGAAACTGCCGTTGAATCAGACATGAGTAGTATAAACGTTTCTGCAAATGAAAAATTGCGTTTAGTATTATTTGCTGGCGAGCCCTTGATGGAGCCGGTAGTTGCAAGAGGTCCATTTGTTATGAATACAGAAGAAGAAATAACGCAAGCTTACGCGGATTATAGAAACGGCAAATTTATTACACAAAACCAATAAGTTTTCGACGCAATTTAATATTTCAATATACCAATGAAGAGAAAGAGTTGTCTACAGTGTCTTTGTAAAAAGACTTTGAGATAGCTCTTTTGTGTTTATTGGATAACTGCATGATGTTTAATAAAAGCCTGGAGAATATGGACATTGAATAAAGGTTAAATTATTAGCAGGACATAATACGTTTTATCTAGAATTAACAATGAAAGGATGTGAACTCTTTCATGAGACCAATTCGAGAAAATTGCTCGGTGCAGTAGTAATCTGATAGCAGATTGTACCGAGGTGAAATGGATGCTATTAGATATGCTGCACCTTTCTGATTTTATCAAATGAAGAAAAGGAGTAGTTGTTATGAATGGTATAGAATTAAAAAATAGATGGTTAGATGAGGAAAGAAAAAGCTTTAAAGGTTGGGATTTTAGTCATTTAAATGGTCGCTGGGGTGAAGAAGAGCTTCCATGGGATTATAAAGAGGTTATAATGAAATATTTAAAGCCTGAACAAAAATTGTTAGACATGGGTACAGGTGGGGGAGAGTTTCTACTAGCGCTGGGTCATGCATATGAAAATACTGCTGTAACAGAAGCGTGGGAACCTAATGTAAAGCTTTGCCAAAATACTCTTGAACCTCTTGGTATATGTGTAAAACAAGTTTTTGAAGATGATCAGTTACCATTTAATGATAATGCGTTTGATATTATCATAAATCGTCATGAATCCTATGATGTAAGAGAAGTAAAAAGGATATTAAAAAAAGATGGTCTATTTATCACCCAGCAAGTCGGCGGGAAAAATAACGAGCTTCTTTCAAAAGCTTTGATTCCAGATTTCAAACCGCTATATCCCGATCTATTACTCCGAATTGAGACGGAGGAATTTATAACAGAAGGATTTTCCATTTTGCTTCAAAAAGAATACTTTCCGTATCTGCGTTTTTTTGATGTAGGGGCTATTGTCTTTTACGCAAAAATTATGGAATGGGAATTCCCAGGGTTTTCGGTAGAAAATTGTTTTGAGAGATTATTTGAATTGCAAAAAAAACTCTCCAAACAAGGTTATTTGGAGAGTTTTGAGCACCGATTTATCATAGTTGCACAAAATATTTAACCTTCTTTGAGATAGATACCAAATTCTGAACGAATTAGGAATTTGGTATTTTCTTTTTACCCTGTTAAGTCTTCTTCCTATTTACTTGATTCCCTGTCTTAATGTCTTATCTTTGATTATCAACAAAACTTTTTCAATATAGGTACCCACTAATTTACAGCTAAATAGTGGACTCTGAGGATCGATTTATCATTGAAATTGCTAATACGCTAATTCTTTTATTCTATTCTAAAATGTAGTGAAGAAATTGAGAAGTTATTCTAAAATAGAATAAAAGAATTGCTCCTTGGAGCTACCAAGGAGCAATCTTTATCATTGTTAAAAGCTTAAAGTTGTTTCATAATGGCTAATTGGACCAAAACAATAGCCCGATGGCTTATATAAAGATATAGCTTTCCTATTATCTCTAAATACACCGAGATGTCAGCGATCAGAGGTTTTTAGTTTATCGATTTTTGAAAGCTCTTTCTCAATTCATCTGAGACACGAATTAATTTTCCCCTTAATTCATCCAACCAAGTTGGCTTATCATTAATTTCCCCATAATCTAATGACGATAACAATCTCGCAAACTTATATAGTTTTGCGTATCTTTGAAACTGTTGAAACTGATTCACTACATCGTTTTCTATAGGAGCTACAGAGCTATACCCGTTCAAAAAAGACTGAACCAGTAAATCTGAATGGAAATTGTCATTATCAATAAAATCGTCAAGAGCCGTAACAATATCTAGTGCAAACCAATGATACATGGCATCGTCAAAGTCGATGATAATGAAACTATGATCCTCATTCTCTTTATAAAACATATTATCCAATTCAAAATCGTAATGTATTAAACCATAAACATCATTTGTAGTAGGTAATGTTTGAAGCCAGGAGCTCACCGTACTTAGTTCCTGAAGTGCTTCTTGTTCTTGCGGGTGCTTTTCAAAAACGGTTTCCATAAATTTTACTTTGTCCACCCAACTCTTTCTTTTTTCAGATAGAGGCTCGAAATTTTTAGACAAACAATGAAGGGAAGCAAGTGATTTTCCCCATTCCTTCATCTGATTTTCGGTAATTGTGTCGGAGTCTAGGTTGGTTCCGTCTGCAGCACTAAAGACTACCGCAATATATGTGCCGTGTTGAGTCTCTATTGTTTCGATTAGTTCTCCACTTATGGAGGGGATTGGTGATACACATGGAAATTTGTTGGACTGTAAATAGTGCATGAACTCTAGCTCGGCTTTTATTTGTTCTATGGAATTATCTTGTTCAAAACTAAATCGTAAAAAGTATGGAACTTGATTATGTTCAAAAACATACACAAAGTTTGAACTTGCGCGCCAAACTTTTAAAGTACCCGCGTCATGTTCCCAAAATTGAATAAGTTGCTGGGCAACAGTGTTGGCAGATAATCCTCTTACCATGATTCCTAAATTCATCATCTTTTATTTTTCCTCCCATTACCTTTGAGAGGAATACCCCCCCATTAAGAGATAAACCCTCTCATCAGCATGTTAATTTGACATTCTCTATTTTTCAAAACGTCACCCCTTCCTAAAATATCGGCTATATAAAAACAGCCATCTTTTATTTTATTCTCCATAAAAAAATTATTACCTTCTGACACATTAAATTAAGTAAAATTCTTCGATAGCTATGCTTGGGTAGACATTGATAGTATTCATTATTTTGATGCTTAGAAAATGAGGATTCCAGCGTTTTTATTTATTTTATTTTTCAGATGGGAAGGAATTGTAGCTCAAGAAAAATGGCCAATTAATAGGGGGAATAAGCATTCGGATTGATCAAAAAATACGAGAGCTAAACATTCCATTTGAGAGAATTCATGAGAAAAAAATGATTGATTAATAGTTTTTATGCATTTTAATACTTTATAGATGATTTTTTATCATGAAAGTGCTATATTAAATTTTATAGATGAATAGTCCTTCGGGGTCGGGTGAAATTCCCAATCGACGGTGATGAAGAAATTCTAAGCCCGTGAGCCTTTTTTAAGGCAGGATTTGGTGTAAATCCAAAGCCGACAGTATAGTCTGGATGGGAGAAGGATGTACGAGTAAGCTTATTTCCTTATGGAGAAAAATACACTCCTAAAGGTTTATTTGTCGATGCTTCATACATAATTACCTGATCCCCCGTAGAGAACATTATCTATGGGGTTTTATTTTTGAGTAAAACCGAACAAAATTTCATATGAGCACTCCTTCGGGGTCGGGTGAAATTCCCAATCGACGGTGATGAAGAAATTCTAAGCCCGTGAGCCTTTTATAAGGCAGGATTTGGTGTAAATCCAAAGCCGACAGTATAGTCTGGATGGGAGAAGGATGTGCGAGCAAGCTTATTTCCTTGTGGAGAAAATACACTTCAAAAGGTTTATTTGTCGATGCTTCCAACATAGATTTCCTAACCACCCCTTAGATTATTCTCTAAGGGGTTTTATTTTTGAGTAAACCCGAATGAATTTCAAGTAGTTCATTCTTTTGAAGTGGGTGAGTTTCAAAACTACTGAATGAAGAAGGAATACTTGAAATCTAATTGAATGCGAAACGAGGTGATGCAAATGTTCACAGGAATTGTAGAAGATTTAGGCAAGGTTAAAGCAATGAAAAGCGGAGCAAATAGCATGCAGTTAACATTAGAATCCAAAAAGATTGTAGAAGACATCCATTTGGGAGACAGTATTGCAGTTAATGGTGTTTGTTTAACCGTTATTTCATTTTCGAATAACCTATTCACCGTTGATGTCATGCCAGAAACGGTAAAGGCTACAAATATTCGATCCTTGCAAATAGGACATGTTGTTAATTTGGAACGTGCAATGCCAGCAAATGGACGATTTGGCGGTCATTTTGTTTCGGGCCATGTGGATGGAACGGGTGTAATTTTGAGAAAAAGAAAACTAGAAAACGCGGTATACGTGGATATTGGTATCAGTAAAGAACTAAGTAAATACTGTATGCTAAAAGGTTCGGTAGCGATTGATGGTATTAGTTTAACTATTTTTGATGTTCAACCTACGCAACTGACTGTTTCACTCATTCCTGTTACATTCAGCGAGACCATTTTAGGGATCAAAAGAGAGCATGATACGGTGAACATTGAAAATGATTTACTTGGCAAGTATGTTATTAACCAACTAGAGCGAAAACAAGAAAATTCATCGATTTCAATGGATTTTTTAAGACAAAACGGATTTTAATAAGAGGCGGTGTTTTACGTATGTTCAATACAATTGAAGAAGCAATTGAAGATTTAAAAAGAGGTAAGATCATTATCGTGGTAGACGATGAGAATCGTGAAAATGAGGGGGATTTTCTGGTACTGGCAGATTACGCAACCCCAGAAAATATTAACTTTATGGCTACATATGGTCGTGGTTTAATTTGCACGCCTATTACGAAAAAAATAGCGGATCGTCTCGATTTATTTCCGATGGTCGCTCATAATACGGACAATCATCAAACTGCCTTTACGGTAAGTGTGGATTATAAGACGACGGAAACAGGTATTAGTGCATTTGAGCGTTCAGAAACGACTTTACAACTGGTAAATGCAGAATCGGTAAGCACAGATTTTCGCCGTCCTGGTCATGTATTCCCACTTATTGCAAAGGATAACGGTGTACTTGAAAGACGAGGTCATACAGAGGCTGCAGTTGATTTTGCAAAAATTTGCGGGGTTCAACCTGCTGGTGTCATTTGCGAAATTATGAGTGAGAACGGTGAAATGGCGAGAGTTCCAGAATTAAAGAAAATTGCTGAATTTCATGGATTGAAGTTTGTGACAATTGAAGCATTGGTTAACTATAGAGATGAACAAGAACAAACAACTAAAGCCTAATGCGTCGCTAATTCAAACGACATTTTTTGAAGAATAATAGATGTTAACAAATTAAAACTTAGGAGAGATGAAGAATGGGAAAAGTATTTGAAGCGCAATTAATTGGAACAGATTTAAAAATTGGTGTAGTGGTAGGAAGATTTAATGAGTTTTTAACAGGTAAATTATTGGACGGTGCAATGGACGGTTTGAAACGCCACGGCGTATCCGAAGAAAACATTGATGTTGCATGGGTACCTGGTGTATTTGAAGTACCTTTTATGACGAAAAGAATGGCAGAATCCCAAAAATATGATGCTATTATTGGTTTAGGTACCGTTATTCGTGGCTCTACTACACACTATGATTATGTATGTAACGAAGCAGCAAAAGGTATTGCCAGTGTAGGATTATCAACTGGTGTCCCTGTTATGTTCGGCATTGTAACGACGGAAACAATTGAACAAGCCATTGAACGCTCTGGTACAAAATCAGGAAACAAAGGCTATGATGCTGCGGTATCTGCAATTGAAATGGCGAATTTGAATAAGTTATTCTAATAATAAAGTAAATAATTTTGTATTCGTTTATGGACAGGCTGAAATTAGCCTGTCTTTTTTTACGACCAATTTTAATGGCTTCGAGACCCCCAATTCACTCCACACTACTTTTCGAATCTACTAAAAATTCTATTTTTTTCATGAATTACTATGGTATGATAATTTCATCTTAATTTTCAGATAGTAGGGGGATTTTTTGTGAAAGGATTTTTGAATTGGGTGCTTCAATTAGTTGTCGCATTCGTCGGTATTTTGTTAATTAGTGGTTTGCCTATATTAATCACTGGTTTTCAGCACGGAGAATTTTGGTGGAAGGAATATGGACAGCATTTACTTGTTTTATTTCCTGTCGAGGATTTTCTCGACCAACATTACGGTAATCATATTGGAGCGTATATCATTTACTCACTTGAAATATTGTTTCTTGCACTTATCGTTGCGATTTTTTTGGCACTTCTATTTACGATTATGACGATGTTGTTTAAAGAACGAACAAGACAGCGAATTAAAACCTTTTTTTTCTTTTTGGAATCCTTTCCAGATATTTTAGTTATTTTACTTGTGCAGTTAACCGTAATTATGGTTCACAAAAATACGGGTATTTTCATTTCAAAGATTGCGGTGACCGGTGGAGAAAAGATTTATTTGCTGCCTGTTTTTTGTTTAATGATTTTGCCAATGATTCAGCTGTATCGTTTAAGCATGCTGACGTTTGAAGCAGAAGAAAGAAAGATGTATGTAGAACTTGCCAATTCTCTTGGTTTTAGTAAGTTGATTATTTTACTCATACATATTTTCCGAAATGCCATTATTAGTATATTTTTTCAATCGAAAAAGACAATGTGGTTTATGCTTTCGAATCTATTCATCTTAGAACGAATGTTCAATATGCCTGGTATTATGTTTCACTTGAGTAGTAACTTGTCAGGAGAGACGTTTTTAATTACTGTTTGTAGTTTTTTCTTACCTGTCTTCTTATTGTATAGCTTGGGTGAGTGGTACTTCCTACGACGGTTGAACCGGGGAGGTGCTGTTGGATGAAATCTGTTTGGAGGCAACCTTATTTTGTTTTCGGCTTCATCATTCTATCATTCTTTTTAATAGGAAGCTTTGTTTTTGAATGGATTTTTGGACCGGATCCGAAACAAACGTATTTTCTGTATGAAAATGGTCGTGTAGTAGAGGCAGCTCCTTTGTCACCAAGTTGGATGCATCCATTTGGAACCGACCAGTACGGGTATGATATGCTTGCAAAAATTATGCTCGGTGCGAAGTATACGATTATAGCTGCAATGGGTGTTGCAGCAGTTCGTATGTTTATTGCAGTACCACTTGGATTTGCGATAGGGACGTATTGGCAAAAGAGACGTTCATTGATTAATAGCTTCATTGATCCACTTCATTATGTGCCGATGACTATTTTTGCCTATCTGATGCTGTATCCCGTTTTATGGCAGCCAATGGAAGGGTTCTCCACGACTGTTTGGGAACGCATTGTTATTCAAGTGGTGTTAATGGCGATTATTACAGTGCCTATTGTTGCTTCTTTAATTGGCAATGAAGCGAATTTACTATATCACCAGGAATATATTTTAGCTTCGAGAACGCTTGGTGCTAGTCGACGTCGAATTATTACCCGTCATCTATTTCCAATGATGCGCGAGAAACTATTTGTCTTATACGGTCAGCAAGTAGTGGAAACGTTGGTCGTGTTTACGCATTTAGGGCTTCTCCAATTATTTATTGGAGGAACGAAAGTTAGTTATGATCCGATGTTTGGGGATCCACCGAAATCGATTGCCTATGAATGGGCTGGACTTTTTGGTTCGTCGTTTCGTTATTTACAAGGGGTTCCGTGGCTTCCGCTTGCTCCAGCTATCTGTTTCGCACTTCTAATATTAGCGGTTGCTACAATGATTGAAGGGTATACGAGAGCAGTGAGTGGCCAAGTGAAAATTCCAAAGCGGAAGAGAGTCGCGTTTGTGTCGAATGATACAATCGAGTGGAATAAAAAGCAATTACATGAAAAAATGCAGCTTCTTCATAAGAATGAAACAAAACTGTAGGCATTTCGCCTACAGTTTTTTAAATTTGGTTGCGGTTGTTTCTGAATTGGTCACACTTATTACACAAATGGTTTTGTCCATTCGTTTATTTCTAATAAAAAACATTATTTACTAAAATAAATTAAGCGGAGTGGATATGTATGAACGGTTAGAAAACTGAAAAATTATATGTATGGATATGCAAAGTGTAATAACGGATTAGGCTTGTCCGTTCATAATGCATGTTTTTTGCGTGGATATGGATAAGGAGAAAACTCTTCCGAAAAAAGTATGTTTCACAAAGTATTGGGGAAATTATAAAGGTATTATGCTCTTACAGGCGTATAAAAAAGTTGTATAATTTTAACATTATTGAAAGAGGTGTTACTGCAATGCCCCAAGGAACATTTGACTTTTCACCACTAAAACAGCAATTAACACAAGGTCTTGAAGATATTTCGTTTGAAATAAATAAAGGTTTAAAAACATTAGAAAAAGATAGTTATTGTGTTTTGGGTGAACTGACGGAGCTCAAGGATAAATTTGAACAAGTAGAAATGGTGGCAGCGTCTTTTTATCTAAATAATTATTTGTCTCCCTTTACTGACAAATACTTGGATATATCTACTTGTATTCAACATCTCTCTCATCAAAGACATGGAGCATTAATTGTGATTGAGCGTGAAGATGAGGTGGATTCATTCATTCGAGGGGGTACTCCTATTGGTGCAACATTGACACATGCTCTATTGGAATCCATTTTTTATCCTGGAAACCCACTTCATGATGGTGCTGTACTAGTAAGGGCGAATCAAATATTTTCCGCAGCAAATATTCTTCCCTTATCTAAGATAGGGTCGAATAAAAAGAAATTAGGTACTCGTCACCGAGCCGCATTAGGTTTAACAGAACAGAGTGATGCACTAGTTCTTGTTGTTTCTGAAGAGACAGGCATTATTTCTTTTGCTATAGACGGGAAACTCCAACCGATTAGTACAGTTAGCTCATTCGTTTGAACTTTTTAGTAACAGTACAAAAACTTTGACTGTTTTTATTAGTTAGTTATCAGAATAAATTACCCTCTAAAATCGCTGTTATTCATATTATTATCTCTTTTTAATCGAAAGAAATTCGTTAAAAGCCAAACACCTTGTGGGAAACTAAGTGATAATTGCCATGCACCTATTCCTTGTAAAGGTTTCTATTTACTTATTAGTATTGATCAATAAGATTTATTATGATGTTTTCTTGTTTTACATATCTCAAAGAAATGTAGATGTATGGTTAATGATTCTAATAAAAAACAATTATTTTCCATTGTATAAGAACGAGTGTTCGTAATATACTATAAGAACAAACGTTCCTTATGGAGGAGTAAATAATATGTACGAAGGGTTAGAAAATCGAAAAATTATATGCATTGATATGCGCAGCTTTTTCGCGAGCTGTGCAGCTGCGGACGCTGGGCTGGATGTGATGAATACACCAATTGCTGTGATTGGAAATTTGGAGCAAAAGGGGAGTATTGTACTTGCTGCTTCTCCCAGAATGAAAAAGGAATTTGGCGTGAAAACAGGAACTCGATTATTTGAAATACCAAATCATCCTTCCATTCGTTTAATCGAGCCAAAAATGGAGTTTTTTGTTCGAGTGTCCCTGGAAATTGCGCGCTACTTAAATCAATTCGTACCCAGTGAATCCATTCATGTGTACAGTGTGGACGAATGCTTTGCCGATTTAGGTGGAACGGAAAAGCTTTGGGGACCAATAGAAAAAACAATCAAACATATACAAGATGGGTTACATTATCAATTCCAATTGCCGTGTGCAGTCGGAATGGGACCAAATATGCTCATGGCTAAACTGGCGCTTGATCTAGAAGCGAAAAAAACTGGGTTTGCTAAGTGGACGTATGAAGATGTTCAAACAAAGTTATGGCCGGTCTCACCACTAAGTGATATGTGGGGTATTGGCTCTCGTTTAGAAAAAACATTAAATAATATGGGCATTTTTAGCGTAGGGCAGCTAGCGAAGACACCCCTTGCGATGCTAGAAGAAAAGTTTGGTGTCATGGGAAATCAACTATATCATCATGCGTGGGGAGTCGACTTATCCAAGCTTGGGGCACCCATTGTAGACGGACAGATTAGTTATGGAAAAGGGCAAATACTGTTTCGTGATTACTGCACGAAAAGAGAAGTGATGGCAGTTTTACTTGAAATGTGTGAGGACGTTGCTAGACGCGCGCGTGAAGCCGAAATGGTGGGAAGAACTATTCATCTTACGATTGGCTATAGTAAAGATGCATTTGGTGGAGGATTTAGTCGTTCGCGTTCCATTGATGAACCAACGAATGCAACGATGACAATCTATAAAGTATGCGAGCAAATCTTTGACGAGTTTTATGACCGTCGACCCGTTCGAAGAATATCCATTTCCATCACCAATCTAGAACCCGAGCATTCGATGCAGCTAAGTTTGTTTGAAGATAATAAATGGAAAGAACGAAAATTAGGAAAAACAATGGATTACCTCCGAAGTAAGTATGGCTCTACTGCGATCTTGCGTGCAGTGTCCTATACAGAAGCTGGAACCGCCAGAAAACGTGCGGGTTTACTTGGAGGCCATAAAAAGTAAGCAGAAATTAAAGGGAAATGTAAAAGTTTATCGAAGTAAGAGAGGAGGAAAAATAAAGTGATTGAATCCTTAGAAATCACTTAAATGGAAATGAAAGAAGAGGAGGGTTTTATTTGGAAGAAACTATTTTTCAACACATGGACATCGTGCGAGGAATAACGGAGCAGTCCATTAAAAAGATATCTGAAGAGATAGCAGATATTGTACCCAAAGGTTTTAACAATAACATTCACTGGAACTTCGGCCACATTGCATTTACACAGGAAAAACTCGTTTATGGAGTGTTAGGTGAACAGATGAGTCTACCCATTCAATATGAAGAATTTTTTAGTGCAGGCACGAAACCTTCTGAATGGAAAGGAACTCCTCCTTCATTAGCAGAGATTTCTTCGGTTTTATCCGAACAAAAATCAAGAATCAGACAATCCCATCAAGGAAATTTGCACAAAAAACTGCCAACCCCATTTACAAACCGTGCAGGGATCACATTTAACACGGTTGGAGAAACATTTCTCTTTAGTTTTTACCATGAAGCACTGCATATAGAAACGATTAAAAGAATATATCGATCTATTTCTGTTAAATAAGTTTAACCTCGTGTAGCTTTGTAAAAAAGTTTGATTATTAATAATAAAGTTTGATTAAAATCATCCCACCTCTAAAAGAAACTTATAGAGGTGGGATGATTTTTATTGACCACCGTAATGGAATAACCGTACTATCAAAATCTGTTAAAGGTTGAATTAGCTCTCCATTATTAATATCATATATCTCTAGTGTACTGTCTTGTATATGGGTCTTATAGTAATCCTTCTCCATTATGCTTGCTGAGTAACATATTTTGCTGCCTTCAGGAGAAAAGCAAACGCTCCCTCCCAACAACTTATCTATATTAATCTTTTGTAGCTCTCCAGCTTTAATATCTAGTATGTATAGATCTCCATTAATATAATCTCCCATATTTGGGCTTGGTGTAACCATAAATACAAGTAAGATTTGTAGCAAAAAGAGGTGCTTTTTTTATTTCAGTTAATTGAGTTGAGATAACAATACTAATTTTAAAAAGGAAAACTTGTGTTTCATCTAAATGTACAAAAGATAGAAAAATGGAACTTTTCTGGTTTTATAACGTATTCAATTAACAAAAGAGAATAATTTTAACATTAGACAAATTATCAGGGGGAACTAGTATGTATAATAAACAAATCAAAAAAATAGGAGGTATCTTATTCTTGATTAGCTCGTGTTTTCTGTTTGCAGGCTGTCTGGAAGAAAATCCTGAACTCCAAGAAGAAGTGGTTGTTTCATCAGAAGATAAAAATATAGAAGCAGTCCAAGCTGTTCTTGAATCGGAATTTACAGTTCCTAACGAAGAATATTTGGTTATTGTCAAAAATATCGATAAAAAAATGACCGAAATAGGCAGCAACACGCCTGAAGCTAATGAAGTAAATGGAGTTGAAGAGTCGGGGGTCTCAGATGAATGGCGTGCCTACGAGGACTTAGTGAAAAAAATGTATGGACCTTACTTTATGGATTATGCTTTTGATACCCTTATTTCTAATGTTATTGCTTTTAAATACCATTATGGATATTTAGGCTTTGACGAAAATGTTCGGTACGAAATGAAAGTTAGTGATATTCTAGTAACTAAAAGTGAGAATAATAACACACCTAAGTTTTATGACTTTACCGCTCAGGTAGAATATACGAATAATGCAGGTGAAGTTTCACAACACGAAGTGAAAGGTACGGCAATTCTTTCTGAACCAGGAAAAATTGGGAAGTTTGAAATAAGGGATGATGGTGGTTTAGGAGAAAAAGTATCAGTGGACCGACAATAACAACAAAACATTAAAATTTTGCACTGCATTCGGGTGGTGCATTTTACTCAGTTTGTTGGAAATGGCAAAATTGATTAAAATATAGCTATTTAAAATTCCTTATTCAACTAACGGATGCTTTACTTGAAGAGCATTGAGTTGCTTAGACAGCTCTTTTCTTATTGAACTAAAGCAGCAGGTTAATTCCACAATAACTGTATTATTCTTTACAAGAAAGTGATGTTCAAAAATATTCATTCAATTCTAGGAGTGAACAATGTTAGCTAATATTAACGACTACTTAAAAGATATAATGGTGTATATTCCCGAAGGAGAAATCCGATTACGAGATTTTCGAAACGAGCAAAAATGGATTAGTTCAAACTATAAATTTGGAATTCCAGGTATTAGAAAAAACTTAAAGGAAATTATATGGAATGTTGAGGTAAAGCCATTTTATCTGGCCAAATATACAGTGACAAGAGAATTTTATGGGATTATTATGGGGAAAGAATTTTTAACATCAACTGAGGCTCGAAAACCAGTTGTTAATGTTACATGGATAGATGCAGTGAATTTTTGCAATTTACTGTCTGATGCACTGGGCTATGACAAGTTTTACGATATTGATAATGAAAGTAAATCAGTTATATGCAATTATGGAACAAATGGTTTTCGGTTACCGACGGATGCTGAATGGCAATATGCATGTAAGGCAAAATCAAAAGGATATCGGTATGCTGAAATTGATGAAATTGCTTGGTATAAAGATAATTCCAAAGAACGAGTACACGAAGTTGGTTTGAAAAATCCTAATGAATGGGGTTTGTATGATATGATTGGTAACGTTTGGGAGTGGTGCTGGGACTTATACGATGAAGAATCATTCGGTAATTACAGAATAATTCGAGGTGGAAGTTGGGCAGAAGAAGAACGTGGATGTGGAGTTACTTGTCGGCGCAAGAGTATGCCTGATTTTTTTATAGATGATATCGGATTTAGAATTGCTAAATCAATTTGTGAATAACAATTATTCAATTACCGGGTGCTTACTTCCAGAAGGAGTAAAGCCTTTTTTCTTGTTCAACTAAAGCAGCAGTTTACTTTAATAAGGGGTCTCGTCAGAAAAATGCGGATTTACAACGTTAAGCCAAAAAAGCACCCAAACGACGCTTTGATAGCTTTTCGATAATAATGCAACTGGTTAATTGAATAATCCTTCTAGGAAAAGCAAAGTAGAATTAAAAAGAGGTTTATATATGCAGATTTTATTTTGTTTTTTATCCTTGTTTCTTTTAAGTGGGCTAATAATGGGTTCTATGAATAGTGAACTGTTAATTAATATTTTTGATAATATGGGTGATGATATTTCAACACTTTTTGGATTGCCTTTACTTTATTTGATTCGAAACTATTTTAAAGAGATAAAAACCCTACTTTATATTTTATTATTTTTTCTAAGTGTATTTTCTTACGTAGTTATTGCTAGTATTGTTATTGATTGACAAGAATACGGTTATCCAAGGATTTAGAAATAGACTTAACACTTAATGAAATGATATTTTATACAATTTTCAATAAAATAACGTTCCCAAATGAAAGTTTGGGATTACTATCGGTGCGTTAGTGGAATATTCGCTTTCCGAAATAATCAATCTTTATTCCAAAAAGCCCTATACTGGTATGAAAAATAGCCCCATTTTGATCAATATTTGTTCAAAATGGGGCTATAATTTTCTATTCGAATCAGCATTTGTAGCTGTATTTTAATCAATCTTTATTCCAAACCAACACCTCGTGATAAACTTAATTTAGTAAGTGTCTTCTGATTACCTTCGAAGCAGTGGACCTAATAATAGAAACTAAAACCGAACGTTCCGGACGATCGTTTTTTTTGTATAGTATTCCTCAATTTTAAGGAGGTTTTTATTCCTCAAAAGAGAATATACATATAGAAGAGCGAGAGGAACAAATATATTTGTAAATGATTTTAGAGGGAGTGATGGGTCTTGAATTACATTTTATTCCTTATTCTATTAATTTCTCTTATCATTTCTATTCTCATTTCTATTTGGGTACTAAAAAAATGGAATAGATGGTGGGGGATGGTGACAGGATTTTTTATAAATACAGTATTATTAGGTGTAACGTCAACGTTCCTCTACAAGATAGACGCTCAAGTCTTTCTTAAAGAGACGAGTGGATTAGTTATAATAATGCTTTTTATTCCGATAAATACTTGGATTAATTTCTTTATACTTGGATTTATAGGAAATAGAGAAGTAAGGCCAACGGATTCTAACATTCTGTAAGGAAATAATGCAAAGTAGGTGTATGCATGTTAGAAATATGCACGAGGTCAATAGCTTCATCCATAGAAGAATTATTATCTTATGCCACTTCAAGCTATCGTGTTGCAGAAGAATACGATAAGTATGTACGAGAAGAAAGCAGAAAACTATATGCCATAAAAGAAAACAAACACTTCATTGGCTGTATAGGGATCCATTTTACAGAAACTTATTGCTGTGAAATCAAGCATATCGCGGTGTCCCCATCTAAGAGAGGCCAAGGAATTGGGAAAAGAATGATTGCCTTTATTTTGGAGAGACATTCGCTCCAACGAATAGCCGCAGAAACCGATCTAGAAGCGGTGGAATTTTATAAAAGCTGTGGATTCGATATCACTAGTTTAGGAGAGAAATATGCAGGAGTTGAGCGATTTTGGTGTGAATATAACGGGGGAGGGAATAATGACGATTACCGAAATAGTGGAAAATAGAGCTGACATATGTACGGAAGACCATTTTGTCGGCATTGGTTCAACAAGAAAAGTGTACAGGTGGAAAGATTATGTGGTAAAGGTGAATCTCCATAGCATAGGGCATCAACAATCTATAAGAGAGCTTGAGATATATGAGTATATGCAAGCAAATGGGTTTGGGGAACTTTTTGCTCCAACTTATTATGTAGATGAGGAAATTCGTTGATACGGTGCCATTCCTGTGGGAAAGAGTAATACATAGAAAGAAACCATGAAAATACATCCAATGATTTCACAATTATTAGATCTAATTGGAACTCCGCGAGAGTGGAAATAAGAAAAATTAATGAAATGAGGGGCCAGACAGATGTGGAACAACATAAAACAGTGGGCAAAGAGGTTAAAGCGTTCTATTTTCATCTTATATTTAGCTTCTAAAGATAAACGAGTACCACTCTCAGTAAAATTGTTCACAGCCTTTATTGTCGCATATGCATTTAGTCCAATTGACCTCATCCCAGACTTTATCCCTGTGCTCGGATACTTGGATGATGTCATTCTTCTGCCAATAGGCATTTATTTTGCTCTACGAATGATTCCAAAAAATGTTCTTGCTGAATGTGAATTAAAAGTAGCAAAGCTCATGAAGCAAGAAAAGCCGAAAAACTGGATTGCAGGGTGCATCATCCTTTTCATTTGGGTAGCCATTGCAACGTGGATGATTTATTTAATTTACGGGATCATTAAATGAACAAACTAAATACAGTGGAAGTACCATTTTTCACTAAGTTGAATAGTAAATTAATATCGAACAAAGCAATGAACCCATTGCGAACAAATAAAACACAAAAAAAGAGACACCCTTTATGGATGTCTCTAATTCATTAACCTAACTCCGAAGAATTAAAGTTTTGTAATGTTAACAGCTTGTGGTCCACGTTGACCGTCTTCCACATCAAATTCCACTTTTTGACCTTCGTCAAGTGATTTGAAACCGTCACCTTGAATTGCTGAGAAGTGAGCGAATACGTCGTTTCCGCCTTCTACTTCGATAAATCCGAAACCTTTTTCTGCGTTAAACCATTTTACTGTACCTTGTGTCA
>Ga0157371_10001625_pt1 | contig 22997 bp, 18 predicted proteins | sample C45metaG_FD_113462 | JGI IMG/M metagenome (GOLD analysis project Ga0157371, IMG submission 113462) | Corn rhizosphere microbial communities from Kellogg Biological Station, Michigan, USA - C4-5 metaG | ecosystem: Host-associated > Plants > Roots > Rhizosphere > Soil | place: USA: Michigan...
ATGTTTTAAAGACATCTTCCATTACTTTCATTAAAGTAGGTCTGTCTATGTTTTCAGCGTCTTTGAATTCCTGGAAGGATTCAATTAAATTGATACTTGCCATACTGTTATTTTAAAAAGTTACCAGCACAGTTGTGTGCTTTATCTGATTAAACAATATTGTTGTTGTTTGTTTTGCCATTTTATTTCCTTTTCCTGTTTTTTGTTCTATTTTAATTTCGTTGTCATTTACTTCTGTGAGTGTACCTTCCTGCTTTGTTCCGTCATTTAAAACCACTTCTACATTGCGACCGATATTTTTTTTGTATTGCCGTAAAAGCTTTAAAGGAGTGTCGACCCCGAAAGAAGAAACCTCCAATGAGAAATTACTATTCCCGAAAACTGCTTTTTCTTCAATAAATTTATAAAGAGCTCTATTGATAACAGTGCAATTATCGATAGTAACGCCTTTGTCGCCATCGAGCAACACAGTAACCTTATTTCCAGGAGCAATTTTAATATTCACAAGGAACAAATGCTTTGACTCCGCAATAAAATCTTTTACAAATTCTTCGATCTTCTCCGATTCAGTAGAAGTAGTCATTTATCGTACTCTTTTCAAAATAAAAGAAGGGAACGCTTCCGTTCCCTTTCACTAATCTTTTACGGAAGCAAAGATACGTTAAATAGAAATTACGCTCCAAATTATGTTTTTGTAAAAATCATTCCTTAACAAATCTTTCAGCTACTATTCGTTGAGTGGTACCAGTCAATTGATTTAAAACATTTATTTTTGTTGCATGAAATTTTTTGAAACAGCGGCCGAACTCTTCTTACTCTATTTATTATATAAGTTCATTTTTGATTTTATCATTCCTGTATACGAATCTTCCAAAAAAATTAAAAAGCAGTTTGGAGAAATGCAGGAGAAGATGCAGAACGATATGAGAACTTATCAAAATCAGCAAAAGCCATCCCACCCTGAACCATCTTCCAGGAAAGAAGGAGATTATATTGATTTTGAAGAAATAAAAAAATAGCCATCTTTATAAACCAAGATTTTCAATTCTTTTTTCGGGTGTTAACAGTATCGTTTGCAGACCCACTTTTTCCGCACCTTGAATGTTTTTTATTGAATCATCGATAAACAAGGTTTTTTGCGGCTCTGTTTGCAAATCGTTTAAGACACACTCGTAGCAATCCAAGTTCGGTTTTCTCAAACCGATTTCAAATGAATAAAACGTTTTATTAAAATACTGTTCAAAAGATTTCTCTCTTTCTTTCTGATGATATATTTCATAAAAAGAAACAAGGTGGATATAGTTGGTATTGCTAAGAAGAAAAACTTTATAGCGGTCTCTTAGTTGGTCTAAAAAATTAAGACTTTCTTCGCTAAAAGAAAGCAGCATGGCATTCCACGCTTCTCTTATTTCTTTTGGTGAAAGATGAAGACCGGTACTGCGGTTCAATTCTTTATAAAATTCTTCTTCAGTTACCGCGCCGGTTTCCAGTTTTTGAAACAGTTTATCCGCATTTGCCTGCGAATACATTTCATCAAAATTAACAACTCCCAATTTTTCGAACGCACTTCGCGTAAGGTTGTAGTCAATATCTAAAAGAACTCCACCAAGATCAAAAATTATGTTTTCAATTTTTTGCATCTCCAAAGAAAAATAATTCTGCCGACTTGGTGAATTTTTCTATTTTTGCAGACCTTAAAATTACCCCAACAGGTAATTGGGCCTATAGCTCAGTTGGTTAGAGCACCTGACTCATAATCAGGTGGTCCCAGGTTCAAATCCTGGTGGGCCCACATGATAATTAAGCATTTATGACCGTCCCGTCATAAATGCTTTTTTCATTTGCAAACAATTTAGACAAACGTTTTTAAATTGTGGTGTAAACTTATATATCATTGCCAAATGTTTTGTTGCTGATGAGTTAGCCTTTGCTGGATTTTTTGCTTTTTTGCTCCATTTCCGCCAGGTATTGCAGCATATCTTTTGTACCTGTAATATCATTTTGAAGATAAGCCTTCCTCTCGTCATCCAATGAATCATAATAGTGTTGTTGCTGCAGGAGATCAGTCTGTAACGATGTCAGAACCCTAAATGCAAGTGCATGATCATTCACCTGGTAACAGGCCTGGAGGAAGGCCAGAGAGATGCGATCGTGTATGTTATTTGATGATGTCATTTAATACGAAAGATTTCGTACATGATTTAATCATCTTGCTACAGAATGTTGCCTGCTTCAGTTTTTCAAATACCGGGAAAACATAAATACCATCATTGGAAACGGCAAGCGCTTCATTGCCTACGATATTGTTCAGCAGTTGGCCGCCACTAACAATCAAGCAATACTTTCTATATTATCAAAAGTGGTAAAGCCATCAGACAGAAAGGAAAAAGCTTCATGAAGTGTTCGAAGATTCTTTTGATGTGAGAGAGTGTTTTACAAAAAAATTATTTTGCAAAAGCTTGATTATATTCTTTGGAACCCTTGCAGCGGCAAATGGAGCTTGCCGATTGTCAGGAGAATTACATAGCTGAGTGGGTTTTTATAACGATGAAGTTCAGGGTATTATCCGGTAGATTATATCATGAACATGATGGATATCGATTTGGAAAATCGAACGCGAAAAGATTTGTTAGTATGATATTTTTGATTTAAAAGTTCAGGTTATTGATAGCAAGAAAGAAACGCTAAAACAAATGGTTAAAAACCATGTTGATCTTAAATCTGTAATTGTTACTGATGCCTTAATTGCTTATAAAGGATTAGATATATATTTTGTAAGGCATGATGTTATTAACCATGATAAAGATGAATATATAAGAGGTAATGTACTTACCAATACTATTGAAGGCTTCTTTGCTTACCTTAAACGTTCCATATTAGGAATATATCACCAAGTTTCGGTGAAAAATTTACAGCGTTATGTGATGAAAATTGTTATTGCTACAATACAAGAAAAATGTGTGACCGTGAAAGATTTATTAAAGAATGCTGCTGACATGTTACCTTTCGGAATAATAAAAGCTCATTTAAAAGGATAAAGACAGGTTGTGTGTTGAGGCGTATTTAACGTGCATAAAATTTATAACCGCTATATGATCAATGCCCTCAGTTTCCCCGTTTCAAAAAGTCTAGAACCATTCATCCATTCTTATGGAATAATGGAAGAACCTGAAGGCTTTTCAGAACCTTTTGTTTTTACTCAAAACCTGTAAACCTATAGCCGGACAAGACCGTAGTGAAGACAAAAAAAGAGACTGCTTTTTTGAAACAGCCTCCTTTACTTTAATTGTTTGAATTTACTTAGTTGACAATTATTTTCAAAACATCGGTTTCCCCTGCTCTCAATACATTTACAAAGTACAATCCTTTAGGCAGATTGCTTAGATTGAGAGGAATTATATTTCCCGGAGAATCAAACGTTTTTTCATAAACGTTTCTTCCCTGGGGATCGGTAACCTTTACAAGATATTTTTGAACCTGAGCCTCTGTTGGTATTTCCAATACAAACTGTCCTTTTGACGGGTTCGGATACGCGGTGATCTTACTTATTCCGCTTATTTCTATATCCCCTTGTAATATGCCTGATCTTATTGCAGCATTGTTACAGTTAACTACAATATTTTGTGTTTGCAGTACACCGGTACTGCATCCGTCAACCGCTGCTACCGTTACCAACCCACCCTTATTACCAAACGCTACCATAATAGAAGTAGATCCCTGTCCTGAAGAAATAGAAGCTTGCTGAGGCACAGTCCATACGTAGGATGTAGCGCCTGAAACTACAGGAATTGAATATTCAACGCTCGCCTGTCGTGGGCAAACCACCATGGGACCGGTAATGGGTTGAGGTTGAGGAGGAATACCGGCGACAGTAAGACATTTTTGAGCACTGCTTCCGCATGAAACACTATTGGATCTCACACAAATATCGCCGGTAATATAGCTGGCATCAAAAGCTACGCTTACCTGTGATGTTCCTTGGCCGGATAGGATAATTGCACCGGCGGGTACCGTCCATGTATAAGAAGATGCTGAACTTACACCCGGCACAAAATAGTTTTCCTGAACACCACCACATACTTTCGTTGGACCGAAAATTTGTTCCGGGATCGCGGGTGCGGCTTCCAGTGCTAATGTCCTTGGATGTAACGCAGGACTTTCTCCACATGAGTTAGAGGCGGCGACCGTCAAATCGCCTGATGTAAACCCTGATTTTACCTGTACAGTAATTTGCGGCGTTCCCTGTCCTTCCAATATTGTAATACCATTTGGCACTTCCCACTCATAATTGGTAGTATTACCAACCGGAGCTACCGAATACACCTGTGTAGAATTGCAAATTCCGCTCGCGTTTCCTGTAACAGCGCCGGGTGTTTCGGGAATAGCATTGTCTGAATTAGTAGTTACGCTTGCACTGCCCGTGCAGCCATGCAGATCCGTTACTTTAACAGAATAAGTTTGAATAGAGGAAGCCGAAATGGAATGATTGGTTTCGCCTGTTGACCACAAATAAGAAGCATACCCGGTTCCGGCATCCAATGTAACAGAACTGCCTCCACAAAAAGAAAGTGTTCCGGAAATGACCGGAGATGGGGAAGCGAATTGGCGAATCGATTTGGGTGCTGATGTACCTGTACATCCGTTATTGTCAGTCACTGTTACAGTATAATCACCCGGTGAATTTATTGTTGTTTCGTTGGTAACATCATTGTCGGACCATAGATAATTCTGGTAACTAGAACTTGCCGTTAAAGTAACAGAACCATTGATACAATAACCTGAGTCTCCTGAAATTTTTGGTACAGGGCTCGGGTAAGCTGAAGTGGTTACACTGGCTGAAGCGGCGCAACCGTCTGCATTAGTTACCGTTACTGTATAAGTGCTATCCTTGAATCTCGTGATAGTTTGACTTGTATCATTGGTAGACCACAAGTAAGAGCTATAACCGGAACCCGCATCCAAAGTGGTTGAATCACCCGGGCAAAAAGACAATTTGCCGGAAATAGAGGGCGACGGCAGCGAAGCCCGGGTCATTACTATACTCCCGCTTTCCGAACAACCGGTGGCATTTGTAACAGTTACAGTATAAGTTCCGGGAGTTGTAACATCAATATTCCTGGAAGTTTCGCCGGTGTTCCACCTGTAAGATGAAAAACTTCCCGCATCTATGTTTGTAGAACCGCCCGGACAAATAGTTGTTTTACCGGTGATAGTTACCGCAGGTAAAGGGTTTACAGTTACAGTAACAGGAGAAGAGGTAATCAGTCCGCAACCTGTTCCATCATCATACGAAACCGTGTATTGTCCTCCTGCTTTTACAAAAATGCTGTCCGTTGTTGCACCTGTACTCCATATATTGCCACCCACTTTATCAGAAATGAGCCTTACACTATCTCCCTGGCAAAAAGTTGTAGTTCCGCGTGCGGTAATTACGGGAGCAACTGTATTCGGTGCTACTACCTTCGCACTATCCGTAGTGGAACAGCCGTTCGCATTTGTAACTGTTAAATGATATGTTCCCGGACTTGATACAATTGTTTGGAATGATGTTTCTGAGTCTGGACTCCATACAATACTTGAAAAAGTGGCCGGTGTGGTTAACTTTCCAATTGCCACGGCGTCAATTGAGTTATATCCTTGTACTGAATCGGATGCCATTGTAATCTTAATTTCTGAAACATCATAAGAGGTAGTCGGGAAAGTAATCCTGTTGATCCTTGATGCCTTAGGAAGTGATTTGGCCTTTGCAGAGTAAACCATTTCAAAGTTTCCGGTGCCCGGGTTCTTTACAAAAACAGAATCAACGGCCCCCGGATTAAAAGTCTCGAATATTTCGACCATATTCACTGGTGCCGGATCAGGGAATTTTAGCGTAAGATATTCTCCTCTTGAATCCTGTGAATTGCCGGACCAGGCTTTTGGATTAGAACCATAAGCAGGATATACATCAGGTATTCCCAAAACTTTGTCGGCGCTATAGACATTATTCGATGCCTGTGAACTAAAAGCTATGACACTGTCTGCAAAACGCTCCGTTTTTGCTGATACAGTAAGTGTATCTTTGGTTCCTGAACACAAATTCAGATTCCCTGTAATAGCTGCTGCTGCAACACCTGGAATTAATTCAGCCCTGATCATCAGCCTGCCTGTTTTAGAATAATCTGTAAGGCTATCTCCATTTAATTTTGCTACATAGTAGGCATTCTTTCTGACGGATTTGCCCTCCCATTGCACCCCAACAGGTAAATAGCCGGAAGCGTATTCTGTTTGCGCCACGCCCACATAATAATCTTCATCTTTAAGAGAAGGGCTGTTTGAAAAATAGAACGAATGATATCCGTTCACGTGCGATGAATCAGGAACATAAGGAGCTGAAGTAGCAATAATATTCCCGGAGCTATCTTCCGCAATACCATAAACAGAGTGACCAAGCGCAGAAGCACTCAAATAGACTTGCACACTATTAATCTTGCCACAGCCTTCCAGATGATAGCGGGTAAGCAACAGCCCTTGCGAAGAATCTAAACCTGTCTGTGTCATCAGCTTTGATCCGTCGTCGTAGGAAACGATTGATGACCCTACTGTTTGTACATAATAATTCCTGTTGTTATTCAGGACGTTTTCACCCGTCTGTGACGGCATACTTACAATAATCGAATCTCTTTCGAATACAGAAGGCTGCCATTCATCAAATGAAACAAGTGTGTCTGAATTGGCAGGAAGCTTAATGTTCTTTACCTCTGAATACCTTTGTAAATTTGAATTCGCTTCTTTAACAGTAAGCGTAACAGGAATTGTCTGAGCCGTGCTCATATTGTTGGTGAGTAAAGCCCGCACAGGAGATGAAGTATAAGCGGGTGCTTCATTGCCCAAGGCATAAACTTCCGAAACTGCCACACTATCCTGAAGGTAAGAAGATCCGAAAATCGTTTCAGGACGAAGACTGGTACTTACCAAAGTGCTTTGCACGTCTTTTGCAAGGCTATCGGTTCTTGTAGTAAAACTTAAAAGATATTTTATACTGTCAACTCCGTTTCTGTCTTTTACTGAAGTATTGGCTGTTGTACCAACGGTAGTGTTTGCTGAAGAAATACTACCAGTATCATTTGAATATTGCCATGCCACATATACTCCCTGCCCGGTATAAGTAAAACCGGAACCGTTATGAAAAGGAATCATAAAGCTACCGGTGGTATTTGGAATTTTCAAACTATCATCGTCAACTAATGTCATTGGTGCTATGGCATGATCCCATGATATGGTTTCTTTAAGCCTGTAACGTACTTCGTATGAACCGGCACCATAAACAAGAGCCCATTTAAAAAGTACTGAGCTGTCGGTGACGGAATTGGTTGTTAAATTACCAGGCGCGTAGCAAACAGCAGTTCCGGACGTTGTAAAATCATTACCGGTAGCATAAGCACCAGTTCCTGAAGAGCAAACGGTTCTGACCTGCCATTCATAAGTTGTGCCTGGTGCAAGATTCGATTGAATCAAATAAGAAGTAATAAAAGATACACCGGTGACCCATGTGGATGTTCCAACTCTCCTGTAACGGATTCCATAATAGCTGGCTCCATCAGCACCTGTCCAGGAAATTTGGGCAGTAGAATCAGCCACTGTACCAATGGTTAATGCCGAAGGAGCGTTGCATGATACTTGGCTGCCGGCTATAAAAGATGAACTGGTATAATCAGAATTAAAGGAGGAGCAGCGGGTTCTTACCCGCCATATATAATTTTTTTCAGCCTGCAGCCCTGATGCTTCGAAGAAATTATTGGTAGTTGAGTCCTCAATCCAAACTGTACTATCTGAGGTTCTGTATTGAACATAATATTTAGTAGCTGATGAGGAAGATGAATTCCAGTTGAATTTGGCCGAACTGTCTGTAACGTTGGAAGTATACAGATTCGTAGCATTCATACAAGAGCTCAATTGGTCATTTGAAAAAGTAGTTACCTCTGAGAATGGTGAATTGTCGCTGCATACCGCCCTAACCTGCCATTCATATGCTCCGGAAAACAAACCTGAAAGAATGGCAAGGGAATCATCATTTACCGTCACATATTTCCAACCAGTATCTACCCTGCTAACAGTATCTCTGGTATTTTCTAAATATAAAGTAAAAGCCCCTTTAGTGGTATCGTGTTGGGCTGCGCCCAAAGTGAACCCGATTGAGGTGACCGGTTTTCCATTTTCAAAACCACTTGCTTTCATCTCAGCTGGTGTAATTAAATAAAAACCCCGCTGGTATCTGAAATTCCCCTGTGGACTAGCTGCCTGGCTGAAACTGCCATTACCCGGCAACACTACTACCTGCTGAGCAATCAGATTCTTGTTTAACAGAAAAAAAACTGAAAAAATAAGAACTTTAAATCTCCTTTTTACTTTCAGAAAAGCAATTGGGCTTACAATGTTCATGTTTAAATCTTTAAGATGTAGGATTAAGCAATTAACTGTTGATTCACTGCCAACCCCGGTTTACAAAGCGGAATATTTCAAAAATTTACACCCGGAAGCGCCTTTTAATAATGATTAAGTCTAGCATCTACCCCTTTTTGAGCATTTAATTGCTTATGATATGTTTCCATCAGTTTGTCTATCAGTTTTGCCTTGTACTGTGGATTCATATCTATCTTCTTCCAGAATTCGGAATACTTTTCTGAATTAGACATTTTGAGCATTTTGTCTTCGGCGATGGCGAAAGCATTTTCGAAATCGTTTCTTTTTACTTCATAATATTTAACCTGGCCATTCATGTTTACAGGGTATTCCATTCCCAGTGTGGCTGGATCAGGTGCGGGTATTAGACGTGAAGCATTAGAGTTTTCAATTGCAACATCGGCAGATATATTACCTGCCGGAGCTTTAAAGCCCGGAACCAGTTTTTCTAATTGGGAATTGGTTTGCGCAATCTGGTTTTTTAAACGCTCTATTTCCTTTTGTTGTGCATCTATCAATTTTTGATTGTCATTTACATTTAAGCCAATTGCAACATTCACCTTACTTAGTCCAATACTTTGATCTGAAGTTGACCAGGCGATACCCACAATATTTTTTATATCCTTTGCAGTGATTTTATCAGGTGATACAGCGATACCAACTCCATTATTCATTCCATTTGGAATAATATAATCGCCAAGATTAACTTTACCGAAAACTGTTACAGGAACCTGTCCCATGAAGGCTACCGGATTAAAATTATTTTCAGCACCTTCTTCCGGTGTGTTTCCCAGCACAATTGGTTTTGAAGACACCACCATCAGTTTTTCCGCACCTGTTGTGTTTTTGCTGATCCTTCCACCTGTTACGCCCACAATGTCTCCTGCAGATATTTTTTCTGAAGGCTGCTGCCTTCTTAAATATTCAGCGTAATCTCCCGCACCTGATTCATAAGTAACGCCCACATTATTATCAGTATTTGTTTTCCACAGAGCCAGTTCTGTACTCGCAAAAGCAATATCACCAACAACCAGTGCCTCTTCAACACTTGCCACTACCACTTCTGCAATTGAACCCGCAACAAAAGAGGCTATGGGAGGACAGGCGACAATACCGAGGCCAGCACAAGCATTTGCCGAAGCATCCGCTTCAATCTGAAATGAAATGGTCTCGGCAAGATTAGCTGTGGCCAGCGACAAATCTATTGCACCTCCAGTAACATCATAGACTTTACTTGCCAGGTCGAATTTATAAGTTTCGCTGTTATGCATTTCATCCAGCGTTTCTCCTTCGATGCGGCCTACAGTTGAACCGCTACTGTTTTTAAAAGTCACAAAATTATTGCTGTTTTTAACTGAAGAAGTACCTACCTGTATACTTATACCATTTGCATCAGTACTGTTAGTAAACTCAGCTACATAATTGGAAGAAGCATTTACTTTCAAGGTATTATTGATAGTTGCCACACCGGCTGTTGTAAGTGTGCCACCAATGTTTACATTTTTGGCTATGCCCGCACCACCGTTTACAACCAGGCTACCCGAACTAGTGGCGGAAGATTGCGTCTCATTTTTGAGGGTGGTGATACCTAATATATTCAAGCTATCAAGAAGATTGGCTGCACCACCAACTGTTATCTTTTTAGCAATGCCTACTCCCCCCTTAACGATAACAGCCCCGGTTGAAGTACTTACCGATTCTGTTGGATCATTTACATGCAACGGACCGGAGAAAGAAGTATTACCTCCAATTTTAACATCGCCCCCGATCGTTAATCCCTTGTCAATTCCAACACCACCATAAATAGCCAGCGCTCCGTTGGGTGAAGCTAATGTAGTATCTGTATTAGTGAGTGAGTTGAATATCGAATTACTATCCACTCTCAACCTTCCTGACAAAACAGTCGGATTGCCATGATTGACATTCAATGAACTATCGAGATCGGTAATCCCCTGGACATGCAAAAGGCCGGTAAGCGTAGTGGGGCTTTTTTCATTTACATTCAAACGGCTATCGAGATCAGTAGGTCCATCAACATTCAGGGAAGAATTTAAATGAGTTTCTTTGTCCACTGTTAATGTTCCGGACATAAGGGTAGGAGCGAGGCTGTCGACCGTTAAAGGTCCTGTTAGTCTTGTCTTACTTTGTTTTGAAACGGTAAAATCTCCATAATTTATAGTTTGTCCATTTATATGATTTAAATAAACGCTGGAATCTACAACCAGGTCAGCACCGACACCCAGGCTTCTTTTTATTCGAATATTTCCGTTGGAATATATCCTTAATCTTTCGATATTATTCGTTACCAAAACAAGGTCAGCCGCATCTGTAGTGCCCAGTTTATCTTTTGTCGGATCAGACTCTGAGTTTCCAAAAAGGCTCCAGCTTTGTGAAGGAATACCGGCTGAGGTACCTGTGGTGGTATTATCTCCGGTAGCACTTGAAGACGGTCCTACAAGTTCGGAGGCAGTAGCAGCGTAATAGGCATAAGGAACCGCCAACAATTTGCTGTTGCTTATTTCAGTAAAATCCGCATTCGACGATTCTTTAATACTAACCTTCATCCATATATCCTGTGTACTCCAGGGAACGGTAGTAAAATCACCCGTTTCTTTGTCTCCCTCACCTATGACTAAGGTAAATAACCCGAGTTCATTGGTAACTACATTATGGACTTCACTGTAATAGTAACTGGCAGTGCCATTAGCCTGGCTGAGCAAAGTGATCTTTAAAGAAATACTTTGATTGGCAAGCACCTGCCCTTTTGTGTCTCTTGCTACCGCCTGGTATTTCATTCCGCGCGGGATTGATTGTGCAAATGATGCCGAAAGTAAAAAGAGAGCAAAAACATTTAGAAGAATAAATTTTTTCATTTTGTATGTTTTGTGTTGGTATTGTTTAACCGGTTAATGTATTAGTGCGTTTTTATAATTTTATATGTCTTGACTGTTTGGCCTGATGGAGTGCTAATGAACAGTATATAAACATCTGCCGCCAATTGACTCATATCGATAGTCGTTGAGCTACCGGCTGAATAAACAGAATTGAGATAAACGGTGCGGCCATTAATATCGGACAGCCTCAGGTACACTTTACTGTCCTGAATCCCCTTAAGATAAACGTGCAGCGTGCTGCTTACAGGGTTAGGATATACCATAACCTCGTAACCGAAAGACGAATCAACTTCCACAGGAATATCGATAAGCTGCAAATAAGGCTGATGAAAGCCCTGGGTGTACATTCCTTGTTTGGTGGTAACAGTTTCTGTTGTCGGTTCACCCAAAGTCCAGTCTAATCGTATATTGTTTGACTTGTCACTTCCACCTGCGGAAGCAATAACTGTGGGACTAAGGCTTTGCGCCTTTGTTAAAAAGAATGAAAACAGCAAGGAGATTAAAAGCGTAGATCTTTTATACATAAGCAGAAAAGTTATCTTTCATTAAATAATTAAATGCACTTATAAATAGTTTCTGATAATCAGAAAAATGACAGGAGATTCGGCAGAATGTGAATTAATTACAGTTAGCGTTTATTAGTAAGCCGGGGGGCAGCGATCAATACTTACAACATCAACAAGCGATAAAGATAATAATATGAAATGCTGAAAACCAAACACTTGTTAATAAAATTGTAACAAGAGGTCTTTTTTGACAAGTCGATGACAATAGGAGTTGTGGAAAAAAGAGCCGTGACGCTTCATTTATTTTTAAATTTATAACTTGCCGCCGATTTTTTAAAATCTTATTTGTAACTCCAAAATTCATAAAAGTGAAAATTAATGTTAGTTTAATTATTGCTGCAACAGCAATGGTTTGCACAACAAGTTGTGTAAGCTCCAAAAAGTTTAACTCGCTTTATTCCAATTACAACAAATTGATGGACAGGAACAGCGAACTTACGAGAGAAAGTGAAGAATGCAAAGGCAACCTGGATCATGCGAATGTTGTGATCTCGGGATTGCGGGACCAACTGAATGCAGAACGCAATCATGTAAAATCTTTGCAGGACGCGTTAGATAAATGCCTTACCTCCGCAAGCCAGGGAAACGTAAATGTTTCTAAACTTGTTGATGAAATAAATGCCTCCAATAAATATATCCAGGAATTGATTGCATCAAAAAGCAAAAGCGATTCACTCAACCTGGTTCTTACCAATAACCTCACAAGATCGTTGAGTAAAGAAGAAATGCAGGATGTGGATGTGAAAGTATTGAAAGGTGTTGTTTACATTTCTCTTTCGGATAACATGCTTTACAAATCCGGAAGCTATGAAATTTCAGACAGGGCAGGATCTACCTTATCAAAAATTGCAAAAATTATTACTGATTACAAAGATTACGATGTGTTGATAGAAGGTAATACAGATAATGTTCCTATCTCTAAACCCAACATTCGCAACAACTGGGATCTTAGTACCTTGCGTGCTTCCTCAGTGGTACAAGCTTTACAAAATAATTTTGGTGTAGATCCTAAACGCCTTACTGCCGGCGGCCGTGGTGAATACAATCCTATTGCCAGCAACGATACTCCGGATGGCAGGACAATGAACAGGCGTACACAGATTATCATTACGCCTAAACTCGATCAGTTTATGGATTTGATAGGCAAAGGAGCCACTGATTCTACAAGTAACCAATAAGAGAGTTTAAATAATCTTTAAAAGCATTTATGAAAACAAAATCATAAATGCTTTTTTATTTAGAAGAACGCCGGATGTTTCGGTAAATAAAGTAATAAAATCAATTTTTATTTCAGTTTAAAGTCGGTGACAATCATCAACGGCAATGATTGAAGTCATTAGTTTTCAAATAATCAAATTGTAGTTTTAATTCTTAAATTTTTATGATTCAATAATCGGGAATTCCAAATAAAAATCCGCTTTAATGAAAAAAAGTATAGCTATATTATTTTTTTTCACTTTTTGTCTAATTCAAAAACTTGCTGCACAAGCCAACGACACTCTCCGAAGTAAATAACGCATTTCACTTTTTTTGTAAGCCCGGTATATGGTTTTGTATTTGCCCATGATAAACAAGTTAGCAATACTGCCGGGACGATTATAACAGGCGTAGAAGTTAAGCTAAACAGGATACGGACTGATGCAGAAGCAAAGCGTTATGCCGGAAAATATTTCAATTCCGGTTTTACATTGGCTTATTATAAATTTAGTAAAGGCTTTTTAGGAAATGCTGTTTATACTTCTTACTTTCTCGAGCCCTATCTTATCAACAATAAAAAATTTATGCTAGGGGTGGTGGCAAAAGTTGGCTTAAGTTATAACAGTAATCCCTATAATGAAATCCTGAATAATCAAAACTTCTCCTACAGCTTGTATATTAATCCCTATTTGTGCCTTGGTTTTAATAGTTCCATTAAAACTTCTAAAAAGTTTCGCATAGAACTGTCCGCGATGTTTAATCACAACTCAAACGGTAGTTTTTATCATCCTAATTATGGAATTAATTTTCCAACGGGATCGTTAGGGATTGTTTATGATTTAAGTACGACAAAAATCAAAAATATTACACCCTCTAAAAAGTTTAATTGGAGGTTTGATGTAATGCCTTTCGGAACTTATAAATCAATTCCAGTGGACAGGAATCATTTCTATTGGCTTTATGGATTAGCAGCGCAGGCCAACTGCGAAATAGGTTTTTTTCAAACGGTTAATTTTGCACTGGAATGGTTGACGGATTTCGGCTTAAGAAAACATTACAAATAAACGGTAGATCCAACTTAGATTACCGTGCGGGTGCATTAATAGGACATGAATTTATTTTTAAAAAATTTAATTTTAGCCAGCAAATTGGCATCTATCTCTATAATCAAAACCCCTATATTGATCGGATTTATCACCGATGGGGATTGTACTTCAAGTTGAACAAAAATTGGATGGCCGGTATTAATTTATCTGCCCATCGCCAAATCGCCGATTTTCTTGATTTCAGGATCATTTATTCAAGCTATCGATAAAGGTTTTCTATCCTCTTCTCAAGTAAGTTTTTCTTTTACTCAAAAACAACCAAAAACAAACTCATAATCATTTTTGTTTTTATCGAAATAATAATCTTTCAAATTTGTTTGTTTGCTGATGTCGAAAGCTGAAAAATTTTCACTTACACCAAATGGCTTAAAATCAGGACTCCTATCAATCCGGTTACAGAAACGATGGTTTCCATAACTGTCCAGGTGAGGAAAGTTTGTTTGATAGACAAATTAAAATACTCTTTAAACAACCAAAATCCTCCGTCGTTTACATGAGAAAACATAAGGCTTCCTGCACCAATTGATAACACCATTAATTCAGGCCTGATGTGCTGGTTGATACCAAGGATCGGCAACATGATGCCCACAGTGGTAAGCCCTGCAACGGTTGCCGAACCAATGCAAACGCGAATGATTGCAGCGATAAGCCAACCCAGAATTAACGGAGACAATTGCATATCTTTTAGAATCTGGCCGATATAAATACTTACTCCACCATCGCTCATTATTTGCATAAAAACCCCTGAACCCGCGATGATCAAAAGAATTACAGAAATACTTTTGAATGCTTCATCAAGTTGTTTCATGATCACCGGAATTTTATTTCTTCTTTTCATTCCTAAAAAATAAACGGCATTAAGAACAGAAAGTAGCATAGCGATATTCGGATCGCCAAAAAATTGCATCACTTTTCCCAAGCCACTTGAAGCTGGTACAAAATATAAAACCAAAGCCGTTACCGTTAATAAAATTACAGGCATCAATGCAGCCAAAAGACTTATGCCAATTCCCGGTAATTCGTTTTCGGGCATTGAATGAATTTGAAAAATGGTATTCGATGGATCAGGATTGTATTTTTTCAGGGTTTTTGCAAAAAGCGGACCTGCGAGTGTGATAGTAGGAAGAGCGATTATAATTCCATAGATCAAGGTTTTACTGATGCTCGCGTGCAGTTGTTCCGCAATGGCAGTAGGAGAAGGATGCGGTGGCAAAAAGCCATGTGCTACAGATAAGGCGGCTAACATCGGAATGCCGATATAAAGTAATGGCAAGCGGGTAGTAGCTGCAATGGCAAATATCAAAGGAACAACAACGATGAATCCTGCAGTATAAAATAACGGGATGCCGATTACCAAGCCGGCCAGTGCCATTCCCCATTGAATATTTTTGGTTCCAAAAATTTTTGTTAGCGATGCCGTGATCCGTTGTGCTGCACCGCTGTCTGCAACCAATTTTCCCAACATAGCACCAAAACCTAAAATAATGACGAGAGGACCTAAGGTATTTCCTATGCCCTTAGTAACAGATGCAGAAATATGCTGAATGTTCATTCCCACGGCAACTCCCAGCAAAATGCTTACTATAAGAAATGAAATAAAAGTGTCGAGTTTAAAATAAACAACCATTAATATCAACAACACAATAGCCGCTATACAAAGCAGTAAAGGCATAAAAAGAAAATTAAATCCATCAAGGCGATGACGTTAGAAAATGGTTTTAAAGATAACAGAAATACCGAAAGTTTGATATTTTAAAAAGAAAGTCGTAAAAAAGGCAGGAGATTTGCTTAAGCAATTCAATGTGATCTTCTTTTATAGTAAACGAATAAATTACGATGAAAACACTTCTGTTGATACGACATGCAAAAAGCGGATGGGACGATCCTTCACTTTCTGACATTGAAAGAAAACTTACTGATCGTGGCAAGTCAGACGCGAAGATAATGGCGAAACGCTTGCAAGAAAGATCTATCAAAATAGATGCTTGCGTTTCGAGTACTGCAAAACGCGCGAAGAAAACTGCAAAGATATTTATGGAAGAATTTGAAAAAGACAAAAAGAAATTAGAATTGAGGCCTTCTTTATATGAAGCTTCTGTAAAAGACTTTTATGATGTTGTTGAATCACTTGATGATAAAGATAAATCCGTCGCTTTGTTTTCGCATAACCCGGGAATCACAGATTTCGTAAACTCATTCGATACTACGCCAATTGATGATATGCCAACTTGTTCCATTTATGCAATAAAAGCGAAAACAAAAAGATGGAAAGATTTTCGTGAATCAAAAAAAGAATTTTTGCTTTTTGATTATCCTAAAAATCAAGAATAAGATTTTTTTTACCCGCGAACATCCAGGGCATCTCTTAATCCATTTCCCAATAAATTAAAAGCAAGCACAAGAATCATAATAGCAATGCCAGGCGCAAGTGCAAGCGTCGGGCGATGTGTAATAATAAAATTGTAATTTTCTTTAAGCATCAGCCCCCAGCTGGGAGTTGGTGGTTGAATTCCGACGCCGAGGAAACTTAATCCGGCTTCAATAATTATAGCGCTTGCAAAATTTGCAGCAGCAATAACGATTACAGGACCAAGCACATTAGGTAAAATATGCCGCACGATAATTCGCATATTTTTTAATCCCAAAGCTTTTGCCGCCTGTACATATTCCAATTCGCGCAGCGCTAAAACCTGTCCACGAACCACACGCGCCACACCTACCCACATCGTTAATCCTACGGCGATAAATATTTGCCAAAATCCTTTTCCTAATGTGAGTGTGATTCCAAAGACTAAGAGTAATGTAGGCATACTCCATATCACATTAATAAACCACATTATGATGTTATCGGTTTTGCCCCCATAATATCCTGCTGATGCTCCGAGAATTATTCCGATAGAAAGAGAGATCAGAACCGTTATCAACCCTACGGCAAGGCTTACACGCACTCCCAATAACAGGCGGCTTAAAATATCGCGGCCAAATGTGTCGGTTCCCAGCCAATATGTTTTTGATTCAATGAATTGTTCCGGGGCAAGATCACTCTTTGCATACCACCGCTTTTCCTGTAATCCTTCATCAATATATTTTTCGACTAAAACAGAATCACCAGTGACGTTGTAACTGTTAATCGGAACATATACATATTTGTCTTCTGCACCGAACAACAATTGCTGGAAAAAACCAGTGGAAGGAGTTTCTTTTTCTTTTTTTACGCGCAAAAATGTTTGAGTAAAGCCTGGTTTTGAAGCCATTATTTCGACAATTTCCCTATCAGCATTGGGCGTATTATCGTTCCCAAGGAAGTAGGCAAAAATTCCCACAACAACAGCGACACAAATCACAATTAAACCAGCCATTGCGCCTTTATTTTTTTTAAGTCTGCGCCATGCATTTTGTGAAAAGGAAAACGATTTTTGCATCGCAATAAAAATAGAGAAGTTTTTATTGAAATGTTGATTTAGCGGATATAATTATTTTAGAATTAAAAAACAGATTCGTCATTTCACTTTTCTTCCCTTCCATTGATAACTTCCAAATTTTCCGAGCCAGCCGGCAATTACAGTATATAAGATATGAAATGGCTGCGCCGGCAAAAACCACCAAAGATGTTTTTGCTTGTTAAAGAATTTAGCGACAGGAAACAGAAAAAACAATTCAACCCCGGTTTTTATTAAAACAGAAATCACAAAAAGATAAAAAGCATTTAGAGTGAAAAAAGAAATGACTGCAAGAATAAGCAGCCACACATTTAAAAGGTAAACAAGCAATAAAACACCTGTAATTTTTCTATCAGTATAACGATCTGCCTTGCTCGCCCAACGAATCCTCTGATTCATAAAATCTTTTAAAGTCTCTGCCGCTTGAGTGTTTACGATGACATCCGGGGATTTCAAAAACATAATTTCGTTCGGATACCTTTTTTGTATTTTATGCATCAGCAACATATCGTCGCCAGTTGCCAGATCATCAATTCCTTCAAAACCTCCGACTTCAAAAAAAACATCTCTTTTATAGGCAAGGTTAGCGCCATTACACATCGCATGAATCTTTTTGAAAACAGAAGCGCCGGTGATTCCCTGCAATGACATAAAATCCAGCGATTGAAATGTTTTAAAAAGCTTTTTCAAAAATGAATCAGTTGGTAGAGGGTGATTAAACATTACCGGTAAAGCCACAAATACTGGCGATTTTTCTTCGTAAAAAGAAGCCAGAGTTTGTAACCATTTTTTTTTAGCAATGCAATCTGCGTCTGTGGTTACGATCAATTCTCCTTTTGCGAACTTGAGTGCGGTATCAATTGATTTTTTTTTGTAGGAATTCAATTGCTGGTCTTTGATAAAATCAGAAAGATGAAGAAGCGTGATATTTTCGTTTTGAAAGGATTCGATGATTGAAACCGTTTTATCTGTTGAATGATCATCCGTAACAATAATTTCAAATTTATTTTTAGAGTAGGTTTGGTTCAAAATAGATTGAATACAAGCCCCTATATTCTTTTCTTCGTTTCGTGCGGCAATTATTACAGAAATAAAAGGTCCATTTTCCTTTGATTTTTCTGCAATTTTAAAATCCGGTATTTCCAGCCATGCTTTTCTGTAATAGAGTATCAGCCAGACATAACTGAGCAATAAAAAAATAGAAACAGATAGAAAAATCATTGAAAATTATAGTTGAGCAAAAACATTTTTAAGTTGTGCTGAGCACACAAAATTAATTTTTAAATATCAAAAGGAATTATTAGATTTGTATAGTTGCATAAACAACTATATGATAAACAACCAATTCAAAAAAGGCGAACTCTATAGTTTCATTACCGGCAAGGCTTCTACGGCAATAGCAAGAAGATTGCAGAAAAATTTCAAGGAAGCAGGAATTGAAATTACCATCGAGCAGTGGAGTGTGTTATATCATTTGTGGAAAGGCGACGGACAAAGTCAACAGCAATTGTGCGATGCGACTTTCAGAGATAAACCAAGTATAACCCGCTTGGTAGATAACCTTGAAAAATCAAAGTTAGCGAAGAGAGTTGCTTCTAAAAATGACAGAAGAAGCAATCTTATTTTTCTTACCAAAGAAGCGAAAAACCTGGAACAAAAAACAATGGATGTGGCTAACCGGACTCTGAACGAAGCACTGGAAGGCGTTACCAACGGGCAAATTGAAATTGCCAAAGAAGTTCTTCAAATGGTTTATGACAATTTAAAATAATTTTTATGAATACTACATCAAACACAACGACTGTAACAGGCGGCGAATGGCTTATTAAAGAAAATAATGCCTTCAATGTTTTCACGCCTGAAGATTTTAGCGAAGAGCAATTGATGATTTTAGATATGTGTCTCCAGTTTTTGAAAACAGAAATTCACCCGATTGTAGATCGGATTGATAAACTGCAACCAGGCCTGATGCCTTCATTAATGGAAAAAGCCGGTGACTTAGGATTATTAAGCGCTTCCGTTCCTGAAGATTTGGGTGGTCTCGGAAAAGATTTTGTAACCTCAACTTTGGTAAGTGAAGGTTTAGGAGGTGGTTATTCCTTCAGCGTAGCAATGAGCGCACATGCAGGAATCGGCACATTGCCAATTTTATATTTCGGTACTGAAGAACAAAAGAAAAAATACATTCCCAAACTGGCGAGCGGAGAATGGAAAGGTTCTTACGGATTAACAGAACCGGGCAGCGGTAGTGACGCATTAGGAGCAAAAACAACAGCTACACTTTCAGAAGATGGAAAATTTTATTTATTAAACGGACAAAAGATTTGGATCACAAATGGAGGCTTCGCGGATGTTTACACCGTTTTTGCAAAAGTGGATGGAGATAAATTTACTGCCTTTATTGTTGAGCGCGATTTTCCGGGATTTACCCGCGGCCCCGAAGAACACAAAATGGGAATAAAAGGTTCATCTACTGTTCAATTATATTTCCAGGATTGTAAGGTGCCGGTAGAAAATGTTTTGGGTGAAATAGGCCGTGGTCACATCATTGCATTTAATATTTTAAATATTGGTCGATTAAAATTGGCTGCCGCCGCAATAGGTGGTGCAAAACTGGCTTTAACCAATTCGATAGAATATGCAAAGACCCGTGAGCAATTCAAAACTCCGATTGCCAATTTTGGCGCCATTAAACATAAGCTTGCTGAAATGGCCATTAAAGCTTTTGCGGATGAAAGCGCTTTGTATCGGACTGCAAAATGGATCGATGAAAAAGAAGCAGAATTGTTAGCCGCCGGCAAACCGTTTAATGAAGCACTTCTCGGTGCTGCCGAGGAATTTGCAATCGAATGCGCGATCTTAAAAGTTCATGGAAGCGAAGTACTTGATTTTGTCGTAGACGAAGGTGTACAAATCCATGGAGGCGTCGGTTTCAGCGATGAGTACGATATCAGCCGCGCTTACCGCGATAGTCGTGTAAACCGCATCTATGAAGGAACCAACGAGATCAACAGGCTCCTCACAGTTGATATGATGATAAAAAGAGCCATGAAAGGAAAACTGGATTTGATGGGACCTGCCATGAATGTGCAGAAAGAATTAATGAGCATTCCAGAGTTTGGAAATGAAGAAGAAGGTACTTTTTCAAAAGAGAAAAAAGTAATTGCAAACATGAAAAAATGCATCCTGATGGTTGCTGGTGCAGCGGTTCAAAAATTGATGAATGATCTAAGCAAGGAAGAAGAGATCATTATAAGCATTGCCGATATGGCGATTGAAACCTTCGTTTCAGAAAGCACTTTGCTTCGCGTAATAAAACTCGCAGACAAAAATGGTGAAGAAAACTCAAAAGAACAAATTGCCATAATGAAATGTTACCTGAATGATGCAGTTGATAAAGTTGCAAAAGCCGGTAAAGAGGCGATCAACGCTTTTGCCGCAGGCGATGAACAAAAAATGATGCTACTTGGCTTAAAACGTTTCACAAAAACAGAATCTTTCAACAGTAAAGATGCAAGGAGGCTAATTGCTGATAAACTCATCGAAGAAGGAAAGTATTGTTTTCAAAAACAATGAAAACTGTGTTTCTTTCTGAAATATAGACTGACAAATCATTATTCTCAAAAAATATTTAGAGAAAAAAGGTATATTTATAATCAACCTAAAATTTATCGATCATTAAGAATCCTACTACCATAAAAAAGACATCTGGCAAACTAAGCCATCTCGCAAACACCCTTATTGGAAGTGAAATCGTTCGATTGGGCGGAGAAATAAAAGAGAAAATAAGAAGCGGAGAAAAGATTTACAATTTTACGATTGGTGATTTTGACTCTGCCATTTTTCCGATTCCAAAACAGCTTGAGCAGGAAATAATCAATGCGTATCAAAATAAATTAACCACGTATCCTCCTGCTGATGGAATTTTTGCATTAAGAGAATCGGTTTCAAAATTTATTAAGGAAAGGGAGGGTTTGGATTTCAATACGAATGAAATTCTTATTGCTGCAGGTGGCAGACCTCTTATTTATACATTGTATCGCGCCATTGTAGATAAAGGCGATAAAGTCATTTATTCAGTGCCAAGTTGGAACAACAATCATTATGTGCATTTTGTGGAAGGGTGCCACCAGGTGATTGAAACCTCGGCCGACAATAATTTTATGCCAACGGTAGAAGATATTAGACCCCACATCTACGATGCTACTTTGATCGCTTTGTGTTCTCCGTTAAATCCTACAGGAACGGTTTTTAAAAAAGAAGAGCTAGAAAAGATTTGCGATATGGTGCTCGAAGAAAATAACCGGCGGGGTGAAGATGAAAAAAAATTGTATGTTATGTACGACCAGATGTACTGGATGCTTACGTTTGGGGAAACAATCCATTATAACCCGGTTGGACTTCGACCTGCAATGAAAGATTATACAATTTTTATTGATGGAATCAGTAAAGCTTTTGCGGCAACGGGAGTTCGCGTTGGTTGGGCTTTAGGACCTGAACTCGTCCTTTCAAAAATGAAAGCGATCAACAGTCATGTGGGTGCATGGAGCCCGATGGCCGAAGAAAATGGAACCGCGAAATTCCTTCTTCAAAAAAATGAAGTGGATGAATATCTTTTTAAGTTTAAAGATGAATTGAATAAAAGATTGCAACTTATTTATGAGGGTTTTCAGCAATTGAAATCAGAAGGTTTTCCGGTAGATGCTTGTGCGCCACAAGCAGCCATTTATCTTACGATACAATTAGCCCTGGCCAATAAATCGACAAAAAACGGAGATTTTCTTTCTACGCAATCTGATGTAACTTCTTATATTTTAGACAAAGCAAAACTGGCAGTAGTTCCTTTTTACGCGTTCGGCGCGCCACAAGATTCTGACTGGTACCGGTTAAGTGTAGGCACCTGTAAAAAAGAAGAAATCCCCGCGATGTTAAAGGAGCTTCGCGACGCGTTGGAAAACTTACAATAAATTTTTGTTTACCAGGTATTCGGCGATCTGAACAGCATTTGTAGCTGCTCCTTTCCTAAGATTATCACTTACGATCCAGCAATTCAAAGTATTGGGTTGCGTTTCGTCCCTGCGGATTCTTCCCACGAAAGTTTCATCTTTTTCATGGGCTGTTAACGGCATGGGATAAACGAAATTTTCTACATCATCCTGCACTACAACCCCTGGCGCATTTGATAAAATTTTCCGCACTTCTTTCAGGTCAAAGTCATTTTCAAATTCGATATTCACACTTTCACTATGACCACCGACAACCGGAATACGAACACAGGTTGCGGTTAATGCAATAGTTTGATCACCGATGATCTTTCTTGTTTCGTTCACCATTTTCATTTCTTCTTTAGTA
>Ga0157371_10001626_pt1 | contig 22988 bp, 18 predicted proteins | sample C45metaG_FD_113462 | JGI IMG/M metagenome (GOLD analysis project Ga0157371, IMG submission 113462) | Corn rhizosphere microbial communities from Kellogg Biological Station, Michigan, USA - C4-5 metaG | ecosystem: Host-associated > Plants > Roots > Rhizosphere > Soil | place: USA: Michigan...
TGGAAATATCAACCCAATTATAATCGCCTTTTTCAAAACCAAAATTGAAGCTATTATCTTCAAATAATTTTGCAGGCAAAGGTGATTTTCCATAAACTCTGCAATTAATGTTGAATTTAGTTGACGGAGTTACAAATTCTACCGGATCGGCCAAAGGCAGGATGCTATTCGCTTTTACAAACATAGGAATTTGATCAAGCGACATATTGATGGTGTAACTTTTATTGCCTTCGTATTTTTTATTGTTATTAAAATCATACCATTCACCTTCGGGAAAATATACTGTGCGGCTAAAAGCGCTATCAATAAAAGGCGCACATAAGATACTTTCGCCCATCATGTATTCGTCATCCATTTGCCAAACATTTTTATCAGCGGGGTAATCAAGAACCAAGGGCCGAAAAGGCGGTGTTCCGGAGAAATGATATTGGGCAAAGGCGGAGTACAAATAAGGCAATAAACTCATGCGCAAATCGATCAGTTTTTTTGCGAGCGCTTCCAATTGTTTTGCATTTGGCAATAATTCATGGTTCACATTTTTTTCTGTGTTGTATTGCAACCAGGGCGGAAGATCGAGATACCAGCAATTGGCCACCATGTGGGCCGACATTAAAGTAGTTTGCATGCGGCGGATTAACTCTGCATCAGAAGAAGTCTCGCGCAATTCCGGGGACCAGTTTACCCCCGCAAAGCCGGAGTTTGCTATCATCCTTACAAAATCGTGCAAATCGTACATGTCTGAATAAAGTGCACTTGTGTAGGGCGCAGCAAAAAGATAAGAAGCACGAACGTCAAACATCGTTCGCTTGTTGTTTTTTTTGTAAAGATTGAGCATCATTTTCTGATAAAGTAGCCCGAAGATCTGGCGCATCTGGATACCATCGATTCCTGAAGGAAACCGCGCAATATCCGGAAAGCTCCATTCCCGTTCAGCTTTTGAAAAATCAGCGGCATCACATTCATCTAATTTGAATGCTGCAATTCCTTTTTTTACAAATTCCTTTTCATGATAACCACCAAAAATTTTTTTTGCCTCCGGTAAAATAAAATCCGGAACGGCACCGGCCCAAACAGTATAATTTCCGGAATAAGGAACGATCTGATTGAAGATAGGCGAAGTCGGATGCGTATAAGCGTGTTCCCATAAATTTAATTTAAAACCTTTCGAATTCATTCTACTAACAAAAGAATCGGGATGAGGGAAATTTTGGAGATTCCATTTAAAAGAGCACGAATAAGAAGCGGTTTGCCAGCCCGGTTCCAGCCCAAACATATCGCAGGGAATATCATTTTCACGGAAGTATTTCGCAGTAGCGACAACCTGGGAATCCTTGAAACTGGCTTTGTTCCTGTATTCAAACCCAAGTCCCCACATTGGTGGAATTCCGCCTCCGCCCGAAAAAAGATTGTAGCGTTGCATTACCTGCTTCATGGAAGGGCCGTCAAAAACATAGATTTCAACACCTTTTGTTCCTTTTGTAAGAATGTTTACTTCATCAGACCGTGAATATTTTTTTCCGTACAATTCCACTGTATTCAATGCGATATTTTTATTGCTATCAATTCCTGATTCAATTAATTTCTTATTCAACTTGCCTTTGGAAGCCATGTAAAAAATTGTGTAGCGGGAAGTATTTACCAAAACTCCATAACCTTTTGAAGAAATATAAAAAGGCATCGGTGCATGGCTAAAACCAAGATTACCAACCGGCCAGCTATTCGTACGGATTTCGCGTCGCATTCCTCTTTGTTCAAATGAATTTATCTGTAAACCAAATCCATAAAAACGTTCCGAGCTATCTACATTCATTTCTGCTAAAATACCGGACGGCATTTGAGAAAAATGAATAGATTTTAAATCAAAAGGCGGTTCATTATTTTGAGGCAATTGAGCCAGCGGCTGCATTAACGGCTTCTCTTTAAATTCTGTAGGAAGATGTTTTTCAGGAATACCGTACGTTATTTTCCAAATGCCAGGCGCCACTTTTTGTATTGTTTGTGTAAATCCAAACCGAAACAAAAAAAACAAAGAGAAAAAAAGGAAACATTTTTTCATGAGAATATCTTCTGTTTTAATGCGTGTTCAAATGGGAAAGCACCGTTCAATCGTCGACATTGCTAAGGTAATTACTTCTGGAGGCAGATGATAGTAAACAAACAAAAAAACGAATTTTATTTCATGATTTGCGTTTAGGAAGGAAGGAATGATGAAGGATCAACAATGAAGAATCAAAAAAAGCGGCCCATAAGATGAAGCCGCTTAGTACGAACAACCTAATAATATTAAAATGGTAAATCATCTGCCGGCTCTTCTACTGTGGAAGCAGGCTGATTTACGTTTGATGTAGTATTCGACATTTGATTTTGATAATTAGAATTTGGCTGAGAGCCACCCTGATTATCATTTTTGCTTCCCAATAATTGAATCTGGAAGACTTTTAGTTTTAATGAAGCGGCATTCTTATTTTCTTTGTTCAAAAACCCCTCGGCTTCAGGTATACCTTCCGCATAAACTAACTGACCCTTCTTAAGATATTGGGCAACTGCAGTGCGGTCGGTCCAATACGCGCATTTTACCCATGTAGTTTTATCTACCAAATTTCCTTGAGAATCTTTATACTTTTCTGAATGTGCTACCGGAAAATTTATTACTGTTTTACCGTTTACTTCATTAGTTGTACAATCTGTGCCAAGGTGTCCAATAATCTGTAATTTAATCATGATTGTGTTTTTAATTGTGAATGGATGTATTAATTGAATGACTCGTTTATGTGTTTAAGAGTGTTCAAATTGGTACAAATTAAACGACAACTTACAAATAAAAATGCATCTTCTAATTCATTTTTTTCTTTAAACTGCTTACCTGGTCTTGTAAATTACTTACCAGGTTTACCAGTGAATCTACATCCCATCTTTGCTGCTGGGTAACTTTATTAATAACCGCCTGCGCCTGCCACATTTCTAACACATCAGCAGTTTGAACCTGGTACGGCTGAAATGCAGGATTGTCGCTTACAAGGGTTAATTTATTTTTATTCTTATTGTTTTTTACGACTCTTTTGTAAACAATTCCTTCATTTTTACTAACTACGATATAAGCTGCGTTATTCTTTACGCTGTCGATATTTTCGATCTTCTCGCCCACAATTACGCTTCCGCTGGGCGTTGGAAGCATACTGTCTCCGATTATTTCAAAGGCCCGATAGCTTCCGCCGGAAAGCATCGGTAAGGTAAATGTATTTAATTCGTCAATAAATTCGCTGTCAGCATAACCGGCAAGATAACCGGCGGCAGCTTTTACCGGGACAAAATGAATCACGTTCCTGTCGGCGCTCATCATTTTCATTTGCCTTCTTTTAGCGAGATAACTGCTGCCTGTTACTTCGCTCAGATCTTTTAGCAAAAGCTCATCAAGCGTAACTTTAAAAATCTGGCTTATCGTTTCCAGCACTTCTAACCTCGGATCGGCTCTTTCTTCCTCATATGCGCCAATCAATGATCGTTTAATTCCTAATTTGACGGCGAATTCTTCCTGCGTCCAACCACGAAGTTTACGTAAATACTTTAGATTCTGACCTGCTAATGACATGATAAACTAATTTATTTAGGCCAAAAATACTAATTAAATTAGTTTTGCCAAATATTTTTTTAATTTTATTTAAAAAGATAAGAAAGCAAAAGTAGAGGGAAGGATTAAATCCATTTGGCTACCACCTTCAGTAAATCTTTCATTTGAAAGGGCTTTTCGATAAAATCATCGGCGCCCGCTTCCTGGGCAAGCTCGCCAATTCCGGGAGTTGCAGAAACAATAATAACCGGAATATGTTTTGTTCCTGACTGGCTTTTCAGGAACCGGCAAACTTTCAGGCCATCCTGGCCGCTTAATTGACGGTCGAGCAAAAAAAGATCAGGATAATTATATTTATTTTCAAGAATTGAAACCGCCTCACCATGAATGTCGACATCATAGCCGGCCCGTTCAAATATTAATTTGAAAATATCCTGTACGCCTTCATCATCATCCGTTATAAGTATGCGTTTCTTCATAAATCAAAAAACATTTTTTAAATATAAATACAAAGAATATACCGACGTTTTTTATGCGTTGAGGCTGCCGGTTTTTGCCATTTCCACTTATTTATATTGGCATTAAATCTTTAGAATTCGTAATATTAGTGATAATAAATCAGTTACAACAATTTCATTTTTACATGAAAATACATAAAACAAAGTAAGGATCAATGCTTTTTATTGGGAATATCTTTTCAGAAAAACAGCTTCTCTCAGCAGAACTATTCTATTTCTTTAGAATCAAAAGGCAACGTAAAACTAAATGTGGAACCTTTATTTGGGGTAGATTCTACCCAAATGCGTCCGCGTTGCTTTTTTACAATTTCTGTAGCAATGAATAATCCGAGGCCGAGACCCGGAAATGTACTGGTGCTTTCATCCGTTACTCTAAAGAAACGTTTGAATAATTTTTTCTGCATTTCTTTTGAAATTCCAATTCCAAAGTCCTGGATACTCACGGTCACAAACTGGCTTGAAACAACAGTTCTGATAATAACCTTATCGGCGGAAGGAGAATACTTTATAGCGTTGGAAAGCAGGTTTACAATGATTTGAGATGTACGTTCTTTATCACCAATGATCGGTTTTACTTCCTGCAATTCTTTAATGATAACATGTTTTTTAGTAGTCATTTGCACATCAGCAGTAACTTCATTTATCAGTTCATTCAGATTATATCGTTCATGTTTGAGGATCAGCTGGCCTTCAGTTATTTTGGTTACATCCAGCAGATCTTTGATCAAAGTTGTGAGGCGATCTATCTGATGATCCATTCTTAATAAAAGGTCCGCAGAAACATGGTCTTCCTTTTCCAGTAATGTATCATAAAGGATTTGCGCATAAGCTTTGATGCTCGTTACAGGCGTTTTCAATTCATGACTTGCCACACCGATAAATTCTTCTTTTTGTTTTTCGATTGCCCGTCTTTCGGTGATGTCTCTACAATTTTTAATGATACCCTGAATGCTTGAATTGTTAATAAGATTGACACAGCCAACTTCCATAATGCGGTAAGTTCCATCCTTATGCATCATCCGAAGTTCGCCCTGGACATAGTCTGATGGATTTTCGATACATTTTTGAAATAGCTTCTTTTCAACTTCACGATCATCAGGATGAACCACGCTATCGGTGAAAAGATTTTCTCCCAGCCGTTCTTTAGCTGAATATCCTAAGACTCTTTCTATAGATTCGCTTTGATAACTGATCGTTCCATCAAGATTGAAAACAGTGATCACATCAAACGAATTCTGAACAAGGGCTTTGAAACGTTCTTCATTTTCCCGGATAATCTGTTCTTTGAATTTGCGTTCACTTATATCAATGTTCACTCCGGACATTTCTACCGGTTTTCCTTTTTTATCGAAACCGAGGTTTGCCCTGGTGAGAATCCAGTGCAAAGATCTGTCGGGCCAGAATATGCGGAATTCAATCGACAATTCCTTTTGATTTTTAATGCTGTCCTGGATGGCTTTGCGCGTGGCGTCCACATCATCCGGATGAATGAATGAAAGCCAGTCGTTCAGTGTTCCTTTAAAAGAATATTGTTGTAATCCATATAAAGATTCCTGAACTTTAGTCCAGGTAATTTTCTTTGTTTTAAAATCCCAGATATAGGTTCCTACAGAACCGGCAGCTAATGAAAAATTTAACTGATTTCTCGTTTTTACCAGCGTACTTTCAATTAATTTCTGGCTGGTAATATCTCTTTGCGTTCCCCAGATACTTACAAGCATGCCATTCTCTATCATCCCTATCATATTATGCAGGAAATAACTGCTGTTCTCCCCTTCTGTGATCGTTGTCTCCATGTCGCTAATCCGGTATCCGGAATCAATCAATGGAACCAGAGCGTCTTTGTTTCGTTCATTTTTCATCATCACCTCTTTCAGGCTGATGCCTATTAATTCCTTTGCATTAATATAACCATACATTTTTGCAATGGCATTATTACATTCAGCGACAAACGCATTTTCATAAATCGCTTCTAGTTGCTTCGAAGCAGGAAGATTGGTTGAAATTTTTTCTTTCAGATCAAATCGCCATATGCCTTCCGTAGTTGCAGAAAAAAACTGTTCATATCTGATTTTGCTTTCTTCCAAAAGCCGCTGACTATTTTTTTCGTTGCTGATGTTGTTGCCATAAATAGTTAAAGTAGACTCAGAAGGGTACAGCCTGAAATGATACCATTCTTTAGATTGCTCATCATAATATTCAAACTGGTCTGCCTTTTTTGATTTCATCGCAAGCATCAGTTTCTTATGAAAATCAGTATCCATAAGATAAGTAAGTACTTCCCACAAATTTTTTCCTATAAGATCAGCGTGTTTTTTGCCCGTAAAGTCTTCGGCTTTCCGATTGATAAATCTAAGGTTCCAGTTATTATCAACAGAAATAAAAATGTCACTTATACTGTTTAAAATAGAAGAGTTGAGTTGAAGTGACTGAAGTAATTTTTCTTCGGCGCGCCGTTGTAAAGTAATGTCTTCAAGCACTAAAAGAATCCGGTCTTTTTTATTTTCATTAAACCGCATCCGCAGCGCACTGAATAAAATAATCCGTTTGCCAATGATTGAAAAAGTATGTTCCACTTCAAAATCTTCAAAACTTGTATCCTTTGAAATGATCTCTAAAAGTTTTTCTTTCAGACCGGGAATATTCCATTCGCCGTTGTTCATTTCGTAAAGAAAAAATCCTTCTGTCTGGCTTTGCTTCTGATTAAAATCTTTATAAAAAGCGCTGTTGGCAGTACTTACACGCAGTTCTGTATTTAAAACCACCAGTGGTTCACGAATGGTTTCTACAATAGCTTCCCGGTATTCAAATGCTTCTTTAAGATCATTGTTACGGTGATGAAGTTCTTCATTTATCGTTGTAAGCTCTTCATTTGTTGATTGCAACTCTTCTTTAGAAGTTTCCAGTTCTTCATTTATGCTTTGTAATTCTTCATTAGAAGAAAGTACTTCTTCATTGGCACTTTGAAGCTCTTCTCTCGTAGCTTCAAACTCCTCTCCCATTGTTCTTACCTGTTCTTTTGCTTCTCTAAGTTCATGTTCCAATCTGGCTTTCAACTCATCTTCAGCCACTTTCCTGTCGGTACCACTAACAACTGGCTTTTTTTCAGGTACATAACTTTCAGCCGTCTCATGAAACAAAACAAGAAAATAAGGATCTGGGGATGAAGTTCTCATCGGCATCACTTCAAGCGTTACTGTTTCACTGCGGTCATTGGAAACTAAATGAATCCCGCTCTTCTTTACCGGAATTGCTTCTTTTTTTGCCTTATTGATCAGCGATCTTACTTCAAAAGCAAGATCATCCCGCACCATTTTGAGTAAATGCAGGCTTGCCTTTCCATAAGCTGGTTGCAGATAAGGGGAAGCCGGCCCATGAAAACTGAGTATTTGAAGATCTGAGTTGACCACCACACTTGGCGGAACAAATTGCGACAGCAATATTTTGTTGCTTACTTTTTCAATATCAGATTCATTCACTTTTTCATTTTGTAAAAAACCGGAACTGGTGTCGATTCTCCGGTTGATCCGGTAGTTTGAAAAAGAAAAATCAAAGTCGGCGTTGTTACCAATATCTTTTTTTGTATAAACCTTTTGGTCTTTATTGGCCTGTGAAAAAAACTCAGAAGAACTTCCAACAGTTTCAGATTTTCCGAGCAATAAAAATCCGGATGGCTTTAAGGCATAATGAAAAGCTTTCAGAATTTTCTTCTGGGCATTCGGTTCAAAATAAATCATTACGTTCTGGCAACTTACAATATCCATTCTGGAAAAAGGAGGATCAGTAAGCAGATTATGTGTTGCAAAAACACACACATCGCGAATTGCTTTAACTACCTGGTACTGGCCATCAATTTTGGTAAAATACTTCTTCAAGCGCTCGGTAGAAACGTTTTCCATACTGCCGGCCTGGTAAATGCCGGATCTTGCTTTTTCTATGGCAAGAGGATTAATATCAGTAGCAAAAATCTGGAAAGGAACAACCAGTTCTTTTTTTTCTAAATGTTCAAAAACGGCGATCGCAATCGAGCAGGCTTCTTCGCCGGTTGCACACGCAGCCACCCAAATTCGCAACGGATCATTCGGTTTCCTGTTTTTTAATAAGCCCGGAAGAATGATTTGGTCAAGTGATCTGAAAGCAACCGGGTCTCTGAAAAAAGAAGTTACATTAATCAGCAGATCCTGGTAAAGCTGTTCTACTTCTTTGTTGTTTTCGCGAAGTAACTGAGTATAATCTCCAAGACTTTTTTTGCGGCTGAGCGCCATTCTTCTGTGAATGCGCCGGTTGATCGTCGTTTCTTTATATAAAGAAAAATCAACCCCTTTCCTATTGTTGAGAATTACCAGTATCCTTCTTAACTCAGCTTCATTTGGAGTGGGCAGGTCGGTTTGTTCCAGCAAAGTATAAGGGAGCTTAAGAATATCATTCAGTTCGCTGGCAATTTCTGCTGCAGGCAAAATAAAATCGACAAAACCTGAATCGACGGCACTTCTAGGCATTCCGTTAAAAGCCGCAGTATCGTCCTGGGCAAAAGTAATTCCACCTTCCGCTTTGATATCTTTAAAGCCGGCAGTTCCATCAGAACCGGTCCCCGACAACAGAATTCCGATTGCTTTATTTTGATAAATATAAGCAAGGTTTTTAAAGAAAAAATCAATAGGCAAAAAGATCCCTTGTTTGTCCTCACGGGGAAATAAAGTAAGGTGACCATCAATAATACTCATGTATGTATTTGGCGGAATTACGTAAACCTGGTTAGGTGCAATCGCCATTCTATCTTTCACCTGATGCACAGGCATAGCAGTTTTTTTCTCCAGCAATTCGGGCAGGATGCTTTGATGATTGGGAGCAAGGTGTTGCACGATTACATAGGAGATACCGGTGTTATCAGGAAGATGTTCAAGAAAAGCACTTATCGCTTCCAGGCCACCGGCTGATGCACCAATCCCCGCCACAGGAAAAGGAGCCGCCCCTCTTTCCGTTACTTGGGAAGAATCTTCGCCAGGGTTCTCGTTGAGAGAAGCAGAACTTTTATTAGATGCCATTAAAAATTAGATTGAATTTAAAGATACTGCAATAAAAAATAACTTCCCGGGTTATTTTACCAGTTTTAAGGTTTTGTAAAGTGACTAAGTTTTAGAAAAACGCTTGCTTTTAACGCAAGTATGCAGTAAATAAACAAATAAGAATAATTTTTAATTATTTAACCGCAGTTTACTTTAATTGTCTTGTAGTTAATAACCCTTATTCTTCGGATAATATTCTTTCCATACCTCAATTGCAGTTACTTGTATGAATTGTAAAAGTTAAAAAGTCGTTCGAGCTTCTGTACTTACTTTAAACCAGCATAGTCACGGGGTTTTCCAAAAATTTCTTTACGGTTTGGAGGAAAGCAGCGCTGACAGCGCCGTCTATGCTTCTGTGATCGCAGCTCATGGTAACTTTCATCACATTCGTTGCAGCAAAACCATCACCTTTTTTCACCACTTTTTCTTTAATAGCGCCTACAGCAAGAATAGCGCTATCCGGCGGATTGATAATGGCCGTAAATTCATCAATATCCATCATTCCTAAATTAGAAACTGTAAATGTATTTCCGGTAAATTCATCAGGCTGAATTTTTTTATTTCTTACTTTTTCATACAACTGGCTTGCATCTGCGGCTATCTGCGAAAGCGATTTTTGATCAGCAAAGCGAATTACCGGTACAATTAATCCATCGGGAACGGCTACTGCAGAACCGATATGAATGTGTTTGTTCTGACGAATAAAATCGCCCATCCAACTGCTGTTTACTGCCGGATGCTGCCGTAGCGCCATCGCGCACGCTTTTATTACTAAATCATTAAAGGAAACTTTTACCGGGCTTACTTCATTTATAGCTTTCCGCGATTGAATGGAATTATCCATATTAATTTCCATCGTCAGGTAAAAATGCGGAGCCTGGAATTTGCTTTCACCGAGCCTGCGGGCAATGGTTTTGCGCATCTGCGAATTAGGAATATCTTCATGGCTTTCCTGGCCGATTGGTGCAAAAGGCTGAACAGGTTTTGCTTCCGCAGCTTTTTTGCCTTCCTGCTTTGGAGCAGCTTTGGGAACAAAAGAATCAACATCCTTTTTCACAATTCTTCCACCGTCGCCGGAGCCGGCTACTTGTGAAATATCAATTCCTCTTTCTGCTGCTAACCTTTTTGCCAATGGCGAAGCTTTTATTCTGCCGCCTTCCTCTGAAGCGGACTGAAGATTTTCCTCATTTTGGGTTTCAGGTTGTGCCGCAGCTTTTTGCTCATCCGGTTTTTCCTGTGTTTTATTTTCTGTTTTGGCTGGATTTTTTTGAGCGTTTTTTTCTGCTTCCACAAAAGCGCTGACATCAGTTCCCGGCTTTCCGACAATAGCAATAATATCATTCACTTTCGCTGCTTTTCCGGCTTCGACGCCTATATATAAAAGAGTTCCTTCTTCATAACCGACAACATCCATAGTGGCTTTGTCAGTTTCTACTTCTGCCAGCGAATCATCCGCTTTTACTTTATCGCCTACTTTCTTATTCCATTGTATTATTTTACCCTCGGTCATCGTGTCGCTCATCAACGGCATGCGTATTACTTTTGCATCAGGAGGTAAGGCGGCAGTTGGATCAGCATTTTTATAAAACTCGACGTCGGCAGGCATATTTTCACTTTGTTTTTCCTGGCCCGCTGCAATTGCCTTTTCTTCATTTTCATTTTTGCGTGGAAGCTTTTCTGCATTCTTTTCCACTTTTGCTTCCTTTTGCTCTTCTTTGGTGCTTTTGTTTTTTTCTTCTTCTAAAATCGGTTTATAATCTTCACCCGGTTTTCCAACTATAGCAAGAATTCCTTCTACAGGCACAGATTTTCCTTTCTCCACTCCGATATACAGTAGCGTTCCTTCATTGTAACTTTCTAATTCCATAGTGGCCTTATCAGTTTCCACATCAGCCAGAAGATCACCCGGCTTTATTTTATCTCCTACTTTCTTGTGCCAGTCTACTATCACACCTTCTGTCATAGTATCGCTCATCCGTGGCATTCTTATCGCTTCCGCCATAATATTATTGCTGTTTTTTATTAAAATTGAAGCGGTGAAATTAATGCAAAATCAGGAAATGAATTGCAACGTATTTTTTTTGCAAAAAGAATTCATTGGAGATATTTGAACCAACATTTAATTATCGCGACTGCTTTTAATTTTCCAGCAGTAAAATGTTGGAAGTTATTTTCGGTAATTGATAAGCAAAGAACGCAGCTAAAAAGTTAATAGTAAAAAAAATTGGGCAAATTATTTATAGAGAATCAAAGAGTTATAAAGGTGTGTAAAAAAAAAGATATAAAAATGAATGATTGTTATATGAATTCATCCTACTTTTGCCGTCCTTAAAAAAATGCCGGGATAGCGGCATAATCATTTAACCGGTTTCGATGATTAAAACATCGCAATCAATAAAAAATAAAAATGAGCAAATTACATTTCACCACCAAACATGCAAACGAGGCTACCGTGCAGCGTAATTGGTACGTTGTTGATGGTACTAATCAAACCGTAGGCCGCATGTGCGCAAAAATTGCGTCTGTTCTTCGTGGAAAGAACAAAGCCTACTTCACGCCACACGTAGATTGCGGCGATTATGTGATCGTTACTAATTGCGACAAGGTAAGATTTACCGGCAAAAAGTTAGACGATAAAGTTTACATTAATTTCAGCGGTTATCCCGGAGGGAAAAAAGAAGAAGCCGCCGGCGATCTTCTGAAACGCCGTCCCGACGTTATTATTGAAAGAGCTGTAAAAGGAATGTTGCCTAAAAATAAATTAGGCCGTAAAATGTACAAAAAATTATTTGTGTACGCGGGTTCGGAACATCCGCATACTGCACAAAATCCACAAACTTTAAAATTTTAAAAACGAGCTGAAAGCGAAGATTTGATTTATTTCAAATTTTCAAATTTTCAAATTTTCAAATTATAATAATGGAAAAACAAAAAAATGCCGTAGGACGTAGAAAAGAAGCCGTAACACGCGTTTTTCTTACTAAAGGCGATGGCAACATAACCATTAACGGGAAAGATTACAAAACGTATTTTCCGCTTATCTATTTGCAAAACCAGGTAGAATCTCCGTTAAAAACTGTTCAATTATCAGACAAATTTGATGTAACAGTTAATGCAAAGGGCGGTGGTGTAAAAGGGCAGGCTGAAGCGGTAAAACTTGGAATTGCGCGTGCACTTCTGCAGGTGAATCCTGAATACAGGCCGGCTTTGAAAGAAGCAGGCTTACTAACACGCGATCCCCGTTCTGTAGAGCGTAAGAAACCGGGTAAGAAAAAAGCAAGAAAGAGCTTCCAGTTCAGTAAGAGATAGAGCCTTCTTTATCTCCTCAGAAGAGGACGCCTCGAAGGTTTCTACATAAATGAAATAAAATTTTTAATTAAAACTTCTTCTTAACCCTTCCCCTGGAGGGGTCAGGAAGGCCAAAATAAAATAAATGGAAAATAATACTTCTTTACAACAGCAGCTTCTGGAAGCCGGTGTACACTTCGGGCATTTAAAAAAGAAGTGGAATCCAAAAATGTTGCCTTACATTTTTGCTGAAAAAAAAGGTATCCACATCATTGACCTGAACAAAACCGTTGAAGGTCTTGAAGAAGCTGCGGCAGCGATGAAATCTATCGCTAAGAGCGGCAAGAAGATCATGTTTGTTGCGACAAAAAAACAAGCAAAAGAAATCGTAACGGAAGCAGCGAGAAGAGTAAATATGCCTTTCGTTACTGAGCGTTGGCTTGGTGGAATGCTTACCAACTTTAACACGGTACGTAAAAGTGTAAAGAAAATGCAGGCGATAGAAAAAATGCTGAATGATGGAACGTTGGACAGCATTACCAAAAAAGAACGCCTAACCCTTACCCGGGATAAAGAAAAAATGGAAAAAGTTTTGGGTGGTATTGCAGCTATCAGCCGCGTGCCTGCTGCATTATTTTTAGTAGACATTGGCCACGAGCATATTGCGCTTTCAGAAGCAAAGCGTTTAAACATTACAACTTTCGGAATGGTTGATACAAATTGCGATCCTAACAAAGTTGAATTTTCTATTCCGGCAAACGATGATGCAACAAAATCTATTGCCATTATTACTAATTATATTGTAGCTGCAATCGCAGAAGGATTGGCTGAAAGACAAGCAGAAAAAGAAGAAGATACCGAAGAAACTGAAGAAACAAATACGCGTGCACTCAAATTTGATGAAGGAACCGAAGATGGTAAAGAACGCCGCAGAGGAACTGGTGCGCCGGCAGGAGGAAAAGGTCGGAGTGCAGCAGGGCCACAAAAACGGAGAGTAGCAGGACCGGGACAAGGAAACAGAGGACCGGGCGGTGCAAGAAGATAATTGATTTTAGTGTGAAAATTTTGAAAATGTGAAAATTTAAAACAATGAGTACAACAACAATAACAGCAGCAGAGATAAATAAATTGCGCCAGCAAACAGGTGCAGGAATGATGGATTGCAGAAAAGCATTGGTGGAATCAAATGGCGATTTTGAAGCAGCTATTGATTATTTGAGAAAAAAAGGACAAAAAGTAGCGGCACTTCGTGGCGACCGCGAAGCAAAAGAAGGTGTTGTGATTGCAAAAACTACTGATGACAACAAAACCGGATATATTATTAACGTAAGTTGTGAAACGGACTTTGTAAGTAAAAATGCCGAATATGTTGCCTTTGCTCAATCTATCATGGATGCCGCTATTGCTAACAATGTAAATAGCGTGGAAGAGTTGAAATCTGTAAAAATTGGTAATGAAACAATTGCAGACAAATTAAATGAACAAGTAGCAAAAATTGGCGAGAAAATAAGCGTTTCAAGATTTGAAAAAATTCAAGCTCCTTATGTTGCCGCTTATATTCATGGTTCTTATAGAATGGGAGTTTTGGTTGGCTTGAATAAAGCAAATGAAGAAGCGGGAAAAGATGTAGCCATGCAAATTGCAGCAATGAATCCAATTGCAATTGATGCAGCTTTAGTGCCGCAGGAAACAATTGAGCGCGAAAGAAATATTGCGATCGAACAAATAAAAGCAGAAGGGAAACCTGCAGATATGGCTGAAAAAATTGCCGCCGGAAAAATCAATAAATTCTTTAAAGAAAGTACTTTGCTGGCACAGGCATTCGTAAAAGACGGAAATAAATCAGTAAGTGATTACCTTAAAAGTGTAGATCCGGATTTAAAAGTTGTTGCTTTTAAAAGAGTAGCACTGGGATAAAAATTTTAAATCACCTTTTAAAAAAGAGCTGCCACTGTTGGCCGGCTCTTTTTTTTGCTGTTATTTTTCCGGCTCTTAGCATCTTCGATTCCTTTGTGAAAGGTCTTTAAAAAAATTAAAAAATCGCTTTTTTATTCGTTTACTACAAGGCGCGCCACATGGTTGTTCTGTGAATAAAAAAATTACACAATCAGCCGGATAAAATTTTATCCGTTATCTTGCAACGATTTTTAAATATCAACCTGCTAGTAACGTATGCTTCCTAAGTTTAAACGAATTCTTCTCAAACTTTCCGGTGAATCTTTAATGGGCGATAAAAACTTTGGACTTGATTCGCAAGTCCTTTCCCAGTATGCCCAGGACATTAAATTAATTACTGAATTGGGTGTTCAGCTGGCGATCGTTATCGGTGGCGGCAATATTTATCGGGGCATGAATGAAGCGGAAACAGGTATTGAAAGAGCGCAGGGAGATTATATGGGAATGCTGGCAACCGTTATTAATGGTATGGCTTTGCAAAGTGCGCTGGAAAGAGCAGGAGTTTATACAAGATTGCAAAGCGCGATAAAAATGGAACAAATTGCCGAACCTTATATCCGTAGAAGAGCCATCAGGCATTTGGAAAAAGGAAGAGTGGTTATTTTTGGCGCCGGCACCGGAAATCCTTATTTTACAACTGATACCGCCGGCTCTTTAAGAGCTATAGAAATAGGAGCGGATGCTATTTTAAAGGGAACGCGTGTAGATGGAATTTATTCTGCTGATCCTGAAAAAGATAAAAACGCGAAAAAATTTGAAACAATCACTTTCAATGAATGTATCAGCGGAAATCTGAAAGTAATGGACATGACTGCATTCACTTTATGCATGGAAAATAACCTGCCAATCATCGTTTTCGATATGGATACACCCGGCACTTTATTGCGTGTAATAACGGGAGAAAAAGTAGGCACTTTGGTAACCGGATAATTTGAATTATATTACGGCGCATTTGAGCTGCTAATCCAATATTTGCTTTAGAACAGACAGCTTATTTATCCTTTGAAAAAAACCACAAAAAACTCCTCAAAGTAAATTATTGTGTAACCTTTTTTCAACCTTTTAAGCCCATGTGGATCTGGTGGATTATATCCCTCATTGTTTTAATTGCCTGCTTTATTTTTGCTTATAAAGCAATCGTCAGCAGCTATGATTTTTTACCTGGTGATAAAAGAAACTTCCTCAGCTTTAAAAGAAATGTTTCGCCAGAAAACACAGCCCTGGTTCGCACAGAAGCTCTTTGGGATTTGAAGAATCAATTACAAAAAGTGGAAGAAAATTCATCATTCTATGAATTGCAATTTACAAAATTGCAACAGAGATTAAAAACGTTGGAAGCGCAGTATGAAACGCACCAACAGCCGTTAGCTGTCACAAAAAAAGAAGACGAAGAAGATTGGAAAGAAATGTATTATGAAGAAAATGAGAGGAAAGAAAAATTAGAAAATGAGCTTGATCTAACACGGGAGAAACTGGAAGAAGTTGAAAGCAAATTACATTCAATTGAAGAAAGTAACAGTAACTGGAAAAGTCTGCAAAGTGATTATGATGCAAGATTAAATGATCTTCAATCCTTGCAAAACAATATTGGATTATTACAAAGAAAATTAGAAGCCGCCACTACACGGGAAAAAGAATTAGAGCTTTCTTTGGCAGCCGAAATAAATGCAAAAAAACAGTATTCAAAATTAGAAAGTGAAAACGCAAGGTTGAAAAGTGAAAACGACGAATTAAGAAGAGAAATCGTTCAGATCCATAAAAAAGAAAAGGAACTGGAAGGTGGAATTTCACGGTTAAAGGAATTGGAAAACCGTCTTGCCATCTATGAAGAAGAAAAAGCCAAAATGATTGCCAATCTTGAGCTTATGGTAAATCAGAATAAAAATATTTTCGGCGGCTGAAAATTGGTGATTTAATATCAAACCAAATTACTTTATATTTACTTACTGAAATCATCCGTAGTTTTATGAAAATGGCTGATCCGGAAAATACCGGCTCAATTATTAACTTTAAAACTCACAATTATGATTTTTGCGAAAAAACAGCAAACAAAGGAGCACACCTTTAATGCAAGTGCTGAAACAGTTTCCCTGATTATCTGAAATGATTTTATCCGATAATCTTTATTCAATCAATTGAATAAAGATCGGGAAGTTCGTATAATCCATCTTTTTTTTAATAATTCCTTTAACCAAAAACATTACATTATGAACCTAATTGAACGTGCAAAAAATATGCTGACCATTCCTAAGGGCGAATGGCTTGTGATTGAAGCTGAAACTGCAACGCCGCAATTTCTGCTCACGAATTATGTTTTACCAATGGCAATTATCTCTTCGATCGGGAAAATTTTAAGCGGCCTTGTTTGGTCGGGAGGATTTACAAGCTATTTTATTTGGGCTGCTATAATCGGTTTTGTTTCCATTATCATTTCCTTTTACATCGCTATTTATGTAATAGATATGCTGGCCCCGGGTTTTTCTTCTGAAAAGAACTTGAACAAATCGGCGCAACTGGTTGCGTATTCCAATACACCAAACTGGATTGCCGGTTTACTTTCTTTTATTCCTTTTATAGGCTGGTTGTTGGTTATCGCCGGCTGGATCTATTCCATATATCTTTTTTATATTGGCCTGGGCCCTTTAAAGAAAACGCCGGACGATAAGAAAGTAATTTATATGGTAGTTGGAATTATTATTATGATTGCAATTGGTTTTATAATTTCTGCAATTTTAATGGGAATATTTGGAGGCTTAATTGGTTATGGTGTTGGTTATCCGGCTTATGATCGTTTCGGCATGTAAAGAATATTTTAAAATTGTTTTTAAAAAAAGCATTCCGTTGTGGAGTGCTTTTTTATTTGCACAGTGAAATCAGCAACTCTCACTAAATTTGTTTATAAAGAAAAAAGAATGTCAGAAATTAATTCAATTGCCAACATGAGAAAAATTTATCAGTTGCAATCGCTTTCAGAAAAAGATGTAACCGATGATCCAATCAAACAATTTAAAAACTGGTGGCAACATGCGATAGAAACAAAAATTGAGGAACCAAATGCAATGACACTTGCTACCTGCAATTCTTCCGGAAAACCTTCTGCAAGAATTGTTTTATTAAAAGAAATAAAGAAAAACGGGTTTGTTTTTTTTACAAATTACCAAAGCAGAAAAGGAAAAGAAATCGAAGAGAATGGATTTGCAGCGCTGGTTTTTTTTTGGAAAGAATTAGAAAGACAAATCAGAATTGAAGGCTCGATAAAAAAAATCAGTGCGGAAGAAAGCGATGAATATTTTTCTTTACGCCCGAGAGAAAGCCAGATTGGAGCATGGAGTTCTCCACAAAGTTCAGTTATTGAAAACAGTGAATTCCTTCAAAAAAATGTGCAAAAATATGATGAACAATTTCGCTTGAAAAAAATTCCGCGACCAGGTTTTTGGGGCGGATATATTGTAGAACCTACTTCAGTGGAATTCTGGCAGGGTAGGCCGGGAAGGCTTCACGATAGATTGCAATATTCTCTTGATAATAATAAAAGCTGGGTTATAAACCGACTGGCTCCCTGATGACAAATTTTGAAATGCATAAAATTCCAAAAGTTATTTGGTACACGTCAGTAAACGAACAAATAATCTTGCTTCCTATTTTATTCCTATGAAGACTTTTTATTAAAACTTATGCCTCTTTTTTCTCTTTATCTTTTTCAGAATTTTTTTCTTTTGAATTTTTTGTAGCCGGTCTTGATTTACCAAAAGAGCCCATAAATATTTTACCTTTTTTTGTTTTTTTATCTCCGCGTCCCATTTGAAATTTAATTTATTTTTTTTGTTGAATATTACTTTATCATAAAAAAAGCAAGATACAATATTGCATCTTGCTTTTTAAAACTTTTACGAAAATCAGATCTTCGATGACAGTTCTTTACCTGCTTTAAATTTAGCTACTTTCTTAGCTTTAATTTTAATAACAGCCCCAGACTGAGGATTGCGGCCATTGCGAGCTGCTCTTTTGCTAACGGAAAAAGTTCCGAAACCAACAAGAGTAACTTTTCCTCCACCTTTTAAGGTTTTGGTAACTGCTTTGGTAAAAGAATCTAAAGCAGCATTAGCCTGGGTTTTTGTAATACCTGCGTCATCGGCCATCTTGGCGATTAGTTCAGCTTTGTTCATAATAATTTATTTGATTTTTTAAACAGGGACAAATATAGAAGGTTTTTCAATGCAACAGAATTTTTTAAAAATCTTTTTTTCCACCTGATGTGCATGAAATCCGCAATTGGCAAGGTTTACAGACGGTAATGGAAATTTTACTACAACACTTTTACGGCTATTACTCTTCTAAAAAGCAGGAGTGACGCGGCTTTCAAAGGAATTTTTAAAAAAACCGCGCCTGTCAACGGTTTCAGGAGAAAAGTAAATTTACGATAAATAAAAAAATATAAACAGTTATTGCACGTTTTGAAGAAGTGTGCGAAAAGATATCACGTGGTCATCCCATTTCTCAACACTCTTCTGCTTCAGTTTTTGAGCAAAAGTTTTAAGATAATTATCATAATCATTTTTAGAATTTGCATAAAATTGTATTACGAAAGTTTTTCCGTCTTCTTCTTCATGTTCCAATAATTCATAAAACCGGTGATCATAAAAACAGCCGGTAGCAATGATTTCAGGAATATGGATTTCCTTTTCCCATTTCATCCAGGCCTCTAAAATTTTATGATCAACTTTTGTGGTAATGTTGTAAATAAACATATGTTACAATTTTAGTTCAAGATAAACGGGGCAATGATCGCTGTGTTTTATTTCAGGATAAATTTTTACATCCTGGATGTGATTTTTTAAAACATCCGTGACATTAATATAATCAATTCTCCAGCCTTTATTTTGTAAACGTGTCTGCGGGCGTAACTGGTACCACCAGGTGTATTGATTTGGTTCTTTATTCAAATACCTAAAGCTATCAACAAAACCATTTTCCAAAAATTTATCAAACCACGCTCTTTCTTCAGGAAGAAAGCCGGTAATTTTTTTTGCAGAAACAGGGTTGTGAATATCAATCTCTTTGTGTGCAATATTATAATCGCCGCATACAATTAATTTAGGCCTTGTCTTTTTTAATTCATTGAGATAATCTAGAAATTCATCCAGCCAGATGTATTTATAGGCCTGCCTTTTCTCGCCCATAGTGCCCGAGGGAAAATAAACCGAGATTAAAGTAATATCTCCAAAATCTGCACGCAACACCCTTCCTTCAAAATCACTTTGCTCCTTTCCATGACCGTATTCAACATTATCAGGTTCTAGTTTTGAAAGAATGGCCACACCGCTGTAACCTTTTTTTTGTGCTGAAAAAAAATAAGGACGGTAGCCGGCAGATTCAATCGGTACGCGGTCTATATCAGATTCATTAGCCTTTATTTCCTGCAAACAAATAATGTCTGCCGGATCAGTTTCCAGCCAATCTATAAATCCTTTTTTGATGGCTGATCTTAATCCGTTTACATTGTAAGAAATAATACGGATATTATCGTTCATGGTTAACTCATTTTTTCGTTTATTGTAAAAAAGGAATCACGTTATTTATTGCTTTACTGTTTAATAACTACATAAACTTTGATAAAAGCTATAGTCAAACATGGTTAATCAGTTGTCATAATCCAACTGCGGCCGCAACCATCTTTCTACTTCTTCTACCGACATATTTTTTCTTCGTGCATAATCTTCCACCTGGTCTTTGGCAATTTTTCCAATGCCAAAATATTTACTTTCAGGATTGGCAAAATACCAGCCGCAAACAGAAGGCGCAGGATACATTGCCAAAGATTCTGTCAAAGTGATGCCGGCATTTTTTGTTGCATCCAGCAATTCAAAAAGCTTATATTTTTCTGTATGATCGGGACATGCAGGATAGCCAGGTGCCGGACGAATTCCTGCATATTTTTCTTCAATCAATTCTTTGGAAGATAATTTTTCATCTTTTGCATATCCCCAGAATTCTTTTCTTGTTCTTTCATGCAACAACTCCGCGAAAGCCTCTGCCAGCCTGTCTGCCAGCGCTTGTAACATTATTTTACTATAATCATCAAACTCTTTAATAAAGCGTTCAATATGCGGTTCGAGGCCATGCATGGAGACTGCAAATCCACCGATGTAATCAGCATCCTGGGGCTTTATAAAATCAGCTAAAGACATGTTGGGTTGACCAGGCGCTTTTTTTATTTGCTGCCGCAAAAATTCAAGATTGAAAATATTTCCATCAACATTTTTTACTTCAACAGTATCATCAGAAATCGCATTTGCTTCCCAAAAACCTACAACACCTTTTGCAGTCAACCACTTTTCCCTGATTATTTTTTTCAGAAATTCCTGCGCTTCTTCATACAACTTCGTTGCGGCAGTGCCTATTTTTTCATCTGATAATATCTGTGGAAATTTTCCATGCATTTCCCATGCGATGAAGAAAGGTTGCCAATCAAGATATTCATAAATTTCATTTAGATCATAATCTTCAAAAACTTTTACGCCGGTAAATGTTGGTTTTACGGGAGTAAATTTTTCCCATTCAATTGGAAATTTATTTTTTTGAACCTGTTCAAATGGCAACAACACTTTCGCGGATCTTTTATTTCCAAAATCATTTTTTAATTTTTCGTATTCCGCTTTTATTCCGGATAAAAAATCACTTTTGTTTTCTTTACTCAATAAATTTCCGGCAACGGTTACGCTTCGCGAAGCGTCCAAAACATGGATCACTCCATGGTCGTATTCCTGCGCTATTCTGACGGCGGTGTGTAAACGCGACGTAGTAGCTCCACCAATCAAAAGAGGAATTTCAAAATTATTTCTCTTCATTTCTTTTGCTACATGCACCATTTCATCAAGTGATGGCGTAATTAATCCACTCAATCCAATCATCGCCACATCTTTTTCTTTTGCGGTTTGTAAAATTTTTTCCGCAGGAACCATCACACCTAAATCAATCACTTCATAACCATTGCAACCGAGCACCACGCCGACAATATTCTTTCCAATATCATGCACGTCACCTTTTACGGTTGCCATCAAAATTTTTGCAGGGCCGGCTCCTTCCACATTTAAAATTCCGGCTTCAATATTTGCCTGTTTTGTTTTTTCTTTTTCTGCTTCGATAAAAGGAAATAAATAATTCACGCTTTTTTTCATCACGCGGGCGCTTTTCACTACCTGCGGTAAAAACATTTTTCCGCTTCCAAAAAGATCACCTACCACGTTCATTCCATCCATCAGCGGACCTTCAATCACATCAAGAGGTTTTGGATATTTCAATCTTGCTTCTTCTGTGTCTGCTTCAATGTAATCTGTAATTCCATTCACTAAAGAGTGGGTCAGCCGCGATTGAACATCTTCATTTCTCCATGCTTCATCTTTAACAACTTCCTTTCCTTTTGCTTTTACGGTCTCGGCAAAAGCTAATAATTTATCTGTTGCATCTTCTTTTCTGTTTAAAATTACATCCTCACAAAGCTCTTTTAGTTCAGGATCAATATTCTCATAAATCTGCAACTGGCCTGCATTTACGATGCCCATATCCATTCCGGCTTTGATGGCATGATATAAAAAAACCGCGTGCATGGCTTCTCTTACGGTTTCGTTTCCACGAAAAGAAAAAGAGACATTGCTCACACCGCCGCTCACTTTTGCCAGCGGCATTAATTTTTTTATTTGGCGCGTTGCTTCTATAAAATCAACCCCATAATTACTGTGTTCTTCAATGCCGGTAGCAACCGGGAAAATGTTCGGGTCGAAAATAATATCTTCCGGTTTGTAGCCGGCTTCCTCCGTCAATATTTTATAAGCGCGTTGACAAATTTCTACTCTACGTTTCAAAGTGTCTGCCTGGCCGGTTTCGTCGAAAGCCATTACAACGACCGCAGCGCCGAAACTTTTGCAAATAAAGGCTTCGCGTAAAAATTTCTCTTTGCCTTCTTTCAGGGAAATGGAATTGACAATGCATTTTCCCTGCACACATTTTAACCCGGCTTCAATGATGTGGAATTTAGAAGAATCGATCATTACCGGAATCTTTGCAATATCGGGCTCCGCCTGCAATAAATTCAAAAAGGTGACCATTGCTTTTTCTCCATCCAGCAGTGCATCATCCATGTTCACATCCAGAACTTGTGCGCCGCCTTCTACCTGTTGCCGCGCGACGGACAACGCTTCTTCATAATTTTCCGTCCTGATTAATCTTGCAAATTTTTTTGAACCAGTAACATTTGTTCTTTCTCCGACATTTACAAAAAGACTTTCTGGTCTCACCACCAAAGGCTCCAAGCCGGACAACCTTAAAAAAGGTTTTATCGTTTTTTCTGTTGACATTTTATTTTGTTTTACCCGGAACTTTAAACCCAATCGGGTTCCGTGGTTTATTTTCCTGTATCAATAATTTTTTTAAATAAGCAAAAATGGTCTTTATCTCTTCATCATTTTTCAACAAATGCTGTTCTATTTTTTCAATCTTCATCCAAAGGTCTTTGTTGTCGAGAATCAGTTGTTTCATTTTAGTAAATAATCTGATGATTTGAATATTTACCTGGATTGCGGTTTCAGAATTTAA